>JADMIO011609080.1_pt1 | contig 19910 bp, 17 predicted proteins | sample 8958161 | NCBI WGS metagenome assembly JADMIO01 (sample SAMN16585339, study PRJNA669376) | soil metagenome | isolation source: Crop rotation soil | place: USA: Cullars Rotation, Alabama | collected 2011
TACTCGAAAAGCGGCGGATCGACGACCCAGAAGCAATTCCATTTTCCGCCCGAACCAAACTCCGGAATCAGGCCGAATTTCTTGCCGAGATGCACGCGCAGGTTCGCCATCACGGTATGGACCAGCGCCGGTTTTCCGAACTGCATGAACAGCGTGCTGCCCGGTTTCGCGCCGCAGGCTTCATTGATCGCCGTGCGCATCGCCGGCTGGATGATCTTGTTGAGCGGCGACGACGCCCAGCCGCCATCGGCGTCAACTTTCGCCCACGCGAGTCCCTTCGCGCCCATGCTCTTCACGAACTCTTCGAGCTTGTCGATCTGCGCGCGCGGCATGTCGTTTTCGGGCGGAACGCAGATCGCCTTGACGATGCCCTTCGCTTCAACCGCAAGCTTCATCAGCTTCACGCCGCCGCCGTCGTGCTGCTTCACGAGCTCGGTGAGCTCGATATGTTCGAGGCCAAAACGCGTGTCGGGTTTGTCGTTGCCGTAGCGGCGCATCGATTCTTCAAATGGCATGCGCTGAAGCGGCAGTTGAATGTCAACGCCCTTCAATTCCTTCAGCATTTTCGCAATAACTTTTTCGACGACGTTGAAGATGTCATCCTGTTCGACGAACGACATTTCAATGTCGAGCTGCGTGAATTCGGGCTGGCGATCGATGCGCAAATCTTCGTCGCGGAAACAGCGCACGATCTGGAAATAACGGTCGGTGCCGGCCACCATTAAGAGCTGCTTGAAAAGCTGCGGGCTCTCGGCGAGCGCGTAAAATTTGCCTTTGTTCAAGCGCGACGGGACGAGGAAATTGCGCGCGCCGCCCGGCGTGTACTTGACCAGGAACGGCGTTTCAATTTCGGTGAAGCCCAGTTCGCAGAGCGTGCTGCGCGCGATCTGGTTCGACTTGCTGCGCGTCGCCATCAGCTGCTGCATGACGTTGCGGCGCAAATCCAGGTAGCGGTATTCCAGGCGGATGTCGTCGTTGGCCTTGAGGTCGTCGCGAATTTCGATCGGCGGCGTTTTGGATTTGTTGAGAACGGTCAGCGACGCCGCCGCGACTTCGACGGTGCCGGTCGGCAGCTTGTCGTTGCGCGTGCCTTCCGGTCGGATACGCACAAACCCTTCCACGCGCACGACCCATTCGCCGCGCAGCTTGCTCGCCTCTTCAAGCAGCGCTTTGTTCTGCGGATCGAAGACGATTTGCGTGACGCCGTGCTTGTCGCGGAGATCCAGAAAAATCACGCCGCCCATGTCGCGGTTGGTCTGCACCCACCCGGAGAGCGCGGCGGTTTTGCCCGCATCGGATTCGCGGAGCTGCCCGCAGGTGTGGGAGCGGTATTTGTTGGCTTGAAGCTGCACGGAAGACTCCTTATGTCAGTCGATGAGCACGCGAAGCGTGTCGTTCAAAGGGCCAAAAGCATATCGCCGAGTTTGAAAAATTCAACGACAACCACAACCCGAGTCTCAACTTCAGAAATGCACTACGTGCACCTCAACCTCGGCAATTGAAATTTTCAAAGAATTTTTCAATTCTACACTTGCTTTTCATCAAAATGATCCGTTGTAGAAATGGAAACATTAGCTCAAATCCACCAAAACCGCTAGCTTCAAACTCATAGGCCCTTTTGGTCCCATAAGTCCTATTAGTCCTATTCCCCTCCGAAAACCTACCGCGAAAAAAAAGGAGTCCCCCCATGCCCACCGAAAACCCCACGTCAACTCTCGCCAAATGGCGCGAACTCTCAGGCCTCACCATCGAAGCCGAAAAATCCCTGCAAGGCCCCGATCGCCGCGCAGCGATCCGCAAACTGACCGCCGCGGCCGAAACCGAAATCCGCGCCGAACTCGCGCTCGCCGAAGCCGACGCCGAATTCAAATCCGAGCGCACATTCCTCTGGGAGCCAATTCCCGCAGTCTGCCGGAAACTCGAAATTTCCCAATCCGCGCTCAGCCGCCTGCTCAAGGAATTGACCGGCATGACGGCCGGCCAGCTCGCCGACAAAATCCGCGTGGAAGGCCTCCGAGAAAAACTGCGCACCGGCCTCATTGAGCACATTCAGAAGTATCACGCAAAACCCGGCGCCGAATTAGGCAGCGCCAACGACCATCGCCGGAAATTCTGGACCGAAATAAAGGCGCAGCGCGCCGACCCGTCGTTCAGTCTCGCCACGCACGCAATCAAACTCGGCTTCGCGAATTACACGCGGCTGTATCGCGCGTGCCTGCTGCAATACGGCAAAACGCCGACTCAGCTCGAAGATGAAATTTTGCGCGAGATCGCCGAGTTCTTTGAATGCGCCGCCCAACTGCTCATCCGGCGCGACGCGTCGCACTACGTCAACCAGGGGAATCCTGCCTGCGACCGCTATCGAAAGCCGTACGCCGATATGTGGGCCCAAGCGTCGGAGAATCGCGTGGAATGGATGAAGACGAATCGTGAACTGTTTGGGCTCAGCAAAAAAGCGGAGCCGTGGTTGTAGAACGAGGTCGGGCCTGTCACGCAGAGTTGTTCGGACTACTACCGTTGAATAACCACATTCCCCGAACCTTTCACGCGCGAAACATTCCCGTTCGAATCCCGGGTCACCGTCCACCCGTCCTCATTCGTCACAGTGATCACTTTACCCGCGCCTCTCGTTTTGTACGTATTCCCGCGGCCATCGACAATCTCCGTCCAGTCGCCGGACGCATCGTTCGATTTCGCCTTCGTGGTCACTTTTTCAAAATTCGCATCCACGCGCTCCCAGAGTACGTCCTGGACCTGTTCGCCATTTTCAAACGCGGCGCCCGTGAACGTATTGTCATCGACTTTCTTCAAACGGAATTTTCCAACGCGGCCGCCGCCCCAGTCCGAATCAAAATTCCAGCGCGTCGCCGAGACATCCACGTTGTAAACCGTCACTGCGGGAATCGTGCCGATCGCGGAGCGGATCACTTCCATCTTCACCTCATCACCCTGCACGCTGGCTTTGACCCAGCACAGGACCATCGCCTGCCCATTGGAATCTCTCATGGTGTGTCTCCAGGTCCCGGCAACCAAATTGCGCGGATTGGCCTTCGGAGTTTCACCATTCGTGGAGTGTGCTTTTGTAGCGGCGGAAACGGGAACAGATGTATTTTCTTCGCCGGCCCCGCCAGCCGACACCACAGCGGGAGCCGGAGTTGCCCCCTCGGACTTTGTTGTCACACGGCCCTCTTTCGCGCACGCGCAAAGCAGGAGCGCCGGCGAAAACGCCAGAATGACAAACAGTTTTTTGAACAAACGGCAGTCGGTGATCATCGCAGCCTCCATGTGAAATTCATCCCGGAAATTGGACGAATCGGAGCCACGATGATGACGGGACATTTTCGGGATCTATTTCGAGTCGTGTATCATCTTCTCCACAAAACTTCCGGGCAGAATCTTGAACGCCTCCTGTCCGATCCACACTTTCGGCGCCGATCCGGGAATCAACACGATCTTCGACTCCGTTGGAAACACAATCCAGTTGTGAATGGCGTTGCGTTTCAAAAATGCCTCATAGAGCGAAATACACGAAAGATTCGTATGCGTGTTGTGATCGTGATCCGGATCAAGGCAGCCCATGTACCAGCCGGAATCGCCGGGCTGAAACGGTTCGTTGCGCGTCATGAAGAACATGGCGGTATCCTGAAAACGATCGCAGACAATCGCTTTCTCCCGCATGTTCGGCATCATCATCCGCGCGCGTTCAATGCCAAAACTGTCGAGCGTAAAAAGCTGATGCATCGTGTGAAGAATTGCGCCGTTCGCGTTGGGAACATATTGAATCGGTTCGGACTTCTGGTCCGGTTCGGTGAGCGTCAACCACGTGTCGTCAAGCGGTTGGATCTTGAGAATCAGCCAGCCGAATTGAAACGTCTCGCCGGGCTTGAGCACTTCGCCGCGCGCAACCATGTCTTCGATGGATCGCATCAAGACTGCCGCATGAGCGGACAACGCATCGCTTTCAATATCGATGGCGAATTCACGGTGGTTGTATTTTTTGCAGGAGTGCGTTTCGATGCGCATGATGAGATCAATGTCCTCCGCCTGGATTTCCACATAACTGGTTAAGGATCAGAATTCCAAGCCAAAGCGCATTTCCACCGCAACTGCTGAGTACGGCCATGAGCAATGGAGCGCGGCGCGCCTTCAATGCATCGGCCGTCTCGGAATACTTGATGACTCCACACAAATATCCGGCCGCGAACCACAAAACGGCCAATGACAACGTGACGGCCGGCGACGGAATAAGCGTGGATGTGTCGCCGATGTCCAATTCCGCCAGTCGCTTCGAAAAATGGCGCGCCGTGAAATTCAGCAGTGTCGCACACGCAGCAATTGAAATCATTCCGATCAACAGGTCGCTCAAGAAAAAAAATTGAATGCGCGGCCGCACCGGTAGAAGGCACAGCACAAGGATCGCCAGACCGCACAGCATGCCCGGAAGGGCCACGCTCACGGCCGGGATGGATTCAAGTGCAATAGTGTAGTCCGGCGGACCACCCATGCGCGCGAGCATTCGGGACCTCAATTCATTTGCCGATCAACGCTTGGACGTTAAAATTCTATCGTGCTTTGGAGGCAGCAATTCATGTTAACAGGCTTTGAAGAGAAAATTCAACCGAACAACGACCCCGCGAAAGAAGTTGTTTTTCTGCGGACATGGGATGAAGCGAAGAAATATTTCGCGCTTCATCTGACCCCGGTCGCGCACGGCCCCAAGGGGCAGCCCATTTACTCGCACACCGACATTCTGAAACTCAACGCGTACTTTCCCGAAGAACTCACACTACTTTCAAAGTAGGTAGCCGTTAAAATTGTTGTCCAACCGCTTTGCACTCTAAACACTGCTTGCACGTAAAGACATAGAAACTCGCACGGTCGTGCCACCACATTTTTGCATCCTCCGGGCGTTCCGCGCAAATGTGATCGTCATCTATTTGTCCCACAAAAAACATTGGCTCTCCGCAACACAGCGGTATTTCATCATCCTGAATCCAAAGCGGAATCCGAAATCGGGCGCGCTCGTCGTCTGTCGCATTGCGAATTGTTTTGATGGTGCCGCCATCATGCTGCAGCTGACAGTAGACCAACTCAAATTGTTCAGGCCAAGTCAATTCCTCCGGTAATGTGCGAAATCGAACGATGACGGCTTTATCGCGAGAAGCCAGAACTTCAAAACAGTCATCTTCAACCGTCACGAATGGTCCGCCGAGACGGTCCTTTGCAATTGGAATAAGAGCTTTCATTTTGTGTCCTCAGTTTTATCAACCGCCGATTCTGTACTCCTCGCGAATGTCGTTCAACGCCGGAAAATCCCGCCGCCAGTTTTCAACAACCTGCGGATCAAGTTCCGCACCAATGACGCATTCCCCGTTCCCCGCATCCGCAATAATTTCGCCATGCGGATTCACAATCAAACTGCGGCCGTTGTGGACATATTTCGGATCTTTGCCAACGCGGTTGACACCGACGACGTAAGCCTGGTTTTCAATCGCACGCGCCCGCAGCAACGTGACCCAATGTTCAATGCGCGTGATCGGCCAGTTCGCGATGTCGATGATCGTTTGCGCGCCAAGCTGTGTGGCGTGGCGGAAGAGTTCCGGGAAGCGCAGGTCGTAGCAGACGAACGGCGCGACGCGCATGCCCTGGCATTCGAAAATCTTGAGCTCTTTGCCGGGCGCGTAACAAGCCATTTCGCCACTAAGCGTAAAGGGCTGCATCTTGGCATAACGCGCGAGCTCAGTGCCGTCGGGGCCAAAAATAAGCGCCTCGTTGCGGCCTTTGCCATCGGCATCAGCGTTGACGACACCGCCCATGACAAACGACTTGAAACGCTGCGCAGTTCGCCGCAGAAAGCGCTCGGATTCGCGTTCTTCGCCCTCACGGATTTTCGCGACATCCATGCTGAAACCCGTCGAAAACATCTCGGGCAGAACGATCAGCGCATCGCGGCAAAGCTCCCCGGCGCCGTTCAGAAGAGCGTCGACGCGCGTGTGGTTCTTGCGTTTGTCTTCCCAGGCGATGTCAAATTGGCAGAGTGCGATTTTCATGTTCCATTATCCAAGTTTAAAATCATTCCTCGCCCAACTTCACTGCAGCGCAACGACGATCTTCGGCGTCCCGTACCGCAGGCGTCCCGCCTGCTCGATCACACCTGAATCAGCCGTCGTATCGCGATACTTCCAAGCGCGGCCCAACCACGCTTCGCAACCCGCGCACGAGCCGTCCAATTCCCTCTTCCACCGTCTCGCGCTTCAACGCCCCGAACGAAATGCGCAGGCTGCATCCCTCAGCCCCAAACGCGTCGCCAGGAATCGCCGCGACGCGATGTTCTTTGACGAGCCGCTCGACCACTTCCATCGGCTTTAATTTTGAATTCACGTAGATGAAATAATACAGCGCCCCGTCCGGGCGCGGCATTCTGCAAATGTCTTTGAGCGAACTCATCTGCTCCCAAACATAGCCGCGCGTGGCTTCGATTTCTTTGACTTTTCCCCGCACATAATCCGCGCCGTGTTCGATCGCGCCAAGCGCCGCGTATTGCGAAATCACCGGCGGACAGATCAGCAGCGTGTCCTGGATTTTCCGGAGTGAATCAACAATTTGTGCCGGGGCCGCCATGTAGCCGATGCGCCAGCTCGCGAAGCCATACGACTTCGACAGCGAATACAGCGAGATCGTATACGCGGCCGCTCCATCGATCGACGCCGGCGAAAAATGCCGCGCACCGCCATAGACGAAATCTTCATACGCTTCGTCGCTGATGTGAAAAACACCGCGCTCCCGGCACAGCGCATTAATCGCTCGAAGCGATTCTTCGGAGTAAACCGCGCCCGTCGGATTGTTCGGCGAGACCGTGACGATCGCCCGCGTGCGCGGAGTCATCGCCGCGCGCAGCGCGTCGAGCCGCGGCTGAAAATCGCCGTCGGTCGCAACCGCCACCGTTTTGCAATCAGCCATGCAGATGGCCATGTCGTGATTGAAATAATACGGCGCAAGCAAAATGATTTCGTCGCCAGGATCGGCGATCGCCAGGACGGCATTCATGAACGCCATGTTCCCCCCGGCGGTCACGACAATTTGATTCGCCGCATCGATTCGAACACTATTCTTCCCCGCCAGTTTTGTTGCGAGTGCTTCGATCAGCGGCGCGATGCCTTCGACGGCCTTGTACTTATTATTTTCGCCGTCGAGAAAAAAATCGGACATGCGCGCCTGAGCCCCCGGTGGCGGGCCGTAATGAACGACACCCTGCCCCAGCGAAATCGTGCCGGGATGCGCGCGGATTAATTCACCGACGATGGGAATCACCGGCGCCTGGACCGCTTGCATGCGCTGAGTCGTGTTGATCATAATTCAACGAATTCCGGGCGCACTCTTCGGCGATGTTAAAATGACAAATCACAAATGCCAAATGCCCAATGACAAATAATGCAGTTTCAGTTTCAAGTCCGCATTCTCGGCTTCCGATACCATTAATAGGGGTGAGTCAAGAAAATTCAATGCGATTGCAATGCAACCGCACGTTTTCTCCGGGGGGAGATTTCCATGCTGCACGGGATTATACGCGCCGCGACGGCCGCGTTGGTGTTCGTCATCGCGATTCTGGTTTACATCAATTATTTCCACAAGAGCGACAGCGTTCTGCCGGAACGCGCCGAGCTCGCGTCGGCGCCGGAAGTGCCCAGCGTGCCGATCAGTCCAGACATCGAGCCGGAGGTCGCCACCGCACCAGCCGCGCCAAGCGCGCCCGTTGCTCCGCCCGCGCCCGCAGCTCCCGCCGCTGCGCCCGCTCCGGAGACGCCGCCCGCGCCAGTCGCTCATGCCGCTCCGCGCGCGCCAGTTTCGAAAGCGCCCAAAGCTGAAATCCTGGACAGCAACAACGAAATCGCCGAAGTGGTCGATCTGCCGCCCTTGCAGCGCTCCCGTTCATCCGCGGCAGTTGCCGAACCAGCTCCAAAGGCTTCCGGAAAACGCACGCATATCGTTCAGCCCGGCGAATCCCTTTGGGTCATCAGCCGAAAATATTTGGGAAATGGCGAACTGAATGGAAAGATCGCCGTTGCGAACGGCCTGACGTCCCGCGATCACATCCGCCCCGGACAAGTGCTGGTCATTCCGGATCTGAACGCATCAACGCCCGCCGTCAACCGCGAAGTGATCGAGACAGCGTCAACGTCCGAAGACCTCGCCGATCACGAAGACGTTCGCCGCGTATCAACCGTATCGCGCACCAGCGAGCCCATTCGGCAGCCCGCCATGAGCAGCGCGGTGAAGAACAAATTTTAGCCGGAGCGGCGGCACTCCTGCCGCCGATGAATATTGAATTCCAGGGGCCGGGCGGCAAGAGTGCCGCCCCTCCTATTTCTCGTCCTTCCAAGCATCAATGCCTTCCGCCCGCGTATGAAAACACGCGGCTCGATGGTCCAGGCCGTAGTCATCCAGGTTGGGCACTTGTTGAACGCAGATGTCGGTCCTCAGCGGACAGCGCGGATTGAATCGGCAGTTCTGTTCGAAGCGCGTCGCTGCCGGCACCATGCCTTTAATTTCCGATAGCCGCTTGTGCTGAAATGCGGCTTCTCCGCCCGGACGCGCGCGCAACAAGCCCTGCGTGTACGGATGCAGCGGACGGCGGAACAACTCCCTGGTTGGACTCTGCTCAACGATTTTTCCCGCATACATCACATTCGTCCGCTCGGCCATTTCGGAGACAATGCCGAGATCGTGCGTGATCAACAGCAGTGAAAGTCCGCGCTCTTTCTGCAGATTCTTCAGCAGTTCCAGGATCTGCGCCTGGATCGTCACGTCCAGCGCGGTGGTCGGTTCGTCGGCGATTAACAATTCGGGCGAACAGATCAGCGCCATCGCGATGCAGATGCGCTGTTTCAATCCGCCGGAGAGCTGATGCGGGTAGTCCGTCGCGCGCCGCTCCGGATCCGGGATGCCGACAGCGCGCATCGATTCGATGGTCTTCTCCCAGGCTTCGCGCATGCGCGCGTCCGGATGATGCGTGAGATAAGCTTCAGAAATTTGTTCGCCCACCGTGAAGACCGGATTGAGCGCGCTCTGCGGCTCCTGAAAAATCATGCCGATTTCGCGCCCGCGAATTTTGCACATTTCCGGCTCGCTGAGCTTCGACAGATCGCGGCCTTTGAAGAGCACCTGGCCTTCCGGAATCATCGCCGGAGGCATCGGCAGCAGCCGCATGATCGTATAACTGGTCACGGATTTTCCACAGCCCGATTCGCCGACCAGCGCAACGCATTCCCCCTTCTTGATGTCGAAGGTAATGCCATCGACGGCCCGCGCAACTCCAGCGTCAGTTTTGAAGTGCGTGTGGAGGTTTTGAACTTGAAGGAGTGGAGTCATAGGGGTGATTAGGGGTTAGGGGTTGATATCAAGTGGGAAAAATGCCAGGACCGCAAATGAAGCACACAAAGAATTGAAGATCAACCCTCGACCAACTAATGCCGCATCTTCGGATCCATCGCGTCGCGCAATCCGTCACCGGCGAGGTTATAAACAGTGACGGTCAAAAAAATCGAAAGTCCTGGAAAGACGATCATCCACCACGCCGCTTCGAGATTTGCATTGCCCTGGCTGATCATCTCCCCCCAGGACGGCGTCGGCGGCGGCGCGCCGAAGCCAAGATAACTGAGCGCCGATTCCGTCAAGATCGCTCCAGCCACGCCGAACGCGCCGGCAACAAGCACCGGCCCCATGGCATTCGGCAGGATGTGGCGGAACATCAAGCGCATCGACGACGCGCCCAGAGCTCGCGCGGATTGCACGTATTCAAGTTCGGAGAGTTTCAAAAACTCGCCGCGCACCAGCCGCGCGATCCCAGTCCATCCGGTCAGCCCGATCACCACCATGATGAAAAAAATGCTGCGCTTCTCCGAATAGGCGATGATGATCAGAATCAAAAAAAGTGTGGGAAAGCAGATCACCACTTCAATGAAACGCGAAATCGCAATATCAATCCAGCCGCGGTAAAAACCGGCGAGCGCGCCCATTAATATGCCGATCAGCACAGCGATGCCTTCCGCAACGAATCCGACGGAAAGCGAAATGCGCGCGCCGTGCAGCATGCGCGCCAGCACGTCGCGGCCCTGGCTGTCGGTCCCCAGCCAATTTTTTTTGTCCGGCGATTTCAGCAGGAAGTCGGACAACGTCGAAGGGTCCTGCGGATAAAATGTAAATACCGCCCGTTCACCTTTGGATGCGTCCAGTGTGCTGACCATCGACGTGTACGGAATTTTTTGGTCAAGTTTTGTCTTAATCAAAAGCATCCCGCATAGAAAAGGCGCCAGCGTAACCAGCAGCGCCGCAGACAAAAAAATGGGCAGCGGCAATCTTTTGCCCAGCGCTTTCTGCAAAAGCCAGCGCAGTCCCAGAAAGAACGGCACGGTCAGCGATGCGAGGCACGCAAAATTAAAGACCAGATCAATGTTGTATTCAGGCGACAGAAATTGCGTGAACAAAGGGTACGTCGTGATCCCTTTTTGAGTCCAAATAAAGGGCCTGTCGTTCGCCAAAAAAACAGCCCACGCCGCGGTCAAAAAAAGCAGCCCGATCATGTAAAGACTGATCACCGCGACAGTGTTTTTTCGAAACTGCTGCGCCACCAGATTCCAGTAGCCTTTCGGCGTCGCGTGCAATGCGACGTCGCTCGACGCAGCGGCAGCGGGCAGAGATTCAGTGCGTTCCGTCACTCGAATGCCTCGTGTGGAAAGTTTCGACGGCGCGGTTTTAACAGATGACCCAGCCTTCTGCAACCAGATGCGAACAAGCTGTTCTCGGGTCTCTCACAACTCATTTGCGCGAAGCGCAACACCGCAGTTGCCCTCTCCCCTCTGGCATAGGTATCTACACAAGTTTCATCCAAGTGTAGGGCGCTGTGTCTTCGCCCCAAAGGGGCGGCATAATGTAGCCCAGGGCCAGAGCGCGAAGCGCGGCGGCCCTGGGTCCCGATTGCGGAGTTCGAAATAGCCCTGAAAGGGCGACATAAATCGCGCGGTCAATCATTTTTATGTCGCCCCTTCGGAGCTCACGTTCCGTGGTAATTCTGACCCAGGGCCGCGCGCTGGCGCACTTGGCCCTGGGCTACATTATTACGCCCCTTTGGGGCGAAGATGAGGAGCCAAGCTATTGAGAGGAGTTGTGTAGATACCGATGCCTCCCGGGAGAGGGCCGACGCAGGTACTCCTGCGCGGGGTGAGGGAAAACCGCTGATAAACCAAACTCCCAGACTCCACATCTCGCTGCAATTTGTGGTTTTAGCTCCCAACAAACAATCCAACCAATGAACCCCCACCTGTTCCCGAACAACCCATCGTCTCGAAATTCGCAAGCACTTTCGCACAGTCCGCTGTACACAGCGCAAGGACTCACTCATTAATGTCTCTGTTGCTGCCCAACAATTCACCCATTCACCGGAGAAAACGTTCATGAAAATGCAATTTCTCGTCGCGCCGTTCTTGTTCATCATTGCGTGTGGATTCGCCTCCGCCGCCGATGCACCAGACGGTGAATGGAACATTGTTGTCACACCCAGCCCCAAGAACACTTTGAAGGGTTCGACGGTGGCATACCCCGACGTGCTGACCCTTAAAAAGGGGCAGCTGTCAAGCCAGTCCTCCGGCAAACAGGGTTTCGCACCCGGCGCGTGCACCGCCACCACAGACAAAGGCAAAACAAAAATCAGCGCGGATCTGGTGAGCCCCAAACACGGAAAGAACCACTACGAATTCGAAATCGAAAAAGGCGCGATCAGCGGCTCGATGGTCTGGAGCAAAATGGGCGAAGACGGGAAAGCGAAGGAGGCGGAATTTACAATCAAAAGCAAGTAGCATCTGAATAAATAAGCGCCACGTCACATGGCATAGCATTCGCGCTCCCCCTAAGTGCCCACGAGTCGGAATTCAGATGCGATCCGGTAGCGGCCTTTTTTGGAGGATGCGTCATGGCTATTTCGAAGGGCTGGAAAATCGCGCTTGCAGCGATTCTATTTCTTGTCGTGATCGTTGTTTCCACACCGTTCATCGCACATGCTTTTGTGAAAAATAAAATTGACGAGAAGCTGGAGAACGAATTCGGCGGACTGGCCCATTATGACGCGATCCGGATTAATTGGTCGCCCCTGGGCGCCCAGTTGACTAATCTGCGCCTGGGCGATGTCAATCCCGCCGCCGGAAATAAACCGACGATTCAAATCGCCACGGCCGATGTGGTCCTCGCTTCCATCTTTAGTAAAGAGCCCCATTTTAAAAGCGCAACGGCGCATGATTTCACAGTCAATATTTCTGTGGATTCAAAAGGCGAATCCAGTCTCGCGAAGCTGATCCGCGAAAAAGTGCCCTCCAAGCGAACCCGGCCGCTGACCATCGACAACCTCACGCTGGACGGAATCACCGTGACAACGTTCGTCGCGGCTTCGGCAAATTTAACAGCCAACAATACACAAGTCGCCTTAAATTCGGCTGAAAGTACTCCCCCAGCCGAAACGTCGGCCAATGCCGGGCCGGATTCGATCGTGACAGTGGCGTCAATCAAAGCAACTGATTTCGTGTTACCAATTCCACGCCAGTTGCTCGGCTATGAACATTGGATTTCAACAACCATCGAAAATATCGAAGCCTTTGACCCGCGCGAAAACAGCGCATCGAAATCCGAACCATGCGTCCAGATTGGCCGCATTGCGTTCGAACTGGATCAGGCGGAAACGACCGAAGTTCCGGTGCGCATTCGGAATTTCACAGTGGATAAATCGAATCTCATCGTGACAGGCTCATTGGCGGCAAACACCCCGGGATTCAAACATGTCGTCGAATCGATTCAGCAGGGCTTCGGCTTCAAGGAGCCGAAGGAGATCAGCGAGAACGAAAAATATCCGAGGCCCCACGGCACGGGCCTGACGATCGCCGATTTTCATTCGACGAACTCGACGATCGACATGCGCGGCGGATCGGGCGTGCTGCGATTTAGCGACGCGCGCATCGAAGCCGGACCGCTGGCATTCGGCGATGAAAACAAGAGCGCAGCACCGGCTGATCTAAAATTGGATACGCCGATTCAATCCGGCAGCCGGACTGGAAATTTATCACTTTCCATAACCAATCTGACGGGCCACTATCCGCGGTCGAGTTTCCAATGCAGCTACCACGTCGAAAACCTGGACGCAGTCACCGCAGCGTCGATGGCGCGCAGTTCATCCGGCGTGGAAATCCAGGCCGGTTCGATGTCGCTGTCATTCGCCGGCGGCGCAAGCGACGGCAATCTGAATATTGAAGGCAGCGTGACACTCAGCGACGATTTCAAAGTCGGCGGCCCGAAAGGCATCGCCGTCAGTCTGCTGAAAGGACGTCCAATCGACCACGTTCGCATTGACGGCACACTGGAGCATCCGCAAATCCATTTGCCCAATGATCTCGCGATGCTTGGCGAGCTAATGGGTAACGTGCTGGCCATGAAGCCGCTCGGCATCATTGACGCGACGGTCGGCCAAGTGCCGGTGATCGGCGGCGTATTGAAGGAAACGACGAAGGCAGGCTCGAGCGTGCTCGGAAAAATTCCGATCATCGGCGAGATTTTCAAGAAGGATAAAAACAGAGACTGAAGCGCTGCAGGCCGCTGGTGTAAACCAGAACATGAACGCATCCAATCTGAATATCCTGATCACAGGCGCCGGCAGCGGCCTCGGGCGAGGGCTGGCGCAGCGCTTGGCCCCCAAGAATCACCGGCTGATTCTGGCCGACAAAAATCCGGACGGGCTGAGCGAAACGCGCGTGTCGCTCGGCTCGCACGCAGACCACGCGGCCACGCATGTCGTCGATGTCACATCCTCCGCGCAAATCCGCGATATGTTCGCGGCACTCAGCGGCGAGCGCATCGACGTGCTCATTAACAATGCCGGCCTGCAATTCGTTTCGCCCGTAACGGATTTTCCTGAAGATCGCTGGGACCTGCTCTTCGACGTGATGCTCAAAGGCGCGTTCCTGATGACCCAGGCCGCGCTGCCGGTCATGCGCAAAAACGGCTTCGGGCGAATCGTAAACATCGGCTCAATTCATTCGCTGATCGCGTCGCCGTTCAAGTCGGCGTACGTCGCGGCCAAGCACGGATTGCTGGGATTGTCGAAGACCGTCGCGCTCGAAACCGGCGACGTGGACATCACCATTAATACAATCTGTCCAGCCTACATCCGCACGCCGCTCGTCGACGCCCAAATCGCCGCCCAGGCCAAAGCGCACGGTCTCTCAGAGCAAGACGTCATCGAAAAAATCATGCTCGAACCGATGCCCAAAAAAGCATTCGTAACGATTGAAGAAATCGCCGGGACCGTAGAGTTTTTGATGGGCGCCCACGCGCGGAATATCACGGGGCAAACAATCGTGATGGATGGCGGTTGGACCGCGCGCTGATGGGTGCCAAGGAGCAGTACCCTGCTCCTTGCTGCTGCGACCCGAAGCGAAACAATATCTCATTCATTCGAAGCAAAAATCTTCTGAATTCAGAGCGTGAGCAAGGCGCAGAGTCCTGCTGCTTCGCACCAACAATTTCAATTATCGCGCCAGCGCGTGCCAGATCGAATCGTCCATCAGCCGGTCGCCGACTTTTACCCCGTACGCCGCTTCAATCGGCGCCAGCACTTCCGGCGAAGCTTCGTAAACGGACATCAGCGCATTTCGGCACGCCTGCACTCCGGCAGGCGTCATCAGCCCCAGGGGCCGGCGGCACGGCCCGACGTTCATGCCCAGGCCGGCCATCATCGTTTTCACCGGCACCGGATTGCGGAACTTGTCTTCGACTGCGATCGATCGGCCATCGTTCAGCCGCCGCGTCCCGGCGATTTTGCAGCCGACCATTTTGAACAGCGGCGCAAGCTGCGCGGCAATCGTGTCCGCACCGTTCCAGTCGCCCGAGCGCAGCGCTTTCACCATTCGCCCCAGCGCGCCCGGAACAATGTTGCTCATCACCGAAATGACGCCCGACGCGCGGATTGCGCCGTCCTTCATCATCGCCGCCGTCATGTCGTCGTCGCCGGACATGATCGCCAGTTCGGGGCCGCAGAGTTCGCGGTCAAGGCGCATGCGTTCGATGTTCCCCGTCGCCTGTTTCACCGCCGGAAACGTCACCGGGTCATTGTGAAGAATGGCCAGGTCCGCCGCGTTCATCTCCGTTCCGCAGCGGCCGGGAATGATGTACGGCACCAGCGGAATGCCCGGCGCATTATCGGCGATGCATTCGTAGTATTCGGTGCGCAGCTCCAGGCTCGAGGGGCCGTTGTAGTAGCAGTCCACAATCAGCGCCGCGCTCGCCCCGGCGTGCTGCGCGTGGCGGGTGGCTTCGATCGCTTCTTCCGTGCTGTTGGATCCCGTCCCCGCCAGCACGCCGACGCGCTCATTGGCGTACGCGACCGCTTCTTCGATCACAAGATTGTGTTCGGACCAGCGCAACGTCGGCGATTCGCCTGTCGTCCCGGCCGGAAGAATCCCCGTGATGCCTTCCGCAATTTGAAATTCAATCAGCTGCTTGTACGCATCCAGATTGAGATTGCCGTCGTCCTGAAAAGGGGTGACGAGCGCAGTCCAGACTCCATACGGTTGAAACGCGACGGACATGATTGTTTCCAGTGTTGAGTGATGAATAATTAGTGTTGAGTGGGCATCGAACAAAAAATGACAAGTAGCTGCTAACCGCCTACGTCTTCGCAACACCAGCCGGAGCCGCGGGCTTCGCTGTGGGCGCGGCGACGGGCGCGGCGGGCGCGGGCGGCGGCGCTTCTTTTTCCTTCAGCTTGACCCAGCCCAGCCCTTCCGTAATCGGTTTCGCTTCCCACAGAATCGCGTAAAACTTTGCGTCCGTGAATGCTTTTTCAGCCTTCACTTTGTCCTCAAAATCCGCGCGGTCCGGCGGCAGGCCAATGCCAGTATACGTCGTCAACACATAGCCAGTCGATTCTTCTGACGCCACAGTCTTTATCTCCGAATTTTCGAATGAGCCTTATATACGGTCCAGGGGTCAGTGTCCAGCGCACGGACCGCCGCGGATTTCAATGATGGTGACTTGAGCCCCGCCAAAATTTGATTTCCGCCGCACCCGGATTTTCGTTTCCGATTTCAAAGAACGTGTGGTATTACGCAGTCATTCATAGATCAAACGCGGCGATCTTCAGGTGTCCAACTCGCCTTGACTTTGACCTTTGGACGTTGTTGTTTCATGACGATACAGAGAATGAGTCTTATGAATTTATCTTCATGCGCGTCGCCGTCGAACTCATCGGAATGAAATGGATAGAGCGCTCTTAAATTCCAAAGCAAAACCCACGCGGCTGCCCCCCGAATTGCAGGAGCGGCTGGCGTGGATGCCGACGCACAAAATCTTCGAAGAGACCGCGGCGCAACATCCCGACGCCATCGCCATCAGCTGCGGCGACCGGCAATACACATATCGCGAGACCGACCAGATGGCCGAACGCGTCGCGCGATTTCTCGTCGCGCGCGGCTTGCCGATCGAAGCGCCGGTCTGCGTGTTCGCCGATCGTTCGCCCGAATTGCTCTTCGCCTGGGTTGGGATTCTGAAAGCCGGCTGCACGTACGTTCCCGTCGATCCGCTGCACCCGATCGATCGCCTGCGTTACGTCATGGATGAATTGAAAGCGCCGATCGTTCTCACCGAAAGCGCCGAGCACCCGTTCGGTGAAATTCCAGGAACGGCGTTCGTCGAAATTCGCACGATCCTGGAAGCGCCGCCCGCCGACGCACCGGGTCATCCGCGCGTCGTCAAGCCCGAAAATCTCGCATACATTATTTTCACATCGGGCTCAACCGGCCGCCCCAAAGGCGTGATGCTCCAGCACCGCGGCCTGGTGAATTTCTGTTACTACTACAAGCACTTTCACGAATACAAAATCGGTGAACGCTGCGCGCAGATTGTGCGGCCCGGGTTCGACGCGTCGGTCAGCGAAATTGCCGGGATGTTCTTCAGCGGCGTGGCAGTCTTCATTCCCGACAACGAAACCATGGCGAACCCGGCGCGTCTGGTGGCCTTCATGGTCCGCCACAAAGTCACCCGCGCCTTCGCCGCGACGCCGCTGGGCGAGCTGATCATCGAAGAAGAATGGCCCAACACCGAATACGCATTCTACGAAATCCAAACCGGCGGCGACACGCTGCGCAAACGCCCGACGAAACGCCAGACCTTCAACGTCACCAACGTATACGGGCCAACCGAGAACACCAACATCTCGACCGAATTCGTCCTCATCGAACGCGCCGAAGAAGAGACGTGCACGATTCCGATCGGCTATCCGCTGCCGAACACCGAAGCGATCATCCTGACCGAAAACCTCCAGCCGGTGAAGTCCGGCGAAGAAGGCGAATTATTCCTGGGCGGCGTGCAGCTCGCCCGCGGCTATTTGAATCGCCCGGACCTGACCGCCGAAAAATTCATACCGCATCCGTTCGACTCGACCCCCGGCGCGCGGCTGTACCGCTCCGGCGATTTGTGCCGCTACCGATCCGACGGCGCAATCGAACACATTTGCCGCATCGATTTCCAGGTGAAGATGCGCGGCTTCCGCATTGAACTCGGCGAAATCGAGACGGTGCTGAACGCCCGAAAAGGCGTGCGGCAAGCCGTGGTGGTCCCGGTCCTGCGCGACGGAAAACCGGAGAATCTCGCCGCATTCTGGGTCGCCGATCCGGCGCACAAAACGGATTCGAAAACACTGCAGGACGAACTGCGCGCGCAGCTGCCCGCCGCGATGGTGCCCGGATTTTTTGTCCCGATGGACGTCCTCCCGCTCTCACCCAACGGCAAGATCGACCGCAAAAAACTGCCGATTCCGAAGCCGTCCGAAACGCCGTCGGCCGCAACGCTCCCGGCCGTCGAAAGCGCCGACGAACTGGAATCGAAGCTCGCCGCAATCTGGTGTTCGGTGCTGCTGATTAAAAAAGTTCGTCCCACGGATAATTTCATCGACATCGGCGGCACGTCGCTCGGCGCGCTGCGGATTGTGTCGCAGATCAAGCGGGAATTGAAACACGACATTCCCATCGGCCGCATCTTCGCCGCTGGCACGGTCGCCAACCTCGCGAAGGAAATTCGAGCGCCGAAGGCCCCAGCCGGACCCAGGGGCTGCCTGGTTCAAATCCAGGCCGGCTCGCCAGGCTACGCGCCGATCTTCGGCATTCATGGATTCGGCGGACACATCTACCAGTTCTACCTGCTCGCCAAATTTCTCGGCCCCGAACGCCCAGTCTACGCGCTGCGCGGCAGCGGCCTCGAGCCCGGCGAAGAAGCCGACGACACGTGCGCAAAAATGGCCGCGCGATACCTGAAAGAAATTCTGCCGATTGTCAAAGACGGTCCGGTCCATTTCTGCGGTTACTCGCTGGGCGGCGCGGTCGCACTGGACGCGGCGCGGCAGCTGAAGGCGGCGGGACACGCGGTCGGCGTCATCGGGATTCTGGATCTGTTCTGCAAAGGCTACCCGGTCCAGCAGCCCTTTGTTGAGCGCATGAAAATTCACGCGCACACGATGCTGGTGGCGGATTGGGCGACGAAGAAAAAGTATCTGGCGAAACGTTTCAACAACATCTCCGAACGCATCCATTTTCTGTTCGGAAAAACGTACGTCCATCCCGAAGAACGCCGCGGCACCGAAGAAATCATTCCCGACACCGTCTTCTGGGCGCACCGCCACGCGATGGAAAATTTCGACTACACATTTTACGACGGCGAAGTGGCACTCTTCCGCGCCGGCACCCCGCCGGAATGGCCGGGAAACAAATTCGACGATCCAAATCTCGGCTGGGGCCCGTATCTGAAAAAGATAATAACGTTCGAAATCCCCGGAACGCACTGGACGATGATCCAGGAGCCCAACATCCGCCACATCGCCGACGCGATGAACGAGCTCGTGGCGAAGTATGCGAAGAAGTAGACGCCGGCTGAATTTTTTGGCATCGCAATTCGACCGCGAAGCGGTCACAGAGGTAGCCGGGGGTTGAGCGCGTAGCGCGACACCCCCGGACCGAACGCGCAACGAACGCCGCACCCCGGCAGGGGTGCCAGAAGCGAGGTCACGACAATGCCCTCAGCGTACACGAGCCTCCATTACCACATCGTCTTCAGCACCAAAGATCGCGTCCCAACAATCGTCAATGCAAATCCCGCCGTGCCGGTGGGAGATCAACGATACAAAAAACCCCGCCTTGCCGGCGGGGTTTTCGTTGAGACGATTTTATTCCCGGCGCGAATTTACAGCACTTTTTCGCGCAACAGTTCCTTCGCCTGCTCCACCACATGCGCCGTGCTGAAACCGAACTTCTTCGCCAGTTCCTTCAACGGAGCTGACGCGCCGAACGTCTTCATGCCGATGATGATTCCGTCCGACCCCACGTAGCGGTGCCAGCCCATCGTCGAGCCCATTTCGATCGAGATGCGCGCTTTGACATCGAACGGCAGCACCGAGTTGCGATATTCGGCGTCCTGATGATCGAACAATTCCCAGGACGGCATGCTCACCACGCGGGCGTTGACGCCCTCCGCCGTCAGCTTCTCATACGTCTCGACCGCCAGGCCGACTTCCGTTCCCGTCGCCATCAAGATGACGTCCGGCCGCTTGCCATTCGGCGGATCGATCAGCACGTACGGGCCTTTTTTCACGCCTTCCGCCGGAGCGTATTTCGTGCGGTCCAGCGTCGGCATGTTCTGGCGGCTCAACACCAGCACCACCGGCTCGTGCTTGATGTTCATGATCACTTTCCACGCCTCGGCAACTTCGTTCGCGTCGCCCGGGCGCAGCACGATCAGGCCCGGAATCGCGCGCATCGAAATTAAATGCTCGATCGGCTGATGCGTCGGGCCGTCTTCGCCGACGCCGATCGAATCGTGCGTGAAAA
>JADMIO011419564.1_pt1 | contig 19899 bp, 14 predicted proteins | sample 8958161 | NCBI WGS metagenome assembly JADMIO01 (sample SAMN16585339, study PRJNA669376) | soil metagenome | isolation source: Crop rotation soil | place: USA: Cullars Rotation, Alabama | collected 2011
TGTCGTTTGTAATACGTTTCCAGGCATGCTTTATGATCTTCGGGCTGCTGCTATGGATGCTTGTCTACGCAAGGCCGGGTCTGAAAAGGTTTGTCATGCTATGTGCAGGCATGCTGTTATCCATCTTTACCGGCATGCTGGCTGACCGGTGGTTTTATGGCCAATGGATCAGCACATCGTTTAACTATTTCTATATAAATGTATGGCAGGGCAAAGCCGCTACGTTTGGTGTATCGCCGTGGTGGGAATACTTTACCCTCATCATGCAGAACACCATCCCTCCTTTCGGCATAGCCGTGCTGGCTGCAGTGCTTATATTCTTCATTCATTATTATAAGCATCCGCTTACGTGGATCTGCATGCCCTTCCTGCTTGCCCACCTGGTAACGCCGCATAAGGAGCTGCGGTTTCTTTTTCCGCTTGTTAATGCATTGCCGGTCATGATTGGCTTTGCTTGCAATGAAGAGATATATATTGATAAATACAGATTAATAAAGCAATTCCTTACCTCCCGCTTTGCCATTGCATGTGCCAGGATTTACCTGGGCATCAACATGGTGTTATTGATTGGCGCCTGCCTTAAGCCGGAGAATGAGATATTTCTGCTATATAATTTTATCTATGATAACTATTCAGATAAAAAAGTCCATCTCTATACGTTGCATGACGAGCCTTATAACGGAGATATGAAGGTTTACTTCTTCCGCCCACAGGATATTGTCATTACGCGCATTTCCAATGACACACTGCATCATAACTACCCATTTAACAAGGATGCCGTTAACCTCATCTTTGAAGATCACCCCGAAAAAACTGTCAACTGGAAACCACAGGACAGGAAGATGATGCCGGTGTTTCAAATGATACCTGCATGGTTATGGCATTTTAACTTTAATAGCTGGCTTAGCCATAGCAGGGACTGGCGCTTATACGTGGTGGAATAGGTTACCTGAATGGCGGAATAATAGAACGATGCAATGCACCGATTGAGATCGAAGCTTCCATTATTTATTTAGTAATTGGCTCTGACCGGTGGATTAAACTGTAAGATCAGAAGCGCTTTTGTGCAGGTTTAACGCTTTGACTTCGGATTTTTATTTTTTAACACAAAATCTTACATCGCAAAACAGGGCTATATAGTCACCGGCAAAAGTATTTGAGGGTTTTTGGCAGCATTTTAACCCGTTTTTGCAACATTCTCGCTGTTTTCTTGCAAAGTGCGTTTTGTTGACGCCTTCCTTTAACCTTCCTATATAGAAATTGTAATATGGTATCTATATTACTATACAATAACATCATGAAAAACAGCTTTACAAGATTAAACGGATTCCTCCTGTTTGCAGCGTTGCTGTTCAGCCATTTTGCAATGGCCACAACATATTACTCACGAACCAACGGCGGTAACTGGAATGTAAATGCAACCTGGTCAACGGTAACCTATGGTAACACCACCAATACAGGCACCTATCCCAAAGCAGGCGACATTGCCAATATCGGTAACGGCTACACCATCTATATTAACGCCAACCTTAGTTGCGCTACGGTAAACATAGGCCAGGGTGCTTCAGGCATACTGGAGTATAGAAATACGGGTGCTTATACACTTACCGTTACCGGCAATATTGTATTGAATAACGGTGCTAAGTTTTGGTATAACAGCAACAGTTCGCTTACGCATAACTTACTGTTAGGAGGAAACCTCAGCAATTTCGGTACAGTTGATTTTTATTTCGATGCCAACGACGGTGTTAACATGACGTTTAACCAGTCAACAAACAGCACAATCAGCGGAACAGGTACATGGGATTTGAATACGGTAACGCTGAGTAAAACTGTAACTACGGCAGCAACGTTAGATGTGCAAGTCATCAGTTTTGAAAATGCAATTAAAACATTAGCCCTTACGTATGGTACCTATAACCATAACAATTCAGGAACTTATAATATTAACTCATCAGTTCCCGCAAATTTTACTATCAGCACGAATGTAATCTTCAAGGTTCCATTGGGAACTGTTGGTTTTGCTACGGGCTCTAACTCATTAACTATACAGGGAAAATTATATGTAAACGGCGGAACATGTGTGGTGGGCAGCACAGCAGGGTTACAGGGTATTTTCTCTGACCAGAACGGCGCTTCTGTTCCTTATCTTGAAGTGAGCTCCGGCACGCTTACGGTATATGGAGGTATTACCTACAATACAGGTTCAGCTGCTGAAGGATTTAGCTTTAAGATGACAGGCGGTAATATTCTGCTTAACAGCGGAACCACGGGATCGCCGCGTGAGCTGTTTTATATAACAGACGTAGCTGCCAGTATCTTCAATATGAGCGGAGGTACCATTACGCTTGCTAAACCGAATACAACGGGGGCTTCAGTGGCTGACGTAGCCATTTGCGGAACTGCAGGTACGGTTACCAGCACAGGCGGAACCATACAGTTTGGTAACGGAACGACCGCAGCAGGTAAGATATTCAACTTTAAACCATTCCCAAATGCCGTTTATCCGAACTTTAAAATTACCGGTGCGGCAGGCAATGCCTTCTCGCTTGCCACTTCTATCGGCTCAACTGCTAACTTTAAGCTTTATAGCTTATATATTGATGTAAACAAAACGTTTGACGTACGTTCCATCAGCGGCACCACCGGCGACACCAAGACGATGACGCTAACAGGCACATGGAACGGTGTGCAGGCATTCGTAAATAACGGAACATTCACTGCCCGCACAGGTACAGTGCAGTTTAACCCTACCGGTGCACAATCAATCGGGGGAACAATTACTACCAGCTTCTACAATCTCAGCATTAATAACAGCAGCAACATTACGCTCAACCATGCTGAAAACGTTACTGGTATTTTAAGCATGGTAGTCGGCAAACTATATACCACTTCAACAAACATATTAACGCTGGGTAGCGCTGCAAGCACTAATATCGGATCGTCAGTTGCCTTTATTGACGGGCCGATGGTTGCTACTGTGGCCGCCATTGCTTCAAAGACACTTATATATCCGATCGGAAAAGCAGGGTTTTATCGTCCTGTGGTATTAACCGTACAGCACAGCACAGCAGCAGCAGTAACATACAAGGGGGAGATATTTAATAACTCGGCGATGGCGTTACCCTATACACTGCCTGCTTCTATTTCGCAGGTTTCTCTGGTACGCTATGTGCAGTTTACCCGCCAGAACGTCAATAACTTCTCAAATGGCAGAATACAGATGTATTATGGCAGTGATGACGGTGTAACCGATTATACATCATTGATTGTTGCTCACGATAATGGAACAAGCCAATGGCAGAACTTCGGCGGCACGGCCACAGCAAATAATTCCGGTAACATTACTTCAACCACTTTCTCGGGTGCAGGCGCTTTTCATACCTATTTCGCATTGGGTAATCCTCCGGGTGGAAACAATGCCCTTCCCATATCGCTGTTAGCGTTTAATGCTGCTCAGGAAGACGATCATATTAAAGTAAGCTGGAAAACAGCTCTTGAGATAAATAATCACTTCTTCACGGTTGAGCGCAGCAAAGACAATGTTCATTTTTCTGAGTTTGCTACCGTTGATGGCGCCGGAAACAGCAGTGAGGTGCTATCCTATTCGGTAAACGATTACGAGACCGGAACTAACCACTATTATCGCCTGAAGCAAACGGATTATAACGGTGATTATACCTATTCCAAATCTATTCTTGTTCGCACAGCCACAAAGGCTGCTGTAAGTGTAAGCCCAAACCCGGTTACAAACGGCTTTACGCATGTGCGTTTCAATACTTCGCCAGGCAACGATGTGCTTGTGCGTGTAACAGATATTCTGGGTAAAACGGTTAGCCAGGGCACTTATACAGCCAATCAATCCGGCACGTATGATTTCGATTTAGATATGACGAATGTAACTGATAACGGTGTTTATATGTTAAGCATTACCAGCGGTAATGAATCAGAAACACAGCGATTGTTGGTTACCGGAAAATAGTTTTCGTTTCATGTTGTTTGTTTTAGGTTAGGTAAGCAGCCCCTGGTAGTTCGGGGGCTGTTTTTTTTGAGGCTTCCCCTCTTTCATTCTATTCCATTATTGCTTTATCTTCGCTGCAAAACAAAATGTTGTTATGGACGAGGGAAATTTTCGAATCTTATGCTGGAATGTAAACGGCATCCGTGCCTCATGGAAAAAAGGATTGCCTGACTGGTTTGCCAAAGAAATGCCGGACGTACTTTGCCTGCAGGAAACCAAGGCCCAGCCTGATCAACTGGATGCTGAAGTAAAGAATTTTAAAGATTATAAAAGCTATTTCTTCTCCGCTGAAAAAAAAGGGTATTCCGGAGTGGCTATCTATACACGTCATGAACCCCTGAAAGTTACGCATGGATTCAGCAAGTCCGAATTTGATAATGAAGGCCGGGTGATTGAGATGGAGTTTAAAGACTTTGTTTTATATAATGTTTACTTCCCTAATGGGGGGCGCGGACCGGAAAGAGTAAAATACAAGCTTGACTTTTACGATGCCCTTTTTATTCAGACGCAGGAAAAACGTAAGTCAAATAAAAACATCATTGTATGCGGTGACTACAATACAGCTCACAAGGAAATTGACCTGGCACGCCCAAAAGAAAACTCAAACACAACAGGATTTCTTCCACAGGAACGTGCCTGGATTGATAAGATTGTTGGCATGGAATACATTGATATTTTCAGGGAATATAATAAAGAACCTGCACAATACACGTATTGGGACCAGATAACGCGGGCGCGTGAACGAAATGTAGGCTGGCGAATTGACTACTATATGATTTCAAAAGAAAGCCGTGGTTTGATAACAAACGCAACCATTCACCCCGATGTAATGGGAAGTGATCATTGCCCCATAGGACTGGAATTAAAACTCTAATGAGCCTAACTTATAGCTGTATTGAGAAAGTCTAAAAAGGGCTTCATGATTCTGGCTCCTTTAGCAACTTCCTTTACAAACCCTTTTGAAAGCACTTCCTTATCGCTGTAATCATGCCATACTATATAGCTGTTCAGCTTCAGCAACTCTATATCAGGATGATCCTTGTCGTATCCTTTAGGCGGACGGGAAAGCTTGTATTCAGCATCTAAATCGCCATAATACTTTTTAAAATCTTTTTGAAGTAGTATCTTCCTCAGGTCTTTACCATTGTAGTCTATTTCCTGCCTTATCTTCTTCAGGTGATCAGCTTCAGGCAGCCAGCGTCCCCCGGCAAGAAAACTTTTTCCCGGTTCTATATGCATATAGTAGCCGGCAATTTCCATTTTCTTGCCTCCTGCATTGATACCAGCACCCATATTGGTTTTATAAGGGCGTTTATCTTTTGCAAAGCGAACATCCCTGTAAATCCTGAAGACACATTCCTTTGATGTAAGACCAATAAGCGATTTGTCGAAAGTTGTAAATGATTTGATCAGATCATCAACAAATGCGCTTATATCATCTTTTGCACTTAGATATTTATCCTTATTCTTATCAAACCAGGGTTTGTTATTATTTGTCTTTAGTTGTTTGAGAAAAGACAGCGTGGATTTCTGTATCATATATAGTAATTGGGGAAACCGGTAATAATGATTCGAAAACAGAACCGAAGTTAAGAAATAAAACAAAAAAATAATAAACTTTATCTCAGTGAAGATGAAAATGAAGCAGGAGGAGATTCTGCAGTTCCTTGCTGCATTTGAGCTGTCAATGAAGCTGCTTTAGCAGCATCCTGTGAAGCACTCAAGGTATCGCCTAACAACATCTTTGTATATGATCTATTATTATAAGCATCCCTGCTGTTAGGATTTATCCTTATAGCTGAGTTATATTCCACAATGGCTTCATTATATTTACTTTGTGCAATCATCAGGTTTCCTTTGTCAATATAGGCATCCACATAGTCAGGATTTAATGAAATGGCCTTATTGAGATCAGCCAAAGCTTTGTCATATTCTTTTCTTTCAACTTCAATTTTACTCCGGTTTTTATAGACTACCTCAATATCAGGATTGCATTTTATTGCCATGTTATAATCAGCCAACGCTTGATCCATTTTTTGCTGGTAAAAATTAACATTCCCCCTGTTAATAAAGGCTTCTGCATAATCTGTATCTAATTTCAATGCAATGGTCAGGTCATTTAAAGCAGCATCGTACTCTTTAAAATCAACAAAAATTTTTGCCCTGTTGTTCCGGGCTACAGCATAGTTAGGGTCCAACTCGATTGATTTGTTTAAATCGGCCACTGCACCGGCCACGTCGCCCAGATCGAGCTTCGACAAGGCCCTGTTATTCCATGCAAGCGCCAGCGTAGGCTTTTTCAGGATAATATCATTAAACAGCGTTATGCTGTTCTCCCATACTGCAATTCGTATGGTGGCTCTCCAGGTGTAAAATGCAGCAAGCACCACAACCAGGGTAATTACATAAGTTTTGATCTTATTAGAAAAGGAAAATCTGTTATCTACAACATACACGAAGAACTGCGCTACAATAAAAAATAAGCCCGTATAGGACATATATGAATACACATTCGAGGCCCTGAAAAACCCGGAGGGAACAATTCTTAGCAGAACGGATATTGCTATTAAAAAGTATAAGAGCCCGAATATCATTTCTTTTCTGAATTTTCCCGCTTTATATACCAGCCAGCATAGAAATGGAATTACGAGTATGGAAAAATAATATTTGAAAGGCAGAAATTCAGTGTTGGCAGGATATGGGTAGATGGTGCAAAGTTCCAGTGGGGCAAAAAGCTTGTTTATATAAAAGACAATGGAGTAATTGGAAACAAGAATATTATTAATCAGGGAGTAATTATGATTGGCTTCAAATATGGAATCTTCCGCCTCCACATGTGTCAATATTGTAAGGATTCCAAAAAACAACGAGAGGGCGAAAAATGGTATCTTTTCAAGAAACAGTCTTTTATCCATCTTACGCGATAAATAATAATCAAGCAAAAAAAGCATGGGAGGAAGCGTAACAGCGGATGGCTTGGAGAGCAATGCAAGGACAAAAAGCAGACCTGTATATAGGAGATTTCTTACCCGGTAATCGTTCCTGACATACCGGATGTAGCTAACCATGGCATAAAAATAAAAAATGCAATACAGGGAGGTTTTCAGCTCCGACACCCAGGTTACAATGGACACATGCATGGGATGAACGGCAAAAAACAATGCCACAATCGCTGCTGCTTCATATCTTCTGGTCAGCTCAAGAATGAAGCGAAAGGCGGCAATAGTGGCTACCAGATGAAAGAAAAGATTAAACATATGAAAGGCACCTGAATTCATGCCCCAAAACTTATATATAAAGGTGTAAACAAGAAAAGCCAGGGGGTTATACATACCGATAACCGGGGTGCTGAAAATTTTCGCCAGGCCGGCAAGAGAAAAGTCCCTGATCATCATGTTGCTTTGGATATAGGAATTGTCATCCCAATTGACAAATTGGAAATTCTGCACCTTAATAAAAAGGAAAAAAGTTAATGCCAGTATAAAACCCAGGATGGTATTATTTCTTAGTTTTTCCGATCGCTGCTTTGTTTCAATCTGTGCAACGGCTACCTTCTTTTTATTATACTTATTATTTTTCATCTCTAAATTTTACGAATGCTTTACTCTTGCCACAAGAAACAGAGAACTTCCAAATGGTTTTCGTTTCAGTAAGCGGTTCTCCAGGTGAATTAAACCCGCAAACAGGTTACCTGCCAAACGGTTTCCGTTTTTCAAATCAGAATTTACAGGCGCTGTCTTATTAAACTTCATCTTTAATCTTTGTGCATATCTTGTAAGCCAAATGGCCGGTGATAACACAAAAGGCCAGTACGATTCCTTTACCAGCGCATATTTATTTACGTCCAGCAATTTCCAGGTGTTCTTACGATTAAACCGGCGGTTGATGCCAACCCTTATATCGTGAATTCCCCTGAAGGCTTCCAATGACGGTATATTCAGTATCAGCAAGCCATTTTTTGCCAGTAAGTTATATATTGTGTCTGTTGCTTTTCTCTGCCCCTCATCGTCCAGGAAGTAAAACGTGTCATTGCTTATTACTACATCCGCTTCATGCGGAGCAAAATAGCTTCCAATCTCATCCAGGTTGCCTATAAATACGTTTAAACCTTTGTTATGGCAAAACCTGACAGCAATTTCGGAAATATCAAATCCCTTCACATTTCTATATCCTTTTCTTATTAAAAAATCCATCAGGCCTCCCGTACCGCAGCCTGCATCAATGATGCTTATCCCTTTATTGTTGAAATTATTTTCAATAACAGACAGTACCTGCTCATGCAGTGACCTGTACCACCAATGCCTGCCTTCCATTTCAGCAATGGTTGCATATTCATCATCGTGCATAGCAGTGCTGCTCATTGGCGCTTAACCGTTTATTTTCTTTTTAATAACCCACTGAGGCGTATTATTCTGATCAAGATATTGCTTACCCAAATACTCACCTATCAATCCTAAAAATACAATCTGGAAGCCCGAAAACATCAGCACAATTAATACGGTGGATGTCCAGCCAGGAGGTTCGTTATAAACATATTTGGCTACCACAAAATACACGGAAAGAAAAAATCCCACCAGGAAAATAGCTACACCGGAAACCGTAAATACCCGTAAAGGCCTGATAGAAAAATTAAGAAACATGTTCAGGTATAGTGAGAAGAGCTTGCTAAAAGTGTAATTGGATTTTCCCAACTGCCTTTTATCATGCGCTACATATATACTCGATATATTATTGGTGGTACGGAAAATTAACCCGTCCACATATGGAAACGGACCTTTGTATTTAATAATTTCTTCCACCACTTCTTTCTTAATGATCTTAAAGCTGGACAGGTACAATCCTTTTGGCTTATCAATTAAATAGCCGGCTATGGCTCCGTTCAGCCAGCTTCCTGCGTTGCGGAACAAGTTATGCCGTTTATGATGGTACTTCGAGTAAACCACATCGAAACCCTTTTCTGCTTCGTTCAGTAACTTAATTATTTCAGCCGGCGGATTTTGAAAGTCATCATCTATAACAGCAATATACTCACCCTTTGTAAAGTTTAATCCGCATAACACGGCATTGTGTTCGCCAAAATTTTTCCGTAGTGAGATAAACTTTACGGAATTGTTTTCTTCAGCTAGTTTTTCACATACCTGTTCGCTCTTATCCTGGCTGCCATCATTCACCAAAATGACCTCGAAATCAATTCCGTTTAAGGTGTTATATAAATGTTTTACCAGCTCAGCGATGGATTGCTCTGCATTATATACAGGAATAACGACTGATAGCTTCATACAGTGGCTGGTTTAGCACAAGAAAATTCAACCCATTGATCATATCTGCAAAATTTTAACCAGATAATTCAAACAAAAACAAACTCTAAGTCCCTGAGAGGGGTTACAAGAGGGATCTAAAAATAACCAGGTAAGAAAACGAAATAAACAGGTTTTCTTAATTTAAACCGGGCTGTCTAAAGATACGGAATATCCGTGCAAAAGTTCCTTTGGTAACTGTTATTTTTCGACAAAAATCGGTTAATTAAAACCAGAGAAGCCTCTGCAGGCCTCTGCCAGAGCGGATAACAGCCCGCAACCGAAAGCGCTAAACGTTATCTATACGAATCGTATGACCCATCTTATCACGCTTGGTGGTAAGGTAAAGCTTGTTGTGAACATTCGATTCTATTTCAATGGGTACGTTCTCCACAATTTCCAATCCGTAGCCAATCAGTCCTGCTCGCTTCTTTGGGTTATTGGTCATCAGGCGCATCTTGGTTACGCCGAGGTTACGCAATATCTGTGCTCCCACTCCATAGTCACGCTCATCCATATCAAAGCCGAGCTGAAGATTCGCTTCCACCGTATCCAACCCTTCTTCCTGCAGCTTATAGGCTTTCAGCTTATTCAGCAAGCCGATGCCGCGGCCTTCCTGGTTCATATATACAATCACGCCTTTGCCTTCCTGCTCAATCATCTCCATGGCCTTGTGAAGCTGGGCGCCGCAATCACAGCGGCAGGAACCAAAGATGTCACCCGTGAGGCAGGATGAATGCACACGCACCAGTATCGGCTCCTCCTTCGACCATTTGCCTTTTACCAATGCAAGATGCTCCTGCCCGTTGGTAACCTGCCTGTAGGCGAACAATTCAAAACTACCCCAGTTAGTGGGAAGCTTCACCTGCACATCGCGCTCAATAAGGCTTTCCTGCTTCAGGCGATAAGAAATAAGATCTTCAATGGAAATTATTTTCAGGTTGAATTTTTTTGCTATTTCCAAAAGTTCCGGCAATCGCGCCATGGTGCCGTCTTCATTCATGATCTCCACCAGCACTCCTGCAGGCTTGAATCCTGCAAGGCGCGCCAGGTCAACCGTTGCTTCCGTATGGCCGGAGCGGCGAAGCACTCCACCTCTTCTGGCGCGCAAAGGAAAAATATGACCGGGGCGACCAAGATCTTCCGGCTTCGTTGAATCATCCACTAAGGCACGAATCGTTTTTGCACGGTCAGAAGCTGAGATGCCTGTGGTAGTGCCATGACCCAACAAGTCAACGGAAACGGTAAACGGTGTTTCATGCGATGATGTATTCCTGTTCACCATCATTTCAAGGCCCAGCTCATCACAGCGTTCTGCCGTTATGGCAGCGCATATCAAACCGCGCGCATGCGTGGCCATGAAATTGATTATTTCAGGAGTTACCTTTTCAGCAACAGTAATAAAATCGCCCTCATTTTCCCTGTCCTCATCATCCACCACAATGATCACCTTGCCTGCCTTCAAATCAGCAATGGCTTCTTCAATCGTATTCAGCTTTGATTCTACCTTTGTCATTTTTAAGAATTACGGCACAAAAATACTAAGTTTTATGGTTGTGGGCAGCGTTTCATGTGAAGACGCTTAGACTACCATGAAGTCAGCCTTGGCGGACTTTGCGGATTTGCGGGCGAAGGATTTCCACTTTTTTAATCTAAAAACCGCTATCGCTCTCAAAAAGGAGCAAAAACCGTTTGAACCATCATCAGTGTTGCAGCATGTTTTAAAAAAGTTAGCTGAAGTTTTTAAAATATTGCATGATGAATTTCCAATATTGCGTTAAACTTTTTAAATATTGCCTCATACATCGCCCCTTCACGATGAAAATTTGAAAATTCGTGTGAAACATGTAAAATTCTGCTAACAACTTTGTCAGTGTTGTCTGCAATATTTGAAATATTGCATGATATTTTTGAAATTTCACCTCAAACACTGAAAATATTGCATGATGCAACATCAGTAGCGGCGCAATATTTCAAAAGTTGCATCATGCATGACCAAGGCTTCCATTAATATTTCAAATATTGTGGGTGATTTTTGAAAAGTTGTGCGCAATATTATTTATTTTATGTCATAAATTTTAAAGGTTTGAGCGAATCGGGTTGATGTAAAATGATGGTGATTAAAGGCTGCATTATGCCTTGAAAAGGGTTAACCACGAGTTAATAAATCTTCAATTAAAATGAAAAGCCATTGACCCGGAAAAGTTGATACCGGATGAGATAAGGAAAAGATTAAGAGTAACAGAAATCAGGTTTGCAAAGAGTTCAGCATTGAAATATGACCTTTAATCGTCATTGTTTAATAAATGTTGCCGTTGTTCTTGTCCGCTCGTTTGACAGTTGCAGAAAATATATGCCGGGAGACAGAGAAGATATATTTACACCAACCACGCTTTGTCCTTCAAAAGTAAGAGACCGTGAAATCATTGTCTGGCCAGGCGCACTGGTGATAGTGAATTGAGTGGCCGGTGCGCCAGATGAGGCACGGATAAACAATTGGTTGGTGGCCGGGTTTGGATAAATATTGAAACCCGGAACCGATTTCTTTGCATCTGCGTCCAAAATTATAGGCGGAACAACATTTATATAAACCATATAATTTGTTGTACGCATGATATGAAAGGAGTTATTGCAATTAAGCAAAAGTTGCAAAAGTGCTCTCCATTTTTGTCTGCCTCTCATCCCTGGAAAATCCTGTACTCCGCATTTTTTCTATAAATAAACAGCACGTTTATATAACCAATGCCGGGGTATTTTTCCATTGAGAAAAGCACTCAATTTTTCAGTAAAAAAGTAGGTTATTTAATGCTTTTTTCCCTCAAATCTTACAAGTGTCAGATTAAGACTGAATATTGAAAATAGTGAGATGCACGGGGTTGTATTATTGTTTAGTAATTAACCCAAAAGCGTATGGTTAGATACTGACAACCCCGTAAGGTTGCTCGAAAAGGCATCCAGCCCCGTAAGGCTCGATGCCTTTTCACTTTTTATATACACTCACTTCTCCCCCGTAAGGCCTGAAGCCGCTGCCTTCTTCACCAGCTTTTTCTTGCGGCTTTCCAGCGTATCAAATTCCTTTCTGAAAAAGATACCTACTCCCTGCGTATAAGGAGCATTATTAAAAAGAAGGGTGTTGGTATTTGACTTATTGAATACGCGGAAGCGTATCATGTCCGTGGCCTTGTATTCAAAGCTGAGATCACCTACCAGGCTGTTGGGGTTCGTATTGTTGGCGCCGCTTACGCCGGAAGCCACACCTACGTTTCCGTCAATGGTGATGCGGTCGTTGAGAAAGTTTTTGGAAAACATCAGGTCAATCTCATCCTTACTATATATATCTTTGGCATGATAGTTCACACCCAAGCTAACATCTTTACTGACTTGGGACAACCATACGTTTAGCTGGCTGCTCAGGAATTGGCTCGTAGTGGTGGAGAAGCTGGCGGCTGCATCCACCTGGCTTTGGCCTGTAGGAGATTGCTGGAACTGGCTGGCCAGCATAAACTTATTCTGAAACAACAGGCTGGCTACCTGCTTGCTCATTTCAGCCTGCGTATTGATGTAGGAAGCCAGTTGTGTCTGCGCATTCGGGCTTGCGCCGGGCGCAGTAATATCAAAGTTTACCGTGGGGTTCATCAGCTTGTTAGTGAGAAAGAGCTTACATTCAATGGGTACGCTTCCTTTGAGCGAAGAATCGAACGGAGCGAGATCATATATAGATGCACGCGTTTTATAGGTTGCCGATAAATCAATGATGGCTTCATAGGGATCGCCCGTCCAGGTAATGGTTCCTCCCCTGTTGATGAGGAAGTGCCTGTTGATGACATTTTGCAGGGTGAAGAGGTAATCTCCCTTTTCAATTAAAAACTGTCCCTGTATAGCAAAATCGCCTGCCGGATTTAACGTGAGGTTGATGTTACCGCTTCCATTGCCTGTTATCTTATCACCGATCTTTTCATCAAAGATAATCTGTATCTGCGCATCAGGCGTTATATCCATATCGAGGCTCAGGTCAACTCCTGTCATGACGGGCCTTACAATTTTCTCGGAAGTGTCCCGGGTTTTGCTTACGAAGGTTATATAGTCGCTTTGCGAAACTTCCGTTTCACCGGTAAGCGGTAAGAATATGTTGGTGCCCTTTTCTGACTTCATGCCGATAGCAATACGCATATTGTCGAGGGGGCCGTAAAAGGCAGCATAGCCGCTGCCTACGGCATAGCCATAATAAACAGAGTTTTGCGACTGCGAGGTATTCAGCACTTCAAAGTCTTCGGCGGTTAGGCGCACATCAAAGCGGAAGTTTTTAAAATTATCGTGGTAGATTTTTCCGTTGGCAAGTGCATACTTGCTGTTGCTGTCGTAGAGCTTAAAATCTTTTAATTCAAAATTATCCTCGTTCACGATGATGTCATCCGTGAAGCTGTAACGCGTATTGAGGTAAAGCACCCCTACCCTTGCGCGAATAATACTGAGCTTGCCGTTAAACAGCGGATGACCGGTGGAACCGCGCAGCGTCAGGTCGCCGGATAGGCGTGCTGCAACAAGATTCATGAAGCTTTTTACATATTCCCTGATCGGGTCGAGGTATAAATCTTCAATATGAATTTTGAAATCAAGGTTATCATCCTTCTTTGCCGTGAAGTATTGCCCGTTCGCCGTGAAGATGGTTTTGGTGCCATTAACAATGGAAGCATTTACAGCCAGCACCTTGTTTTCATTGTCAAACTTGCTTATCAGCTTGGCATTGCCCAGCGTGTCGCTGTTGATCTGCAGGCGGTCGACAGACAGATCGGACGACACGCGGATGTGCCTGTATATATCCGTAACGGAGGCCGTACCGTTGGCGCTGCCTCCTATCTTCACATCACCGATAAAAGGATTGAGGTTTTCAAGCTGGAAATTCTTCAGTAACAGCTCCAGCCTGTCGGTATCGTTTTTCGCCATGATTCCCGTTACCTGCAGTTCCTGGCTGCCATTGGTGAAGCCAACATGACTGACATGGATGGCCGACGAATCAAAGCTGATGTTGTTAAGCGAATCGAGGAACCAGCGGTTTCTTTCTATATATACGGCAGACTTGCCGATGTTGACAGTAAACTTCCTGCTGCTTTCAAAGGCCAGCGATCCATTCAGGTCAGCATGGCTGGCATATACGGCAGAGTCAGCCATCTGCAGGCGGAAGTCAATTTTATTGTGCTCCGCCGAGGCTTCCAGGGCGGTAGTTTCAATTCTTGTTTTGGAGCCGACAAGGATGTGATGGGTGAAAAAGCTGAGCTGGGCCACTACGCTGTCTGCATTAATCTTCAGGTTGGTATCATGAAAATTGTAGCTGCCAAAGCGAACGAGCGGTGATTTGACCTGCACATTGATGATATCCTCGATGCTGTTGAAGTTGCCTTTCAGCGTGGTGCCGGGTTCTATATACCATTGAGGAAAGAAGTTTTCCGTGAGCAGGTTGGTGTTTTTAAAATACAGATCAAATTTAAAGTCCTGCCGGGAGATGGTATTGGTCTTTGAGGGCAGGATGACAGACGGTAAATAGCGCGGCAAGACCTGCCCGAAGCCATCAATGAGCGTGGCAAACTCCAGCTTGCCGTTAATAGTGGCATCGAGGAAGTCGGAATTGATATCTATATATCTCGAAGTGTTCTCAATCCTGCTCTTCAGCAAGATGCTGTTTACGTGATAAGCGATGTTGGTGGCGTGATAATTCGTGTTCAGCGCCTCCACGCTGCCTTCCAGGTTATCCAGCTTATTGCCTTTGAGCTGTATCTTCAGCGTGGTTTGAAGGTTTGCCATGCCTTGCTGTCTAAAGAGATTTAAGGTGTCAAGGTGCGCTTTGCCTATATTGGCTGTAAAATCAAATTCAGGAAGCTTGTTTCTGAAATCAATGTTGCCGTTGAAGTCAAAGTCCACGTTGGTGTCATGCACGGCAAGCGAGCCTTTAAAAAACTTCTTGGCAATCTCACCGTTTAATTGCACATTTTTATAGGCATAGCCTTTATATACGAAAGAAGAAAGTAAGCCCGTAAGGTTCGCATCTGCATCTTCCTTATGCACGCCCACTCCTTTGATATTAATGCTGCTCGTTACATTTCCCACATCGGGCACATTTAGAAATTTACCTGCATTAAAATTATTCGTAGCCAGGTGCCCCTGGTAAGCCATAGTATTTTTCTTGCTATCTATCTTCAGGTTGATATCGGTAGAAAGGTATCCGAGGGCCGTGTTGATGTTTCCATAAGTAACAAAGTCATTGATAAAGCCCGTAAAGCGGCCTTTAAAATCAATAATGCCCAGCTCTGATATATTATCGGGCAACTCCAGGTGCGCCGTGGTGTTAAAAGGAGGAATAGGTATGGTTTCCAGCTCTGACTTGATGCCGCGCACCTCCTTGCCCTGTATCTCCATAAAGGTTTCATCAATATCGGAAAGGCCCGTCATGGCAAGATCGCCTTTAAACCAGGTATGCGGACCAACACCAATAAAAACATCCTTGCCCTTGAAGTTGCTCCACATCCCTTTTACAAAGCCGCTTATCTTTAGCCTGTTGCTTCTTCCCCACAGATCATGAGCGAAGTAGGAAATGTCCTGCAAGGAAATGGTGCTGTTTTTAAAATCAGAAGTCCAGTTGACCTTCGTATCAAAGTAATCGAAGTCATCAATGCTGTCGAGGAAAAAAGAAAGATCGGTATGTATTTCCGTTTGGGGAGTGATGACATCCAGGTTATTGAAGCGCCATTGACCGGGAGATAGTCTTACATTAGTTGAAAGATCATTCAGCACAAAACCGCCGTGATCGCTTAAGTTGAGCTTGTGAATGGTGGCATAGGTGGAGTCAGCATCAAAATGAATGTCGTTGATATCACCGAACACATGGGTTACATCCAGGTTATTAAAGTCAACGCCAAGGGTGTCAAATGTGCTGTTATCATTCCGCTTAATAAAATGCACATCCTGCAGGTGAATGTTATTGATCGTCAGCTCCATTTTCGATGCTGACGTGTCCTTCGTGCCCGGCTTTGCAAATTTGCTTGTGAAATAACTCAGGTTATCGCGCCTCTCCCCTTTGTATTTTATTAAGTTTACGTCAGCATTGATAAGCTGAACAGACTTTAATGCCAGCCTGTTTTTCTTTAAACTGAATTCACTGATGTCAACTTTTAATTGTTTGGCGTACAGCAGCGTATTTTGATGATGGTCTTCAATCAGAACGCCGTCCAGCATCACGCTTCGCATAAAGCGAATATAAACCCTGTCCACATGCACACGGGTGCCTAGCTTTTCAGAAAGATAGTTGGTAGCCCTGTGAGCCAGGAAGGTCTGGACGCGTTTGGTCAGTATGGCTTCATATACTACAGCCATAAGAAACAACAGCACGACAAATATGCCCAATACTATTTTTGCTGCTCTTTTCTTCACTCCGTTTTAATGAATCCCTCCAATTACTGACTATGTATATTAACTTTGTGCCTTCGGCAATAATCCTTATTTAATGCCAAATTTTGCGAATATACCCATTCGTAAATTCGCAAAGTTTCGTTATTTGAACATGTTATCAACTATCGTTCCATGAGTAAACCGGTTTACATACTGGGTATAGAGTCATCGTGTGACGAAACCGCTGCTTCGGTTTTCCGCGATGATTGTATGCTTTCCAATATCATTGCATCCCAGGATGTTCACAAGCTTTATGGGGGAGTGGTGCCTGAGCTTGCCTCGCGTGCCCACCAGCAAAAGATTATCCTCGTGGTTGATGCCGCCTTTAAAAAGGCAAACATCAGCAAAGATCAGCTTAACGCCATTGCCTTTACACGCGGGCCGGGATTGATCGGGGCGCTACTCGTGGGGGTGTCTTTTGCAAAATCAATGGCTTTAGCACTTGATATTCCGCTTATTGAAGTAAATCATATGCAGGGGCATGTTTTGGCGCATTTCATACGTACGAATGACGATTTACGATTTACGAATGCTGCTGATGCAGAGCATAATCGTAAATCTGAAATCGTAGATCGTAAATCCTTTCCCTCCTTCCCATTTCTGTGTCTTACAGTTTCCGGTGGCCATACACAAATTGTGCTGGTTAAAGACCACCTCGATATGCACATCATCGGTGAAACATTGGATGATGCTGCCGGGGAGGCTTTTGACAAAGGAGCTAAAATCATGGGGCTTCCTTACCCGGGCGGACCGCTGATTGATAAGCTGGCAAAGTTGGGAAATCCGAAGGCTTTTAAATTCCCTCAAGCGTCAGTTGATGGGCTTAATTTTAGCTTCAGCGGGCTGAAAACATCACTGCTTTATTTCATCCGGGATCATGTGAAAAACGATCCCGACTTTATTGAAAAGCGTAAAAATGATATTTGTGCGTCACTTCAATCAACTATTATTGAAACATTGATTTACAAGCTAAAACAGGCTTCAGTTCAACTAAACATTAATGATATTGCAATTGCGGGAGGTGTAAGTGCAAACAGCGGTTTGAGGGATGCATTAATGGCTATGAAAGAAAAAGAAGGATGGAATGTATTTATTCCGGCTTTTGAATTCTGTACCGATAATGCTGCTATGATTGCCATTGCCGGTTATTACAAATTCTTAAAAAAAGATTTCGCCCCGCAAAGTATTACTCCATTAGCACGGATGGAGTTTTAGACAGGCAAAAAAAATCCTGCCACAAATACCATGGCAGGATCTCCTATTCTCTGAATAATTATTTTTTAGTGCCGCTTGCTGCCGGTTTAGCAGTAGCATCGCTTTTCTTTACAGTAGATGCTTTTTTTGCAGTTCCTTTCTGATTGGCTGCCGGCTTATTTAAATCCGATGCAGGCTCAGTCACCATTTTATTTTCCTGGCTAACAGTACCTGTAGGTTCCGTTTTAGCAGCGGCTGAATTAATACGTGCACCAGAATTAACTTTCTGACTGGGACCTGTATTTTCAGTCTTGTTTGTTGGTTTCTTAGACTGTTCAGCAGGAGTTTGAGCTGTAATTACACCTGTTGTAAATACTGCGGCGGCAATCATTAAAGCGATATTTTTCATTTTAAACGTCTTTAGTTTTTAATTTGATGTAAAGGTAAAAAAATCCTGTGAATTTTCAATGATATTCCACCGTTGATGTTTAATCACAGACATTCCATAGCTCAAATCTTGTTACTTTCGCCATTTCAATAATGCCAGTATGTAAATATGAGTTCCAAGGTTTCGTTAATTCCCGCCCTTTTAACAATGAAATGCCCCCGGTGCAGAAAAGGGAAGGTTTTTAAAAACGCTAATCCTTATCGTTTAAGCCAAATTGGAGAAATGCATGACCTCTGCCCTGTTTGTAGTCTTAACTTCAGACCTGAGCCAGGCTTTTATTTCGGAGGTGCTGTTGTAAGTTATCCATTAATGGTGATTTATAATTTATTTGTGGCAATAGCGTTTTATTTGGTCGTCGGCGACCTGTTTCATCATGTTGTACAGCTGATGCTTACACTTATAGTAGCAACTATACTTGTCGCTCCTGTTATGTTCAGGTATTCACGTATTATCTTTTTATTTGCAGTTGTCAGGTATAATAAAGACTTAAAAAAAGTTGCGAAGGAACAAACAACATAATCCTGCGCAAGTACTTCTCAAACCCGTACTTCATTCTTAAACCGGATGCCATTTACCTTTTCTCATCCGGCGGCGATATTACCGTTACGAACACTGTCAAAACACCTGACTTCTCTGACGGGCCTGGTAATAGGGAGCATGGCTCCTGACTTTGAATATTTTCTCAGGCTCAGAGGCTATGGTGAAATTGGCCACACATGGCTTGGATTAATCTGGTTCGATCTTCCTTTAGCCATCGTGTGTGCATTTGTTTTCCATCGGTTCGTTCGTGATACCTTAATTGACAATCTTCCTGGCTTCGTATATAAACGGTTTATTGGGTTTAAGAATTTTGACTGGATAAATTATTTCAGAAAAAACTATTTCATAGTAATAGTTTCAGTAATGATCGGAGGTTTATCACATGTGCTCTGGGATGGACTCACACACAAGCATGGGTTATTTGTGAAGAAGAACGGCTGGTTTGACCAGGCCTTTATAATTGCCGGTTACATCACGCCCCGATATAAAATGCTGCAGCACTCAAGCTCTATTGTTGGAGGGGTTGTCATACTATATGCATTACTAAGGATGCCTGTGCAAACAATTCAGGCAAAGCAAGAATCTGTTTTCCCATACTGGATTTCCGTTAGCGGAATTATGCTATCTGTATTTGCCATACGAATGTTTTTTGTGGCTGTTAATGAGCAATGGAGTTTTAATATCATGATTGTTACCCTCGTTGCAGGATGGTTAATTGGATTATTATTTACACCCTGGCTTTTAACTAAACTGAAAAGGTTTTTATAAAAGTCTGCTACTTTTGCTGCATGGTTTCAAACCGGGACATTTTCAGTAAATATCTTGCTCCTACTTCTCCTTCACCTGTTGCATTGGAAATTGAACATGCAGAAGGTATTTATCTTTTTGGCGCTGACGGCAAAAAATCTTTCCAGCACAGTGGGATCCGAAGCTTGGAATTCACGTGACTTGAAGTCGCG
>JADMIO010826449.1_pt1 | contig 19896 bp, 18 predicted proteins | sample 8958161 | NCBI WGS metagenome assembly JADMIO01 (sample SAMN16585339, study PRJNA669376) | soil metagenome | isolation source: Crop rotation soil | place: USA: Cullars Rotation, Alabama | collected 2011
CTTTCCCGGCGGGGCGGTCGAGGTCGATGCCGAGTTGGCCGGCGATCGCGTCCACCTCGTGCCGCGCTGGCGCCTCGGGCCCGTGAAGGGCGAAATCGCGCAGGGTTTCGAAGCCGGCAAGCGGGGGGTCCTGCTCGAGCAGGACGACCTTGATGCCCGGCTGGATCGTCCGCCGTCCCTCGTCCGTCTCGATCAGCCCGGCGAGGCATTTGAAGAGCGTCGTCTTGCCCGCCCCGTTGCGCCCGATCAAAGCCAGCCGGTCGCGCGCGCCGACGAACAGGTCGATGCCCCGGAACAGCCAGGAGCCGCCCTGGACGAGGCCGAGATTTTCATAAGCGAGAACGGGTGCTGCCATGGTCGGGCGCAGATAGGGAGAGAATTGCGCAACGTCATCCCAGCCGCGCGGATCAGCGTCCGCTCGCGAGCGTTAGGCCATGCGGCGGCGCCAGGCGATGCCAGACCTTGGTCTTGCAGATGAGGCCGCCGAGCGCGCAGGCGCTGAGCTGCACCGTGTCGGCATCGACGAACCGGATCTTCGAGCTTAGGTGGCGGCCCAGCTCGGGCACGAAGACGTCGCCGCGCCAGACGCCGTCGGCGGCGGGCGCGTAATCCTTCAGCACTTCGGTTCCGACGAGGCGCGGCGCTCCGCGCGCACGCGCGTCGGCGAGGGCCGTGCCGCGGGCCCCCACCACCGTCCCGCAATAATGGCGGCCGCACGGTGCGATCTGCACCTCCAGGGTGGCGTTGCGATTCTGCCAGACGCCTTCGAGCGGCGCGGCCATCGCTCCCGTCGCGCCGGCGACAGCGGCGACGGCGAAAGCGAATATCCTCGCGACGATCGTTCCTGCTTTCATCTTCATCTCCTCCCTGTCGTCGTCAAATCGTCAGGCGTGGCGCGAATGGGGATGGCCGGTGACGGCGGTGATCGAGACCAGCCAGGTCACCAGCATGATCGTCACCACGTGCGCGGCGAGCGGATCGTCGACCTGGTGCGCCAGCCACCGGTCGGTGAGGAAAGAAGCGGCGGCGCCGATCGCCACCAGGGCAGCCATGATCCCCTTCGCGCCTGCTCCCGCCCGCGCTTCAGGGCGGCGCGCTCGCGCGTCGACCAGGGCCCGCGCCGCTTCCGCCTGGCGGTCCGCGAAACCGGCTTCGCGCAGGCGCCTGTCCTCCTCCAGCGGCAGGGCCGCGCCTTCGAGCCGGTAGAGCAAGGCGTAGCGGCGCAGTGCCTCCAGCCGCGCATCCGCGAGGCCGATGGGCGGGCGAAAGCCGAACAGCGCGCGCAGGAGCCGGCGGCGGAACGTCGCCGCCGCCAGCGAGGCGCGGCCGTCGGCGAACGAGGCAAGGAGGGCGGCCCTTTCGGCCCCGTTCAAGATCTGCCTGCTTACGGCGGGCGATGGCGATCGCGGCGGCATGAGCGGCGAATCCTCGGCCGCCGGCAGCGGCCGCGCGATGGCGGCGATCATGTTCATCATCATTCCTCCCTGTCGCGGCGCGCGCTTCGTCCGCCGTCCTCAGGAAGTACGGAGCCTCTGCCGCTTCGGATGCAGCGGGCGCGAAATCACCCTTTCGGGCGATGGCGCGCGGCCGCGGATCGGGTTAGCCATGGCGCTTTCAAGCGAGGAGACGCACATGCCGGTCGTGGGAATGGGAGGCTATTTCTTTCGGGCCAAGGATCCGGAGGCCCTGAAGGCCTGGTATCTTGAGCATCTCGAGGTCGGCGGCGGCGTCGGCAAGGACGCGAAGGGGGAGTCGAACCCCTATGCCTGGTACCATGACGGCGGCCCGATGGTGTTCACGCCGTTCAAGGCCGACACCGACTATTTCCCCGCCGACCGTTCGGCGATGATCAACCTGCGCGTGAGCGACCTCAAGGCCCTGCTTGCAAAGCTGCGCGGCGCCGGGATCGAGATCACCCAGGAGCAGACCCACGAAGGCGTCGGCAGCTTCGCCCGCATCCACGATCCCGAGGGCAATCCGATCGAATTGTGGGAACCCCCGGCGGAGGGGTGACGAGAGCCTGGGCGAGCGCTCGGTCGCTTGCCCCAACCGTCATGCCGAACTTGATTCAGCATCCATGAACACGGCCTTTGCGGGCTCGACGCGACCGTGTTCATGGATCCCGGATCAAGTCCGGGATGACGGAAAAAGGGGGATCTGTTGTTCCCCGGCGAAGGCCGGGGTCCAGTTTGACGTCGGTGCGCTGGACCCCGGCTTTCGCCGGGGAACAGGGTGGGGGCAGGGCCCCGCGCCGTCCGCCCTGTCTTTCCGGGCTACCGCCGGCCCCCCATCCGCCGCCCCATGCGGATCGACTGCTGCTTGCCGAAGCGGGTCTTGCGGGTGCCGGGCTTGCCTTCGGTGGAGTGGCCGACCATCGGGACGAGCTTCTGAGCGTCGGGGACGCCGAGCTCGTCCGCCTCCAGCCGGCGGATCTCGTCGCGCAGGCGTCCGGCTTCCTCGAACTCGAGGTCGGCGGCGGCCTTGCGCATCCGCTGCTCGAGGTCCTGGATGTAGGCGCGGAGGTTGTGGCCGACGAGGTGCGGGCGGTCCTCGTCCCCGGTGTCGACGACAACGCCGTCGCGCTGCGAGACGTCGGCGAGGATGTCGGAGATGTTGCGCTTGATCGTCGTCGGCGTGATGCCGTGCGCCTCATTATATTCCTGCTGCTTCTGGCGGCGCCGGTCGGTTTCGCGAAGCGCGCGCTCCATCGAGCCGGTGATGCGGTCGGCATAGAGGATGACGCGGCCTTCGACGTTGCGCGCGGCCCGGCCGATCGTCTGGATGAGCGAGGTCTCGGAGCGGAGAAAGCCTTCCTTGTCCGCGTCGAGGATCGCGACCAGCCCGCATTCGGGGATGTCGAGCCCCTCGCGCAGCAGGTTGATCCCGACCAGCACGTCGTAGACGCCCATCCGCAGGTCGCGGATCAGCTCGATCCGCTCCAGCGTCTCGACGTCCGAATGCATGTAGCGGACCTTGAGCCCGGCCTCGTGCATGAACTCGGTGAGGTCCTCGGCCATCCGCTTGGTGAGGGTGGTGACGAGGGTGCGATAACCCTTCCGCGCGGTGATCCGCGCCTCGTTGATGAGGTCGTCGACCTGGTCCTCGACCGGCTTGATCTCGACCGGCGGGTCGATCAGCCCGGTCGGGCGGATCACCTGCTCGGCGAACACGCCGCCGGTCTGCTCCATCTCCCACGGCCCCGGCGTCGCCGACACCGCCACCGTCTGCGGGCGCATCGCGTCCCATTCGTTGAAGCGGAGCGGCCGGTTGTCGATGCAGGAGGGGAGGCGGAAGCCGTACTCCGCCAGCGTGATCTTCCGCCGATGATCGCCGCGCGCCATCGCGCCGATCTGCGGCACGGTCTGGTGGCTCTCGTCGACGAAGAGAAGGGCATTCTCGGGCAGATATTCGAACAGGGTCGGCGGCGGCTCGCCCGGGAGGCGGCCGGTCAGGAAGCGGCTGTAATTCTCGATGCCGGCGCAGGAACCGGTCGCGGCGATCATCTCGAGGTCGAAATTCGTCCGCTGCTCGAGCCTCTGCGCCTCGAGCAACTTCCCTTCCGCGTGCAGCTCCTTCAGCCGCTCGCTGAGCTCGTGCTTGATCGCCTCCATCGCCTGCTTCAGCGTCGGGCCGGGCGTCACATAATGGCTGTTGGCGTAGACCTTGACGTAATCGAGCGCGGCGATCTTCTTGCCGGTCAGCGGATCGAACTCGACGATCTCCTCGATCTCGTCGCCGAAGAAATTGATCCGCCAGGCCATGTCCTCATAGTGGGACGGGAAGATCTCGAGATTGTCGCCGCGCACCCGGAAATTGCCGCGCGCGAAGGCCTGGTCGTTGCGCTTGTAATGGAGCGCGACGAGCTTGCGGATAATCTCGCGCTGGTCGACCGTCTCGCCCTTGCTCAGCGAGAAGGTCATCGCGGAATAGGTCTCGACCGAGCCGATGCCGTAGAGGCAGGAGACCGAGGCGACGATGATGACGTCGTCGCGCTCGAGCAGAGCGCGCGTCGCCGAGTGGCGCATCCGGTCGATCGCCTCGTTCACGCTCGACTCCTTCTCGATATAGGTATCGGAGCGCGGCACATAGGCTTCGGGCTGGTAGTAATCGTAATAGGAAACGAAATATTCGACCGCATTGTCGGGGAAGAAGCTCTTGAACTCCCCGTAGAGCTGGGCGGCGAGGATCTTGTTCGGCGCGAGGACGAGGGCCGGGCGCTGCAGCGCTTCGATCACCTTGGCCATGGTGAAGGTCTTGCCCGAGCCGGTGACGCCGAGCAGCACCTGGGTCTGCTCGTCCTGGCGCGCGGCGTCGACCAACTCGGCGATCGCGCCCGGCTGGTCCCCCGACGGCTGATAGTCGGAGACGATCCTGAATTTCTTGCCGCCTTCCGCCTTTTCGGGGCGCTGCGGCCTGTGGGGGACGAATTCCCGTCCCGTCTCCGGCTCTTCGAGGCCGGTCCTGATTGCAATCGGCATGGCTTCTATATGGTCATTGACGCCGCTTCGCGCTAGCTTGCCGCCATGACAAAGGGGGGATTCACATGCGCTATTTGCTGATCGTGCCGCTCTGCCTTGCCGCCGCCGCCTGCTCGGGCGGGGGCGAGGCCAACAACCAGTCCGCCGAGGCCCCGGCGACCCTGCCGGCCGGCACCTGGCAGGCGGAGTTCGAAGTGAAGAGCTTCCGCACCACCGACCAGACCACCCCGGCGCTGAAGGCCAAGGTCGGCGACAAGGAGGATGCGTCGAGCTGCGTTCCCGAGGCCCAGCGCGCCGAGCCGCCGGCGAACCTGTTCGCGGGCGCGGGCTATTCCTGCACCTACCAGAACAGCTACATCAAGGACGGCATGATCAACGCCACGATCCAGTGCACCCGGCCCGAGCTCAAGGGCCAGATCAACATGGCGGTGCAGGGCAATTATACCGCCGACCGCTTCGAGGCGACGGTCGACAGCACCTCCTATCTGCCCGGGCCGGGCGACTTCACGATGAGCCGCAAGGTCAAGGCCAAGCTGACGCCCGGCGCCTGCCAGCCCGCGCCCGCCGCGGGTGCGACCGGCAATTCGTCCGCGGGCAATGCGTCGGCCACGGCGCCGGCCAAGGGCAAAGCCGGAGGCTGATGCCGCTCATCCCCTGCCAGCGCGCGCTTTTCGACATTCCGCCGGGGGTGGCCTATTTCGACTGCGCCAAGATGTCGCCCTTGCTCAACCGCGCGGCGGCGGCGGGGGAGGCGGGCCTGCTGCGCAAGGCGCATCCCTGGGAGATCAAGGCCGCCCATTTCTTCGACGAATCGGAGCGGGTGCGGGGGCTGTTCGCGCGGCTGATCGGCGCCGCGGCGGGCGACGTCGCGATCGTCCCCTCGGTCAGCTACGGGATGGCGACGGCGATGGGCAATGTCCGCGTCGCCGCCGGCCAGACCATCGTCACCCTCGCCGAGGACTTCCCCTCCACCATCTATGCCTGCCGCGCCCTGGTCGCGCGCGAGGAGGCGCGGCTGGTGACGGTCGCGCGGCCGGCCGAAGGGGAGGATTGGACCGAGGTTTTGCTCGACGCGATCGACGGCGGCACGGCCCTGGTCTGCGCGCCGCATGTCCACTGGGTGTGCGGGACGCGGATCGATCTCGAGGCGGTCGCGCGGCGCTGCCGCTCGGTCGGTGCGACTTTGATCCTCGACACCACCCAGTCGACGGGCGCGCTGCCGCTTGACCTCCAGGCGATCGACCCCGATTATCTTGTCGCCGCCTCCTACAAATGGCTGCTCGGCCCCTATTCGGTCGGCTTCCTCTACGTCGCGCCGCGCCACCAGCAGGGGCGACCGCTCGAGGAGGCGTGGATCACCCGCGCCGGAGCCGAGGATTTCCGCCGCCTCACCCGCTATGACGAGGCGCTCGAGCCCGATGCCCGCCGCTTCGACATGGGCGAGAGGTCCAACTTCGCGCTTCTGCCGGTGGCCGGCGCGGCGATCTCGCAGCTGCTCGACTGGGGCGTCGATTCGATTGCCGAGACGCTCGGCGCGACGACGGCGGCGCTCGAGGCGCGGCTCGCCGAGCTTGGCGCCGAGGCGAGCCCGTCGCGGGCGCCCCATTATCTGTCGGTGCGCTTCCCGCACGGGCTCGGCGACGAGGTCGAGGCGCGGCTGGCGGCGGCCGAGGTCCATGTCAGCCTTCGCGGCGACCGGATGCGGATCACGCCGCATCTCTACAATGACGAGCAGGATGCCGACCGGCTGGTCCGCGAGATCAGGGAATCGGTCGCGCAGCAGGTTTGAAAACAGGGAGGAAGGAAGATGAACAGCAAGGTCTTGGTTGCGGCAAGCCTCGTCGTGGCGCTCGCCGCCTGCAACAAATCGGGCCAGCAGAATGCGGCGGCGAGCGGCGGCGGCGGTGCCGGATCCGCGCCGCCCGCTTCCGTCTCGGGCGCCGCGACCCTTCAGCCCGGCCTGTGGGAGGTGAGCTCCGAGGCCAATGTGACCGGCGCCAACCTGCCGCCCGCTTATGCCGCGATGCTGAAGAGCCACAAGACTACGCGGCGCGACTGCATCACGCCCGAGGAAGCGGCCCGGCCGGTCAATCTGGTGAAGGAGAAGAATGCGGCCTGCGATTATTCCGGCTTCACCTTCGCCAACGGGCGCGTGCAGGGCACGATCACCTGCGCCAAGGACGGCGGCAAGATGAGCATGACCATGAACGGTCAATATGATGCCCAGAATTATGCCTACACCAGCACCATGACCAACCAGCAGCAGGGCATGAACATGACGATCGAGACGAAGGCGATCGGGCATCGCGTCGGCGAATGTCCGGCGGGCGGCGAGAACGCCCAGTGATCGGCTACATCACGATCGGCACCAACGATCTCGACAAGGCGCGCACCTTCTACGACGCCTTGTTTGGGTCGATCGGCGCGAAGAGGCTGATGGAGATGCCGCACGGCTTCACCCTCTACGGGCGCGATCTGGGGCAGCCGGCCGTCGCCGTCACGCCTCCCTATAATGGCGAGCGTGCGACCGCCGGCAACGGCAACATGGTGTCGATCGTGCTCAAGGAGCGGGCGCAGGTCGACGCCCTCCACGCCAGGGCGCTTGAGCTGGGCGGCTCCGACGAGGGCGCGCCCGGCCTTCGCGGCGAAGAGGGCGATCGCGCTTTCTACGGCGCCTATTTCCGCGATCCGGAGGGGAACAAGTTCTGCGCCTTCCGCGTCGGGCCTGCATGAGGAGACGGAGCCGCCGCGGTTGAAGGTACGCGTGATCATCAATCGCGGCGGCGGCTCGTTCGGGGAGGACAGCGCCGACAAGCTCCGGCCGCTCTTCGAAGAGCGGGGCATCGAGGCGAGGATCCTCGCCGTCGAGCCGGGCGAGCTCGACCGCCATTGCACCGAGGCGGCCGAGGCAGCCGGGGTGGATGCCCTGGTCGCGGCGGGCGGCGACGGCACGATCAGCACCGCCGCCGCCGCGGTGGCTGGAACCGACATGAAGCTCGGCGTGCTTCCGCTCGGCACGCTCAACCATTTCGCCAAGGATGCCGGCATCCCGCTCGATCTTTCGGAAGCGGTTGCGGCGATCGCCGGCGGACGGACGCGGCCGGTCGACGTCGCCGAGGTGAACGGCCGCGTCTTCATCAACAACAGTGCGGTCGGCCTCTATCCCGAGCTGGTCAAATCGCGCGAGGCGCAGCAGCGCCTGTTCGGCCGGAGCAAGAGGCTGGCGATGCTGGTTGCCGGGATGCGCGCCTTCTGGCGCTTCTCGCGGCGGCGCCTCGACATCCGCGTCGCCGGACGCGAGGGGACGATCGTCACGCCTTTGCTGTTCGTCGGCAACAATCGCTACAAGATGAATCTGATGGGCCTCGGCCAGCGCGACGCGATCGACCGGGGGGAGCTCTGCCTCTACGCGCCGCTCGCCAATGGCCCTTTCCACTTCCTCTCGGTGGCGCTGCGCGCGGTCCTCGGCCGCGAGGACCGGCAGAGCGATTTCGTCGCGCTCGACGGCATAAAGGAGGTCGAGATCGACAGCCCCCGCGCATCGCTCATGGTGGCGACGGACGGCGAAGCGCAGCGGATGGAGACGCCGCTCCATTACAAGCTGCGGGCGGGCGCGCTGAAGCTGATCGTACCGGAGGCGGTGCAGCCTGAGAATTGAGCGCTTATGGTTGCGGACGCGAGCCCGCTCCGACAGCTTGAGGCCCGGAAGGGGTGAGACGTGCTTCGAAATGTGCTCGCTTTTCTATTGTCGCCGTTTCCGGCCGCGCTCATCCAATCTCTCATGGTCGCGGCATGGCCGGACAAGAGGGCCGGCGTTCTTGAGCATCCGGCCTCCATGTTCGTGTTCAATTGCATTCTCATCTACGTCGTCGAGATTTTCCCGGGAGTGCCCGTCTTCCTGTTCCTGCGCAGGCGCGGCTTGGACGGGTTGAGGACATATGCGCTTGCCGGACTTGCCGTGGTAGGTGTGCCGGTGGCGCTGTGGATTGTGTGGGCATTGTCCAAAGCTGCGACGCCAGTACACCTGCCGGCTTATCGGCTCGTCCCTGATCTCCTCAATTTGGGGGTAAGCGGCCTTCTTACCGGTACGACGTTCTGGGCGATCTCGCGGCGCCGAATCGACCGAAGATCCGTCGCCGAGGTCTTCGAATAGCAGGATCGCGACTGCTGACGTGACACGAAGGGCCGCGGCCGCGTCACGGCACTTCGAAACTCTTCCCCACTTCTGTCGTCACGAACCGGTCCGCCGGAATCCGTGCCGCCTTGAGCGCCGCCGCCAGCCGCCGCGGCGGGTCGTCGATCGCCTCGAAGGTGAGCTGGAACGTGCCCCAGTGGACGCCGAGCGCGGTCCCCGGAGCGAGGCGCCGGAAGGCCGCCACCGATTCCTCCGGCTCCATATGGTTCGATTGCATGATCTCGCGCGGGAGATAGGCGCCGATCGGAAGGATGGCGAAGCGATAGGGGCCGTGCTTCGCCGCCTCCGCCGCCCAGGTGCCGCCGCCCCAGCCCGTGTCGCCGGCGAAGAAGATGTTTCCGGAGGGAAGCATGAGCGTAAAGCCCGACCAGAGGGCGCGGTTGCGATCCGTCCCCCACCGTGAGCCCCAATGGTGTACGCGCTCGATCCGAAAGCCAGGGTCGCTACAGGGCTTGTCATCGATGCATTCCGCGACGGCCGGAACATCGCTGAGCCTGCCATTGACGATATAGCGCTCCTGCCCCCAATCGAGCGCGACCGAGGGGATTCCGGCAGCCCTTAGGATGGCGTCGTTGCCGAGGCTGGTGGCAATGATCGGCCGGTCTCGCTCCCACAGGCGCTTCAGCGTCGGGAGGTCCATATGGTCGTAATGATTGTGACTGACGAAGACGAGGTCGATCTTCGGCAGATCCTCGAAGCGCACGCCCGGCGCCCGCACCCTTTTCGGGCCGATGAAGGAGAAAGGCGAGGCGCGCTCGGACCAGATCGGATCGGTGAGGATGTTGAGCCCCGCCGTCTGCACCAGCACGGTCGAATGGCCGATCCAGGTGACCAGCATCCTTTTGCCCTCGACCCGCGCCGGCGGCCGGGTCGGCACCACCGCCACCTGCTCCGGCCACTTCACCCGCCCCTGTCCCGAGGCCCAGCGGGCGGCAGCGCCGGAGCCCAGCTTCGGCGGCGCGCGTCCGCGATCCTCCGGGTTGAAGAAATGCTTCCCGTCATAATGGCCGCTCGGCGGCCCCTTATAATAGAGGCGGTCGAGGAAGGGCGGGATCAGCGTCGGCGCGAAGCAGAGGGCGGCGGCGACGAAGAGGAGGAGGGTGCCGAGACGGCGCAGCAGGGTCTTCACGCCTGTTGACTTGGGCGAGCCGGGCGGGCTTGTGAAGAGGAAAGGAGAGGGTGGATGCGGGCAGCGATGATGGCGGCTCTGCTGGCGGCGGCGGCGATGCCGGCGGCCGCGGCGGCGAAGGGGCCGGCGCGAGATGCGAAAGTCTGGGCGGCGGCGGAAGCGGCGCGGGCGGCGCAGCTCAAAACGCTGGAGGAAGTGGTCAACGTCGATTCCGGCACCGGCGACGTCGCCGGCGGCCGCAAGGTAGCGAGCCTGCTCGTCCCCCGCCTGAAGGCGCTCGGCATGGAGGTCGAAACGGTGGCGGCCGAGGCACCCGATCTGCCCGAGAATATCGTCGCGACCCTGAAGGGCACTGGCCGCGGCCGGATCCTGATGATCGGCCATATCGACACCGTCTTCGGCCCCGGCACGGTGGCCCAGCGGCCGTTCCGGATCGAGGGCGACCGCGCCACGGGCCCCGGCGTCTCCGACGAGAAAGGCGGCGTGATCGAGGGCCTCTACGCGCTCCAGATCCTCCACGATCTCGGCTTCAAAGATTTCGGCCAGATCACCTTCCTGATCGAGACGTCGGAGGAGCGCGGCTCGCCGGGCACGCGCGCGCTGATCCAGCGGCTGGTCGGCGAGGCCGACGTCGAGCTCAACCTCGAGCCGGGCGATCCTCCCGACGCGCTCACAGTCTGGCGCAAGGGGAGCACGACCTTCCACATCGACGTGAAGGGCCGCGCAGCCCATGCCGGTGTCGCCCCGCAGGACGGCCGCAACGCCGCGACCGAATTGATCCACCAGCTCCGCGCCGACGACGTCTTTCCGAAGTCCGGCGAGGGGCTCACCGCCAACCTCACCCTGATGAACGCGGGCAGCCGGGAGAACATCATCCCCGACACCGCTTCCGCGGCGATCAACGTTCGGGTGCGCGACAAGGCCGACGTCGAGCGCGTCCAGCAGACGCTCGAGACCAATGCGGCGAAGACCGAGGTGCCGGACACCCAGGTCACCATTACGCGCACCCCGGCCTTTCCGCCGCTCGCCAACAATCCCGGCACCGACGCGCTCGCCGATCGGGCGGCGCGTTTCTATGCGGGGCTCGGACGGACGATCGGGCGCGCCGGCAATGGCGGTGCTTCCGAATCCGCGCTCGCCTATGAAGCGGGCGTGCCGGCGCTCGACGGGCTCGGACCTGTCGGCGGCGGCTTCCATTCGGACAAGGAATATCTCGATCTCACCACGCTGACGCCGCGCCTCTATCTCCTCGCCGAATTGCTGATGGATCTCGGCCGCAACCCGCCGCCGCGCCTCAAATGAGCGCGGGCGCGATCCGGGTCGGCATCGGCGGCTGGGATTTCGATCCCTGGCGCGAGACTTTCTACCCGAAGGGCCTCGCCAAGGCGAAGCAGCTCGACCATGCCTCGCGCCAGCTCACCGCGATCGAGATCAACGCCACTTACTATCGGACGCAGTCGCCGGCTCTGTTCGAGCGGTGGGCGAAGACGGTGCCCGACGGCTTCAGGTTCGCGGTCAAGGCGTCGCGCTTCTGCACGACGCGGCGGATCCTGGCCGAGGGCGAGGAGAGCGTCACGCGTTTCTGCGGCCAGGGCCTCACCGCGCTCGGCGACCGGCTCGGGCCCATCCTCTGGCAGTTCATGGCGACCAAGAAGTTCGACCGCGACGATTTCGCCGCCTTCCTGAAGATGCTGCCGGAGAAGCAGGACGGGGTAAAGCTGCGGCACGCCATCGAGGTGCGCCACGAAAGCTTCCGCGACCCCGCTTTCGTTTCGCTCTGCCGCGAGGCGGGCGCCGCGATCGTCTTCGGCGACGGCGAGGGCTATCCGCTCGTCCCCGACATCAGCGGCGGCATCGTCTATGCGCGGCTGATGCGCGCCGAGGCCGAGATCGAGCAGGGCTATCCGCCGGAAGCGCTCGATCGCTGGGCCGGCGTCGCACGGGAATGGGCGGCCGGCGAAAGTCCTGCCGGCTTTCCCTATGTCGCCGAGCCCGCGCCCACGCAGGCGCGCGATACCTATGTCTTCTTCATCTCCGCGGCGAAGGAGCGGAATCCGGCGGCGGCGATGGCCTTGATCGAGAGGCTGAAATGATCTCCCTCTCCCGTTTGCGGGAGAGGGTCGGGGAGAGGGCTTGTTGAGTCTGCGCCACAGACCCTCACCTTCCCATCCCCGCTGCGCGACGATGGGCCCCTTCCTCTCCCGCAAGCGGGAGAGGAGAGAGCGATGAACCCGCTCTTCGCCAACCTGCCCACCACCATTTTCACCCGCATGTCGGCGCTCGCGGTCGAGCATAAGGCCGTCAATCTCGGCCAGGGCTTCCCGGATTTCGGCTGGCCGGACGACGTCGTGGCGCGCGCCGCCGAGGCGCTGACGAGCGGCTCGAACCAATATGCGCCGATGCCGGGCCTCCCCGAGCTCCGCCACGCCGTCGCCGATCATTACCGCGAGCATCAAGGAATCGAGATCGATCCGCAGGAAGTGATCGTCACCTCGGGCGCGACCGAGGCGCTGGCGGCGGCGATCGCGGCTTTGGTGACTCCCGGCGACGAGGTTCTGCTCTTCCAGCCGCTTTACGACGCCTATCTTCCGCTCGTGCTGCGCGCCGGGGGCGTGCCGCGCTACGTCCGGCTGACTCCGCCCGGCTGGCGGATCACGCGCGAAGCGCTCGACGCGGCCTTTACCGAGCGCACCCGGCTGGTCGTCTTCAACACTCCGCACAATCCGTCCGCGCGCGTGTTCGACGAGGCGGAGCTGGGCCTGCTCGCCGAGGCCTGCGTTCGTCACGATGCGGTCGCGCTCAGCGACGAGGTCTGGGAGCATGTCCTGTTCGACGGCCGCCGCCATCTCCCGCTCGCCGCTCTGCCGGGGATGCGGGAGCGCGTGGTGAAGGTCGGCTCGGCCGGCAAGATCTTCTCGCTGACCGGCTGGAAGGTCGGCTGGGCGGTGGCGCCGCCGCCGCTCGCCGGCGCGATCGCCGCGGCGCATCAGTTCCTGACCTTCTCGACCGCGCCCAACCTCCAGGCCGCGGCGGCCTACGGCCTCGGCAAGGAGGAGAGCTATTTCGATGCGATGCGCACCGGCTTCGCCGCCTCGCGCGACGTACTGGCGGTGGGGCTGCGCGAGGCGGGCTTCGCGACCTTACCCGCCGAAGGCACCTATTTCCTCTCGATCGACCTCGCGGCCTCGGGGCTGGCGGTGGACGACGTCACCTTCTGCGAACGCGCGGTGCGCGAGGCGGGCGTGGCGGCGATCCCGGTCTCGAGCTTCTACGCGGAAGTGCCGGTGACGAACGTGGTCCGCCTCTGCTTTGCGAAAAAGGCGGAAACCTTGGCAGCCGGAATCGAAGGTCTGCGGCGAGCGCGGGCGCTCTGCACCTAGCTCCTCCCCGGAACGGGGAGGGGGACCATGCGAAGCATGGTGGAGGGGGCCCGCCTCTCAGCCGCTTCGGGGTCGGGGCCCCTCCACCACGCCGCTTCGCGCCGCGTGTTGAAGCGAGATCGTGTCCCCCGGACACGATCTTGGACTGCGGGGGGCAGTCCAAAGCTTCAACACCCTCCCCGTTTCGGGGAGGAGTCTCACGTCTCACCAGATCCGCACCCGGTCGTTCGGCGCGAGGTACAGCTTCTCCCCCGGCTGCACGTCATAAGCCGAATACCAGGCGTCGAGATTGCGCACCGTCTGCGCCCTCTGCCCGGCAGGAGCATGGCCGTCGGTCACGATCTGCTGCCTGAGCGCCGCCTCGCGGGTCTTCTGGCGCCAGGCCTGGGCGAAGGCGAGGAAGAAGCGCTGGTCGCCGGTGAGGCCGTCGATCACCGGCGCCGGCTGGCCTTGGAGCGACATGCGATAGGCGTCATAGGCCGCCGAGAGGCCGGCGACGTCGGCGATATTCTCGCCCAATTCCTGCTCGCCCTTGAGATGGACCCCGGGGATCGGCTCATAGGCGTCATATTGCGCGACCAGCTGCGCGCTGGCCGCCTTGAAATGAGCGAAATCCTGCGGCGTCCACCAATTTTCCAGCTTGCCGCTGGCGCTGAACTCCGCCCCCGTATTGTCGAAGCTGTGGCTGATCTCGTGGCCGATCACCGCGCCGATCGCGCCATAGTTCGCCGCCGCGTCCGCGCCCGGATCGAAATAGGGCGCCTCGAGGATCGCGGCGGGGAAGTTGAGCGCATTCTGCAGCGGCAGGTTGACCGCATTGACCGTCTGCGGCGTCATCCACCATTCGCCCTTGTCGACGGGCTTGCCGAGCTTGGCGAGCTGGTGGCGATATTCCCAAAGCTGCGCCCGCCACGCATTGCCGACCGGATCGTCGCGGCGGATCTGGAGGCCCGCATAATTGCGCCAGGTCTCGGGGTAGCCGACGCCGACACGCAGGGTGTGGACCTTGGCCTTGGCCGCCGCTTTGGTCCTGGGCGACATCCAGGAGAGGGAGTCGATCCGCCGGTCGAAGGCGGCCAGCAGGTTCTTCACCATGTCCTGCACCTCGGCCTTGGACGAGGCGGGGAAATAGCGCGCGGCGTAGATGCGGCCGACCGCGTCGCCGAGATCGACGTTGACGAAGGAGAGGCCGCGCTTCCAGCGGTCGCGCTGCTTCGGCGTTCCCTGCATCGTGCGGCCGTAGAAGCCGAAGCGGAGGTCGTCATAGGCGGCGGGCAGGTAATTGGCGCTGCGGTTCAGCGTGTGGAAGATCAGCCAGTCCTTCCAGCTCTGCAGCGGCTCGCTCGCGACGAGCGCGGACAGGCCCTTGATCGCGCCCGGCTGCCAGGCGATGATCGTCCTCTGCTTCGTAAGGCCGGCGGCCGTCAGGAACGCCCGCCAGTCCATCCCCGGCGCGGTGCGCGCGAGGGTCGCGGTCCGCCACGGATTGTTGGCCTTGTGCACGTCCTCGCTGGCGGTGCGGTCGAGATGCGCGGCGGCGATCTTACCCTCGAGCGCGACGATGCGGTCGGCGCGCACCCCCGGATCGGAGAAGCCGGCGGTTCGCAGCATCTCCTCGACATAGGCGCGATAGGCAGTGCGCAGCTTCGCCATCGCCGGGTCGGACGAGACGTAATAGTCCCGGTCGGGCATGCCGAGCCCGCCCTGGAGCAGATAGGGGACGGTACGGCTTGGGTCGGACAGCGACTGCGTCACGAACAGGCCGAACAGATTCTCGGTCCAGAAATTGGTCGCGTTCAGCGGATCGACGTCGGCGCGCAGCCGGCTGCCGAGCAGGCGCGACAGGTCCGATTTCGAGGCGAGCGCGTCGATCTGCGCGAATTGCGGACGAAGCGGCGCGAGGCCCCGCGCCTCGATCCCGTCTCTGTCCATGTAAGCGGCATAATAATCGGCGATCAGCCGCTGCGGCGTGCCCGGCGCGGGATTGCCTGCGCCGGCGTCGCGGACCAGCTCGGCGTTGCGCGCCTCGGCCCGCTGGAAGACCTCGAAGCCGACCCCGGTCGAGGAGCGGTCGGCGGGGATCTCGGTCGCCTTGCGCCAGCCGCCATTGGCATATTCGTCGAAATCGTCGCCCGGCTTCACCGAAATGTCGCGATAGGCGAGCGTGACTCCGAGCGCCCCGGGCGAAGCCGCCGCGAGCAAAGCCGGCGCGGCGGCGAGGAACAGGGGAAGAGCGAGCTTGGCGAGGCGGGCCGGCATGTTTCGTCTCCGCAGAGGATCAGCGCGCGCTCGCTGCCACAGATGCGGGCGGGAGGGAAGGCGGGTGGCGAACCGTGAACCCGGCGATTAGGAAGGCCAACACCGAAACACCGTTCGGGCTGAGCCTGTCGAAGCCCTTCCCTTCTCTTTTGCTGCCAAGGGGAAGGAGAGGGCTTCGACAAGCTCAGCCCGAACGGATTGGGGTGGAGATTACATGACTTTCGATTCCGCCGCCGAAGCGAGGGCGCTGTTCGAGCGGCTCGGCATTCCGTCTCCCGAGGGCGATCTGGTTTCGCATTCCCCGATCGACGGACGCCCCATCGGTGCCGTCACCTCCGCCTCCGCCGCCGACGTGGCCGCCGCCGTCGAGCGCGGCCACGCCGCCTTCCTCGCCTGGCGCAATGTCCCGCCGCCCCGCCGCGGCGAGCTGGTGCGGCTGTTCGGCGAGGCTCTGCGCGAGGAGAAGGAGGCGCTGGCGCGGCTGGTCAGCCTCGAGGCGGGGAAGATCCTCCAGGAGGGGCTGGGCGAGGTCCAGGAGATGATCGACATATGCGATTTCGCGGTCGGCCTGTCCCGCCAGCTCTACGGCCTCACCATCGCCACCGAGCGCCCCGGCCACCGGATGATGGAGACCTGGCACCCGCTCGGCGTGGTCGGGGTGATCTCGGCCTTCAACTTCCCGGTCGCGGTCTGGGCGTGGAATGCCTGTCTCGCCTTCGTCTGCGGCGACGCGGTGGTGTGGAAGCCGTCCGAGAAGACGCCGCTCACCGCCGCCGCCGTCCAGCACCTGTTCGAGCGTACGGCGGCGCGGTTCGGCGATGCGCCGGCCGGTCTCAGCCAGCTGGTGCAGGGCGCGCGCGAGACCGGCGAGGCCCTGGTCGATCATCCGAAAGTGGCCTTGGTCTCGGCGACCGGCTCGACGCGGATGGGGCGGATCGTGGCGCCGCGCGTCGCAGCGCGCTTCGGCCGGGTGCTGCTCGAGCTCGGCGGCAATAACGGCATGGTCGTCGCGCCGACCGCCGACCTCGCTTTGGCCGAACGCGCCATCGCCTTCGCCGCGGTCGGCACGGCGGGGCAGCGCTGCACGACGCTCCGCCGCCTGTTCGTTCACCAGGAGATTTACGACCGGCTGGTGCCGCGGCTGAAGCAGGTCTGGGCGAGCGTGCCGGTCGGTAACCCGCTCGAGGACGGGACCCTGGTCGGGCCGCTGATCGACGGTGCCGCCTTCGAAGGGATGCAGGCGGCGGTGGCGCAGGCGCGGCAGGAGGGCGGCGCGGTCGAAGGCGGCGAGCGGCTGTTGACGGAGCGATGGCCGGAGGCCTTCTACGTCCGTCCCGCGCTGGCAGAGATGCCCGCGCAGAGCGCGATCACGCTCACCGAGACCTTCGCGCCGATCCTCTACGTCATGCGCTATGCCGCGCTCGACGAAGCGATCGCCGCGCATAACGAAGCGCCGCAGGGCCTCGCCTCGTCCATCTTCACCAACGATCTGCGCGAGGCGGAGGCCTTTCTCTCCGCCGCCGGCTCGGACTGCGGCATCGTCAACGTCAATATTGGCCCGTCGGGCGCCGAGATCGGCGGCGCGTTCGGCGGCGAGAAGGAAACGGGCGGCGGCCGCGAGAGCGGCTCCGACGCCTGGCGCAACTACATGCGGCGCGCCACCAACACGATCAACTACAGCCGCGACCTGCCGCTGGCGCAGGGAATCAATTTCTCGATGCCGTGACGGCGGCGGAACTGATCCGTCCACCGCCGCTTTCCCGGCACATGGGTCACGTCATCCTCCTCGGCGACTCGATCTTCGACAATGCGGCCTACGTTCGCGGCGGGCCCGACGTGGTGCGCCAGTTGCGCGGGCAGCTGCCGGCGAACTGGGGCGCAACCCTGCTCGCGGTCGACGGGGCGACGGTGGGCAGCGTACACGGCCAGCTCGCGCGACTGCCGGGCGATGCGACGCATCTCGTCGTCAGCGCGGGCGGCAACGACGCGATCGGCGGCTCGCATCTGCTCGGTCAGTCGGTCGCGAGCGTCGCCGAGGCGCTGTCGCTGCTCGAGACCGCGCAAAGCCGCTTCGCCCGCGACTATGAAAAGATGGCGGAGGCGGTGCTGGCGCGCGGCCTGCCGACCGCTTTTTGCACCATCTACGACACGCCGCCCTCCAGCCCCGATCAGCGGCTGATCCGCACTGCGCTCGCTCTGTTCAACGACGAGATCATGCGCGCCGCTTTCGCGCGCCGTCTCGCCTTGATCGATCTCCGCCTGATCTGCGGCGAGGACGAGGATTATGCCAACCCGATCGAGCCGTCGGCGCGCGGCGGCGCGAAGATCGCCGCCGCAATCGCCGCCTGGGTCGCCGAGGCGCGGGAACCGGCGCGCCGTTCCGTCATCTATTCGGAGGCGCACCACGCCTGAGGGCGCCGGGCAAGGGGAGTCTGGTTACGGCCCCGTAATTCCGGTAGAAGGTCGCCAGTTCTGCGTAAAAAGACAGAATGGCAGGGGAGATGCTCATGAACACCCGTACCTTCGCGATGATCTTTGGAATCGTCTTCATCATCGTCGGCGCCGGCGGCTTCATTCCGGGCCTGACGACAATGGGCGGCATGGGGCATCCCGCCGATGCGAACGTCACCATGATGAGCATGTTCGGCTATGAGCTGAAGCTGTTCCCGGTGAACGTGCTGCACGACATCGTGCACATCCTGTTCGGCATCTGGGGCCTGCTCGCCGCTCGCAGCCTCGGCGGCGCGCGCATGTATTTCCGCGGCGTCGCGATCATCTATGCGCTGCTGACGGTGATGGGCTTCGTCCCGTCGCTCAACACCACCTTCGGACTCATCCCGCTCTACGGCAACGACATCTGGCTGCATGCTCTGCTCGCCATCGTCGCGGCCTATTTCGGCTGGATGAACCGCGACACCGCAAGCACCGCGGTCTGATCTTTCGGGACGGAACGGCTCGCCGTCGCGCGGGCCGTTTCTCCGCTTTCGGGACGGAACGGCCCGGCTTTGCGCCGGGCCGTTTCTCCTTTTCTTTCATTTGGTTGCGGTTCGGCTTGCCCCCCGCTTCACCCGGCCTTAAGAGATGATCCTGCGTATGGCGCTGGGGATGGGGGCCACGCATTGATGGCGCCCCCGCAAGCTTTGGGATTGCCGATGAAAAGCCGCTACCTTGTTCCGCTTCTGCTGCTGTCCGCGGCAGTTCCCGCCGCCGCGCAGAATGTCGCGCAGCCGGCCCAGCCGACGACGCCGGGCGCGACTCCGCCCGCGGCGACGCCGCTCCTGCCGCCGCCGGTCGTCGTCAGCGGCCATTGGAGCAAGCGCGACGCCGGCGATCTCCTCGCCTTCGTCCAGGGGATCGCCGCCGAAGGGCTCGATCCGGCCGATTACGGCGCGGAGGGGCTGACCCAGGCGCTCGCCGCGAGCGACGATGCGATGCTCGACCAGATCGCCACCCAGACTTTCCTCAAGGTCGCCGCGGACCTCTCCTTCGGCCATGTCCGCGCCGACGGCCGCGTCGACTGGCACGTGCGCGACGATGCCATGACCCCGGTCGACCAGCAGGCCCTGCTCGACCGCGCGCTTTCAGGCCATATCGTCGCCGACACGCTTCGCTCGCTGCTGCCGACCCACCCGCAATATGCGGCGTTGAAGGCCCTGCTCGCGACGACCGAGGACAAGGCGCTGGCCGACAAGATCCGCATCAACCTCGACCGCTGGCGCTGGCTGCCGCGCGATCTCGGCCAGAAATATGTGATCGTGAACGTGCCAGCCTACACCGTCGCGATCGTCGAGGGCGGGCAGACGCTCAACCGCCGCCGCGCGGTCGCGGGGGCGCTCAAGACGCCGACGCCGCAGCTCAGCGCCATGATCACCGGCGCGATCTTCAATCCCTGGTGGGAGGTGCCGACCAGCCTCAGCCACGAGGTCGCCGGCAAGAAGGGCTATGTGTCCGTGCCGAACGGCGACGGGGTGCGCTGGCGCCAGCCGCCGGGGCCGAAGAACGCGCTCGGCCGGGTCAAGCTGGTGATGGGCAATCCCTATGCCATCTACCTCCACGACACCAACGCCAAGCATCTGTTCGACAAACAGGCCCGCGCCTACAGCCATGGCTGCATCCGCACCGAGGAAGCGGTCGGCTTCGCCGAGACCCTGCTGCAGGGGACAGACTGGGATCATGACAAGGTCAACGAGACGCTCGCCTCTGGCAAGAGCGTCCAGGCGAACCTCGCGGCGCCGATCCCGGTCTACATCGTCTATTTCACCGTCGCGGCGACGCCCGACAAGCCGGGCTATTACAGCTATTCGGACATGTACGGTCGCGACAAGCCAGCCCTCGCCGCTTTGAACGATTTGCCGATTCCGGAATCCACGCTGGCGGCGGCGGCCACCTCGACGCCGGCCAAGCCGCGCGCGGCGGCCGCGAAGCCGGCCTCGGCGACGGCGAAGCCCGGGAAAG
>JADMIO010809379.1_pt1 | contig 19894 bp, 15 predicted proteins | sample 8958161 | NCBI WGS metagenome assembly JADMIO01 (sample SAMN16585339, study PRJNA669376) | soil metagenome | isolation source: Crop rotation soil | place: USA: Cullars Rotation, Alabama | collected 2011
CTTTCCCTGGCGGGGTTCGTTATGTCGAGGACAACCAGTTTCGAGGCAACGCCAATATAGGCATAATGGCTCTGAACGGCTACGGCCATGCAAGCGCCGCCCCATTGACCGACCAAGTCCATGTTGAAGTTTGACGACGTGCCATAGCTGAAGCCGTTGTGAGAAGTCGCGGTCCCTCCGCTGGCGGTGACGATGACTGGAACGGTTCCATAAGTTGAGCGTGGCGGAGTCCTCACGGTCAGCGTCGTGGAATTGACGGACACAACTTCAACTCCTGGAACTCCGCCGAAGTTGACGTCGAGAGGTGGGGTGAAGTTCACACCTGTGATGGTCACTAAAGTTTGTCCGGTGAGTGGCCCGCTCGCCGGAGAGATGGCGAGAATGCCAGGTTCCGCGGAGGAAGAATCGATGGTCAGGTTGAAATTCTCGTCCGCATAGGCGGAGTCGGTGCCGGTGCAGCGGAGAGTGAAGCCGTAAAAGCCGGAAGCCTGAGGAGTCCCTGATAGGATTCCGGTAGCTGGGTTTAAAACCAAACCGGGCGGAAGCTGTCCCGTTTGGACAATCCAATTGTAGGGCGAGGCTCCGCTGATCGCCTGAAACTGCCGCGTGAAAGGGAAGCCGACCCGAGCGTGACCCAATCCCGATTCCGTGGTGATCGACGGCGTGAGCAACGCCGGGTAAATTTCAATCTTCCGGGCGCCAACATTGGAAAGTCCATTGCCGCCGATAACTCTAAATCCGACATAGACGCTTGGGAAAATGGAGGTCGGCGTCCCCGAGATCATCCCTGTTGATGGATTCAGGGTCAGCCCTGCCGGCAGACTGCTCCCGCCTTCCCAACTGAAGGTATAAGGAAGAATGCCGCCGCCGGCTTGGAGCGTTGCGCTGTAGGGAGTTCCGACCCGTCCGTAGGGCAAGTCCTCCAGATTGGTGAAGGAGGGAGGTTGCGGGGTCGCGGCAATGGTCAGAGTGAAATCCTTCTCCGCATAGATCCCGCCAATGTCGGTGACTCGAACCCGGAAGTTGCTCGTCCCAGTGGACTGGGGAGTGCCTTGGATCAGCCCGTCAAAGTTCAGGAGTGAAGAGAGACTCAAACCCGCTGGGAGCGCCCCCGAGACCAGCGTCCAATCACCGGCCCAATTCAGATGAGTGCATTGCAGAGTGGCCTCATACCATGAGCCCGTCGTTCCCGAAGGCAAAGGGGACTGCGTGATGATCGTGCGCCCACCCGATTCTCCCACTGATTGAACGGTGATACTAAAGTTCGCTTCGGAATAAAGTCCATTGGCTCCAGTTACGCGCGCCCTGAAACTATAGGGTCCAGGAATCGTGGGCGTTCCGCTGACCATTCCAGTCGAATTTGAGATGGGGCCAAACCCTGTAGGCAGCGAACCTTCAGGCAAATACCAGGAGTAAGGCGCGACACCCCCGACTGCGCTTAACGTCCCGCTATAGAATGATCCAATGGTGGCTGAAGGCAAAGCGCCCGCGATACTGAAGGTCGGAGCCGCGCCCACTTGAAAGTAGAGTTCGTTGCTCTTGTTGCTTACGGAGGAGCCGGAATGCGCGAAGAGATACCACTTATACCGATGTCCTGCCGCCAGGTCCAAAGTTGGTATATAGGAGGTGGCGGATGCGGAAACGCTCGCGTGATTTATCACGACAACGCCTGTGTTCAGATCATTGACGACGACCTGGTAGAAAGTCGTTCCTGGAATCCCTGTAAATGCAAACGGCGGTCGAAGAGAAGAGACGGCGGAACCCGGACCGGCGTCGTTGCCCGGAGAAAGCGCTACAGGAGTAGTGACGCTGCCCGCAATTTTGAAATAACGATCGCTCGTGAGCGCGCTTGCCGAATATCCCGCGCTGGGCATCGCACGCATGTCCCACTTGTAGGTATGGCCCGGAATATGGCCGTTCACAACCCGAGTCGAGATTGTCCCGCCCGTGATCGAGATGCTTTGAAGCTGTCCGGTTGTATAGTCCCGGATATTCAGTTCATACCCTGCGGCGTTGGAGACAGCGTTCCACGAATAGGTCTGAGTCGCCGAGGAAAATTCCGGGGCACTGGCTTCGGAGTCCGCTCCGGGGGATAGGTTTGCGGGCGCGGCAAGCTGCGTCGCGGGAGGCGCGGAGACCGTGATTGGCGTAAGAACATAGTCGTGCCTGGTCAGGCTGGATATTCGCAGGAAATAAGGATGATCTGAATCATTTGGAGGAATGTCTCCAGTTATGATGACCGACGTCTGAATCGCTTGGATGCCCTGGGTCGGAGCGATAACTTCGGACCCGACGCTCAAATCACCCGAGTCGAATGGATTAGTGTTGTTGTCCAGGCTGAACTGGACAACTGACGGGAGGCCCGTGCTGTTTTCGTAGTAATAGGTGAAGGCTATAGAATCGCCGACCGCGTAGCTAAAGTCCGAGAGCGGTGCAAACGTCACATTGCAATTGCCTTGGGCTTTTGAACCGGCACTGTTCCGTGTCGAGGTGCCTCCCAGAGAGGGATGATAACCGAACTTCGCGGGGTTGCTCTTGCGGTCGCCGCCCCCCGTCCGGCTCCAGTAGAAACCTGTCGAATTCCTTGCGCGGCGGCTCGGGGTAATGGATGTGTCATACCAATCGCCGTCTATGTTCGTTCCGTCGCCATCTGTGCCAGCCGACAAATCGATGGAGCCGTGATAGTAGGCGTGAACTCGGGAGTGGTTCTCGAAGCCCAAATTCACACCGGGCGTGGTGATGCCGTTAAGCAGAACGCCATACGCTTGCGGCACCGCATATCCAAAAAGAAAATCCGTGATGTCTCCATCGCCCCCAATCGTTTGAAGGTAATTGTCACAGAACAGAACATTGTTCCATACTTGGTCGATCGGCGTGTCATCTGTTGAACCGATGCAATCAAAAGGGTGAGGATCAAGATAAGTGAGGTGATCGACCCAAATGCCTTTTAAAGCTAGCTGTTTGGCAACTTCAGACATTAAGGACCCACCTCGGCTGTGGCCGATGAGATGAATCGGGACCTCGGCAAAGGCGTGCACGTTCTGGGCTTGGGAAGTTGTAAGCGCCCGCGCGACAAGGTCACCAACTGCTGATGTTCTGAAAAATCCTTCTTGGTTGCAAAAGGAGGACGCAAGGTTGCTCCAGTCAACCACAAGAATAGCCGCACCAGCGGTATCGAAATCGGTGTCATTGCTGTCGAGAAGCTGCATTAGACCAACATTCAAAACCCCGCCTAACGAATAAAAAGTCAGCTTATAGATGGGGACCGATCCACCTTCGCGTGCAGCAATCGACTGGGCCATGCTGTCAACCCAATCGGGATAAATTGTAAAAGGCTGGTAGCCGTGAGTGATGACAGTCACGCCCGAGGGCACTCCCGCATGGGCCGCAGGGGTGCCCCAAAATCCGAGAATGGCGAGTAAGATTAAACGGAGGATTTGTCCATCGGGCCTCGCTGCGGGCCTGCGTTCTGGGCGCTGATCCTTCAAACGGCTGGGGGCAGCGGGCTGGCACATGGGAGGCTTCTCTTTCTCGCGTTTCTCGCTTGGCAAAATTTGAATGAGACTTTAATGTTCGGGGCGATGACCCCGCGATTGGACAATCAAAAGGTTGCCATGTCAAGCCAGATGATGATCATGATAATCATTTTTCGGGCGATGCTTTGCCACTATGGCAAGCACCGATCTGGCAAAGAATTTAGCAAAGCGATTGCGGGAACTTCGTGGGGAGGTCGCCCAAAGAGATTTCGCTCGCAAACTGAGAATCAATCAGGCGACTTTGAATCGGCTGGAGCAGGGCAAAGAAAACATCACGCTTCGAACAATTCAGAAAATGTGCGATAGCCTGAATTGCAAGGTCGGTTGGCTTTTCTATGAAGATCGCTGAATCGTGAGATTCTTGCTGCCGACAGGGGGCTGGCGTTGGATATGCGTCATCATGCGGTTCATTGGCCCGGGCGGGTGCATTGGGCCACATCGCGCAGGACGGTCCCACAAAAACTGCCGGAGTCACTACTCCTTGTGTCGTCCTCTGGTAGCATCGCGCGATGCATCTTCCGAATCTGCGGTCGCTAGCGGCCTAACGGGGCAAATCCGCGGGGAATATTTCAGTGAGCTCGTCCTTGAAGGGCTGGACCGCGAAGCGTCCGCTAATGGCTGCTGATCATGCTCCAATGCCATAGGATTCAAGTCAAGTATTCGAAAAACAACGATTGAACCGCCAGCCTCCCGGGTCTCGACTTTCTTGCATCAGAAAAGGCCTGTTGCTAAATTCTTGGATCTGCGAAGATCAGGGGTAAAGCTTTACTTACTCGAAGCTCGTGGGCCCATCATAGACCTAACCAAACGCCTATTGCGTCGTTCAAAAAGCCTCGCAAATAACCTACTTGCGCCTTCCCTTGGCCACACCTGGGCCAACTTTAATGTGAACGCCGGGGAGGGGATTGTATTCTTTGATCTGAGGTCCGGCGACCGTGAAGTCATAGTCATGCTCGAGAACAATCTGCGACGGGTTTTTAACCGAGCGCAACAAAGTGTGGATCCTGTAATTGCCGGGAGGCGTCCCCTCGGGAAGATCGACAACGAACGCGTGCTTTCCGCCCAACGGGTCCATCGTTATGATGAATGAATCCGGCGGAGCAGTCTTAAAGTAGGTGCCCTTGTTCTGGAAATAAATCGTGTTCTCGCGCCGGAATTGAACCCGACGCTTCACATTCTCTATAAAGAGCGTGGCCTCGACTTTTTCCCCTACACTGAAAGTCGACTTCGATAGAGCGGTTGCATATATCTTCAGATCTTCGCCAGTAGCCTCGGGATTGGCGGAGTCGCCTCCTTGGGTTGCGAGACCCGAACTGACGCCCGCGCTCCTTTCAATCTGCTGAAAGTAATTCAGTGCTTGGGCTGCATATTCTTGGGCCGTTTCGTAGTCTCCCTGAGCTTCAGATTTACGGCTCTGATCGATGAAGGAATCGCCCGTGCTCAGAGCGCGCCGCTTTTGCAGCGCGATGCGCGAAGAATCGCTGGTTTCTATTCTCTTTCTCAGAACGGCAACCTCTTGGCGTGTCTGTTCAAGCTGGGATCGAGCCCCGACTCTTTTGTCTGCAGTGGGGTTTTCCTTTGGGTCATCTGTATGTTCCAGGGTCTTAGGCGCAGACTTCGGAGGGACTTCCCTCGGAGATTCTTTTTTCTTCGGTGTAGCTGTTGGCTTGGAAGTCGCAGTCGGCAAGATAGGTGCAGAAGGTAGGTTTTGCTCTGTGGAAGTTGGCTCAGGTGAAGGCGTGGCCGAAATTACGATTGTAATCTCTATCGTAGGAGACGGGGACGGCGTCAGAGTGGGTTGTGCCGTCGCGGTTGGAGTAGGCTCCGGGAGGCCGTGGGCAAGCGACGGTAGCGCAAGGGACCGGACTTCGATTTTTGAGATCTGAATCGGTCCAGAGGGCTTCATAAAAAAGAAGCCCGTCTTGCAAACGAACTTGCCGGTCTTCCAGCCGGGTAAAACCTTCAGAATGGCGGCTTGTCCATTCTCGTTGACCAATCCCAAGGGATTGGCTGCCTTCCAGTCTTTTCCAAAGAGTTCCGTGAACTCTCTTTTTCGCATGGGATGAAGAGGGGAGTTCAAACTCCACTGCCCTTTTTCCTTAAGGCTCAAGAAGTAGGAGTTGCCGGTCTTTTCTATCTTGGCAAATTCCGCCTGCGAACCATTGGCTTCTGCTGTAAAGACCGAAATGAATGTGTCGTTGGGGGGGACATAAAAATAGAAGCGCCAGATACCGAGAGCAAGGAGCGCAAGAACGGGAAACGCTGCTGCAAGTAAATGGCGCCTCCGAATGCGTCTGGCGAAACTCCAAAGCTTTCGTATCCCTCCGGCGACGGCCTCTGAACCAATTGCACGAGGGCTTCCGAAGAGGCCAGCCAGCTCGGGGATGCGGCCGCAGGGGACTGGTTGCCACATACCATTCTTCCAAGCCAAATGAGAACGTTTAAGCCTTCCCTGGGCAACCAAACGCTCCAATTCCTCAAGGCTGAATGTTCCAATGACTTTGCCTTTGGCCGAAATCTGCCAAGTGGGGTTGTGCGGACCCTCTTCTTCGGAAGCCACGGCCATCTGCCGATTTCCTCTTCTGATCACGGTTTTGCGCTAATGATTAAGACATTAACAGGAGACTGCGCGGCGCGCAAGAGAACCTGGCGAAAACCCACTTCGCCTACAGCAACGCGAAAAGATTGCTATAATACACAGCAGGACTCCATCCGGCGAGGTGCCGCTTGGATTCCGAACCAAGCCTCTATTACCCCGACGACTCGTCAAAACATGCGTATGTCGTCGGCGGGTCAAACCCGGGAGAACAAAAGGCAAGCGCCGCAAGGCGAAAATCGGTTTTCAAGGAGTAGGGGTTTGTTTGGGAATCCATGACTGAACAACCCGAAGCAATCATTGGTGTGAGAAATTCCTGGGGCGGCGACGTGCCGTTCGGTCTTTCCCGTGCCGATAGGCGGCAGCACGTCTACTGCATCGGGCAGACGGGAGCGGGGAAGACCACGCTCCTGCGCAACTTAATCCTCCAGGACATTGAAGCAGGACGCGGTGTGGGTATCATCGATCCGCACGGCGATCTTGCGCACGAGCTGCTGGATCATATTCCTCCCTCGCGAGCCGACGACCTCGTTTACTTCAATCCTGCTGATTTGGAGCATCCTGTCGGATTTAATCTACTTGCGCGCGTGCCCCAAGACGGCCGGCCGCTTGTGGCCTCGAGCGTTGTAAGCGTTTTCAAAAGCATATGGCGTGACTCCTGGGGACCCCGTCTTGAATACATCCTCTACAATTCGGTCGCAGCGTTGCTCGACTGCGAAAACACTTCAATCCTTGGGCTCCAGCGCATCCTTGTGGATGAACTCTACCGCTTTTGGGTGGTCAAGCAGGTGAAAGACCCTCTTGTGCGCTCTTTTTGGGAGAACGAGTTTGCCCGCTATGATCGTAAATTTTTACAAGAAGCTGTTGCGCCGATTCAAAACAAGATAGGCCAGCTCCTTACGTCCTCAGCGATCCGTAACATCCTTGGCCAGGTGCGCAGCAAGATTGATCTACGCTTTATGATGGACGGGCGACGCATTCTTATTGCCAATCTGTCCAAAGGAATGATTGGGCAGGACAAGGCGAATTTACTCGGAGCTATGCTCGTCTCCAAGTTCCAACTCGCCGCAATGAGCCGTGCTGATACACCAGAAGAGCAGCGCCAAGATTTTCATCTCTACATCGACGAGTTTCAAAACTTCTCAACGGATGCTTTTGTTTCGATCCTTTCCGAGGCTCGGAAATACCGTCTCTGCCTAACTCTAAGTCATCAATACCTCGATCAGCTTCACGAGGACACGCGCAACGCTGTTCTTGGAAATACAGGCACCATTATCGCATTTCGTATAGGCAACCGTGACGCGGTCGATTTCGAGAGGGAATTGACCTACAGTGCTCGTCACTTGGGCAATCTTGCGAATCGGCAGATTTGCGTGAAGCTTTTAAGTGGGGGTGAGTATGGGGAACCTTTCCTTGGTTCCACACTTCCTCCCATCGAAACACATCATCGTCAACGAGAGAATATGATCCGCCGTTCCCGTGAAAGGTATGGCTCATCGCGAACCGAGATTGAGGACAAAATCCAACGCTGGATGTCTTCATCTGAGCTGTAAGGGCCGAGCCGGTCACGGGCTTTTCAAATGCTATCTTCATGCTATACTCCCGCCGATGCCCCGCCCACCTCGGCCCAGCGATATCGTTCTCCAGACACGCGACATCTCAATTTTGAGCGATCTTTTTTATTCGCGTCTTATGACCATCAAACACGCGGCTGCGCTACATTTCGGGGGCCGCCTCGAGGCTGCAAAAAAGCGGCTTCAAAAACTTCATGCGGCTGGAATGGTTTCGCAGCGCGACAGACGGCCGCAAGAGCCGGCGGTTTACTTTCTGGGTCGAAGGGGATACCTGCATCTCAAACAGCAAGGGATCATTGATTCAAGGACTGATGCAGGCTGGCCAAAGATTTGGAAACGCCAGCAAATTGGCGATCTCATGCTCCGGCACGAACGGAGTGTCATGGACGTGAAGACGGCCTTTACAAGCATCATCCAGAAATGCCCAAATCTCCAATTGATCGAGATCAGCACCCCCGCTGAAGGGCACAGGTTTAGAGTCATTGAAGCTATAGCTGGTCCCGGTAGCGATGTCCGGTTTCGTTCACTCTTTGCGAGGCCGGACGGCTATCTGCATGTTCGAGAGTGTCGCGATGGAGACTCGGTCGATCATTATTTCTTCATCGAAGTGGACTTAGGAACCGAGTCACTGGGCCGTCTCGTGCAAAAGCTGCGCCACTATAATCAGCACTATCGGAAAGGAGGGTTTGCCGCGCGCTTCGGACATCATAGGCAAGACTTCCGACTTTTTCCGTTCCGAATCTTAATGATCTTCAGTGCAGAGGAGCGATGCCGAAATTTCATTTCAAAATTGACTCTGTCAAATCTTCCATTTGGAGGCCAAGCATTATTCGCTACACTTGACTCCGTGATGGCTGATCCATTCGGCAGGATTTGGTCGGGGTTAAGAGACGCCCCAACTGACACGCGGGGCCTGACAGACTGAACTAGCCGATCCGGTGATTGCCAAAGCAGCAGGTTTTAATCATTTGAGTCAAGGAACGACAATCATTAAACTCCATAAAAAATGTAGGAGTGGCCACATCTTCCATGTCGGTATTATCTTTCGCACCAGCAGATCAAGTGAAGGGCTATAATCTCGATCAAGTGGCCGATTTAATTGTGAAAACTAACGGCTGGCTGCAGCAATTTTGGTCCAAATCTCATGGGTGGGCACCGCCGGAAACGGCTGAATATCTTTGGTCCGTTCGTCTCGATAGACAGGAAGCGCTCTCAAAATCTCTGCGCAAGAGAGTTTCCTTGCTGAATGATCCCACGGAAGACGGGGAATTAATTCTGGCATGGGTAAATTTGGGCGCGATGGTGGAAGGCACTCTCGCTTTGTTTATTGGTATCTGGCTGGAAGCGTATCGGACTGATGCACATGCTATCTTAAAGAAGAAAGCCATAATTGATCCCGACAGCCTTACGTTGGATGAACTAAGGCGATTTGTGGTCACAACCGGCCGACTGTCAGAAGAGCCCAGGATCGCAATCGGCTTGGGCTTTGAGGACGAACCTTTTGAGATGAACGAGTATGTCAAACACGTGCGTGATCGGCGAAACGCTATTCATGCCTTCAAAGACCGAGTCATTGGAACAATCGACGAATTTCACGAAGCCGTGAGAAAATATTATGAATTTTTGCGGCACATGCTGGCAGACCATGAATATCCGGATGAGGGCTAGGAACAGGAAAAGAGCGACTTCCGTGAAGGAAATCGCTCTCATTTGTTGGGTCAGGGAAAGGCGAGGAACCACTCCGCAAGCATTTCTCGCGTATAGTCGTTGGGGTCTGTGCCTTCCTCCAACTCGATCCATCGGACAAACCGATGAGGAATGATCTGCATCGCTACGCTTTCGGCGCAACGCCGCCCGGCCTCATCCCCGTCGGGCATGAGCCAGACGCGACCATCGGGCTCGGTCAGTTGCGCGATAAGTTTCGCCTGCTCTGCGGAGCATGAGCTCCCCATGAGCGCGACAGCACTTCCGAAGCCGCACTGGTGTAAATGAAAGACCGAAAAGAATCCTTCAACGACGATTAGATCTGAGACAGGAGTCTTGATCCGATCCCCATTGAAAAGAAACTTCCCCTTGCTGAATTCGAATACCGTGCCGTCCCGCTCGCGTGAGCCGGGCAGACGGTATTTTGGGTTTTCCTCATCGATCCGATTATCGTCCACAATCCTTCCTGCATATCCGATAAGTCGTCCTTCCGCATCCCGTAAGGGAATGGCAATGCGGCCGGCCATGATCCCACGATTACAATATCCCAGCCCAAACGTTCGGATGGTCTCCGCCGTCAGGCTGCGCTCTTGCAAGTAGGGGTGGTCAAGGTCGAGGTTCTTCAACTCGAAATCAAGCGGCGTGTTGATAACGCGAGGCTGATTTGTTTGTTGAGGATGAGGGGCAGTCGGATCACAGATTGGCTCGGACGGAGAAGGGTCATTGGAGCCTGGAGATGCTCGGCGTGTTTGGTGATGGTGGCTGTGCGACTTTCGTGATCGAGCTCCTGCATTGCTTTTGTCAACTCGTCGCGGGGCCTTGCTTTCATTCATGGGCGGCGACCGACCATGGGATTCGTGTTGCGGCGGCGGAGGCCTCTCTCCTCTCAGGAACCGTTCCTGAATGAGAAGTGCAGCCTTGCGGATGTCATGCGGGTCCTCAGGGTTGAGACCCTCCATGAGCGCCACGAAATCAATCGCGTTACCCTTGGCTCCGCAGCCAAAACATTGGAACGCCTTCTTTCCGAGATGCGCCGAGAAGCTCGGCGATCTCTTTTGCCCTTCGTGATTCGGCAGGGGACAGAATCCGTGATGCTGTTGGTCACCACGCAATTTGAGCGTAACACCGTAGGCTTCCAAAACATCGCCGAAATTGATGGACTCCCGCACATGCCGGAAGTCCACCCAGTTCTTTGCATCGGACAAGATCAATCACCTCCTTCCTCACCCGTTGAAGAGACTGGTCCATGTCGGAACTAAAACGGTTCATCGGAGCCCGATCCGTCCGGATCGGGATTCGAGCCGGAGGTTTTCCCACCGGCCGCTTTTCCCGAAAGAACAATCCGGTAATCCGGCTGATTGCTATCCTGTTCCTTTCGATCATTCTTGAAGACGGCAATAGGCACCTCGCCCAAACCACCCAAGTCCAGAATGCCGGTCAGAAACTGTCCGACCTTCTCGTTCTGGTGACGCCAAAGCGCCCCCACTTGCTTCGCAGATTTGCGAGCCATGATGCACCTTCCTTTCGGTTTTTAAGGGGTCTGTCTTAAGACAAGCGCATTTTGGAAGACTTGTCAAATTGCTCAAGTGGTCTGTCCGACCCATATTAAGTGAAATGATTCAATCGATTCCAAAGATGTAGGAACAACGTTGGGCAAGAGTTGCCGGGGAAGAATGGAAAATGCCTCGCCAAGGTGAGACGAGGGGATGCTAGAGTGAAAACGAATTAAGTTGAGCGATTTCGTTTGCATCGAAGCGAATCCTGCGCACGGCGCCCAGACACAGGACTGTGTGCAAATATGTGTCAATCCAATTGAGAGCTTCAGTGACAACAGCTGCGCAATTAGACTTGCTCTTGGAGGAAAAGTGACTTCCAGAGAGAGTTCCCTCATGGATGAGATCATTGCGCATTTTTTTAAAGTCTTCGGAAAGCCTGGTCAGGCTCCAACGGGCGGCAACCGCGGTAATGGAATTATAAAAAAAGAGAGCTTTCTTTTGCTGGCGATCCGCTTCAGTCGCAGCAATGATCTGCAAAACTGTCGAGGCTCCGAGATACAAATCTTCTAACGACCAACATGCCAGAGAGTCCAGCCAGTGATGGATGATAAGCAGAAGTTTCTCTTGCTGGGCGATCAAGGGGTATTGATGGACGAAGGACTCCAAGACTTGTTTAAACTCAATCGAAGTGCTAATGGCAGGCTGAGACCCAGGCAAGCTTCGGTCGCGAGGATAGCGGTCACTCCTGCATAGAAAATCGATTTCTGACGACAGCACGCTTCGACTCGGATTGCAGGAATGTCCAGTCAAATATGACATTCCTAAACAAAGTGGCAAAAGTTCATTCTGTGCCTGATCAAGGCCGGAACTCTTTTCGCGATCAAATGAGACAGGATGCGTGGCGTCATAGGTTTCAGCGCATTTCCCTTGGTAAATAGCTTGCTTATTTTCGAGAAATTGATTGTTTTGTCGCAGGGTCCAACATCCTGACCGTGTTTGAATTTCGAGCTCCTCCGGGTCATCCGGAATCAAGAGATTCGCTATTCGAAAACCAATCATTGAGAATTCCTCTCATAAAGCATCAGATTCGGAATGCTATTCTGACACCGAAAAGAAGATGGTCCGTCCGGAGTCAATCGGACCAGGCGAACAAGTGCTCAGAGATTGCACCGCAGAGTCTCTTCTGCGTGATCATCATGTTCCTCATCTGAAGCGCCTTTCTATAACCTGTCGCGTCAAATCTTCGGTGACAGAGGGATCTAATTCAAACCCGCCAAATGCGGCAAATAGAGGGGCCGTAACACGCTGAACGTATTGAGCAATCGTGGAATTAGGACTATCTAGCGGGACAGCCAACTTGCAGCAGACCGCGTCGTCAATAGCTTGACGGCCACCTAGCCCAGGGGCGCGCCCGGGGTCAGCCCAGCATCCTAATTTACGATCTTTAAGTCCGGTCCAAGTAAAAACGAACGAAAGGGTGTGATTTATCGGCTCGCTAACCATGCTCCGCCCAATCGATAAGGCAATTGCCAAAACCTCGGCCGCTCGAAATATCGCAATGGAAAAATCCAGTGCTTGGCCTTCGGGGGGCTGAACAGGGAAGACCTCCGTGTCCTCTTCCAACGCTCGGCAATGGTAAAAGCGGCCCGCTGGCGACGCTCTCCAAAAATCAAGTTGTCCGCTTGGATGGCGGGCGGCAGGATGGTGTAAGAACTCACAGCTACTCTGAGTGAAATCCGCTCGCTTCACGTAGCTTGGTCCAGTCCAAGGAGGATCTCCAGTTAATCGAGGATTTGCAGAGATAATCAAGTTCATGAATCGTTCGTTCGCATTGTATTCTTGAACGGGGGGTGAAATCACAAACGTCGCCTCCCAATAACCTGGGGGCATGGATAGTTTTTCTTCTTGAAGGCGTTTAAGAAAGCGCTCGCGGCTGTCCAGGTGGAAGGCAGTTGCCTGATTTATGTCGATTTCACTTTGGGGAGCCAGCTCCGGAAGGGAACGGAGGGCTTCCACAAACTGTGGTAGGTCGATGTTAGATAATTGCCGGCGGATGAAGCGTCCAATGTCCGCCTCGCGATTGTCGAAACAGATTTGCATGAGGTCGGGCCAGTCCTGGCGGCGTATCAAAGTCGTGCTCGCGATATTGTTGGAATTCAGGGAGCGAAAATAAACCGCGTGTTCCACGAGGAGGAACGGGATATTTTGGGCTTGGTTTTCTTTCGGGTAGTTGGCTTTGACGGCAACAGGAGTTTTTACTCCGCTTGGTATAATAATAATGGGATATCCCACACCGTCGTGTTCGACGAAACGCACTTCTAACTCAAAGGGCTCGGATGAGTGCCGGGAGAGAATCAGTTGGACTTCGTCCGTATGAAACATGTCTTTCGCGTTCGAAGGGATGGCAGCTGGGTTCGGAGAACCATCATCATGGAAGCCAATTAGGAGATGTCCTCCATTGCGATTACGCAGAGCCAGGCATGCTTTGATTAACTTGGAGGTGTCCTCTTTTTTAGTTAGGTCCAAGGCGCGCTTCAGCTCCATATTGAGGCTCTCGCGCGGTTCGCGAATTAGTGCTTTGAGTTCCTCATTCGAGGGCATCGCATCATTCCTTCGGGTAGCGCATTGAGGCTATCAAGGGTAAAACGATTTCTATTCCCGGTATGCTGCTGACTCAAGTTCATGCAACTTCATGGAAAGCCGAGATGATCACCATTTCCAGACATATTTATAGACCCAGTTGCGCTGGGGATGATCGACCGTCCATCGCAGCACCTGATTGTTCGGATCGATCCAAATCGCGTCATCAGTAATGAGGTCACTCGTGGTGGTGTCACGAGGTCCGACGCGCCGCTCCCAGGTCTCAACAGGTTTCGAAGCAGGAAACTGGATTTCAAAGACGAGATTCTCGGTTGGGTGAACGATTGGGATAGCCGCCCACCCTTTCTCTGGATCGTTACAAGCGTTCCAGTATTTGGCCTTCAACTCCAAGGGAAACCATTGATCAACCGGCTCCCCAGATACATCCAAAGACACGTCAAAGATGCGTAGTTTGTATAGCTTTCCCTCTTGGGGTTTTTCGACAGTCTCATGCGGTTCGACGTGATGTGTATCAGATGAAAACTCCGGGGTCACTATTCCGGTTGTCGCATGACGAATGACGAAGCTTTTGGATCGCGCGTTTAAGCGTCGCACCTTCAGCTTGTCATTCCAGAGAACGGGAGAAAGTTTTTCCGTTGCGTGGCCATCTGGAACAAACTGCCATTGCGACAGATCCAGTTTGCGATCATAGGAGAAAACTTCAAAATCATGAGTCGCTAGGGGAACCGGCGGCTTTACGGGAACGGTGGGTTGGGCCGCGAATGCAGCGGCAAGAGTAATTCCAGCAAGAGCGAGGAATGTAAAGGCGGAGATCATTAACCAACGGGCACGGCCACGACCCTGCTGCCGATCCAATTCCACGGCATGAGTTCTCGCCTCAGCCTGCTCCAAAATTGTTCGTGCCTTATCTCCGTCCTTTAAGATTGCCTTTAATGCGTTGAAGCGTCCTGTCTCCGTAGGAAATTCCTTTAGAATGGCAACTAGGGTATCCCCATCGATGAGTCGTTCGCCTTCGACGAGTTCGCGCAAAGAACGATCCGGAGCCTTTGCATCGTTCTGCTGAAGGAAAAAATAGCCGAACAGGGCAAGAGTCCCAAATACCCCGCTCACTCCAGCGATCACGCTTAACACTTGAGGATTCATCTTGCCGTTTGCCTGCCAATTTTGGGGGACCGAATTGCTTTGCGGCATAACCCAGGAATTCTTAAGGAAGCATATTATCAACTTACAGAGCCTGATGAAATGGGAACCTGCATCTCGATAGACAGGATGAACAAAAGCATTTGACTGGGGAAGCTCGCTAAATCTATATTCGCTTTACTGAATATGAAGACGCTCAAATCGACAAACTATGCGGACTTGATTTTCCGAGCATTCTCGGACCCGACGCGTTTGCGTATCCTGCACTTGCTTCGGGGAGGAGAAATCTGCGTCTGTGACTTGGTCACGTCGCTAGCAGTGCCTCAGCCTAAGATATCGCGCCATTTGGCTTACCTTCGCAAAGCTGGACTCGTTCAGGTGCGCAAAGAAGGGCTATGGAGCCACTATAGTCTGACGCGTGCGGCAACGCCATTTCACGCCAAGCTGCTCGAATGCCTGGAGAGCTGCTTTACCGATGTGCCTGAAATGCAGCGCGACGCACATCGGCTTGCTTCGGTCAAATGTTCAAGCGGGGAATGTAAGTAGGTTTTTTAGATAAGTATATTCGCCTCTGCGAATACAGGGAGGAACGATGAAGCCAAAAGTTCTGATTCTATGCACCGGGAATTCCTGTCGCAGCCAAATGGCCGAAGGTTGGGCACAAAGGCTCAAAGGGGATGTTCTCGAACCCTATTCAGCCGGCACCGAACCGCACGGCATGAACGCAAGAGCTCTTCGTGCGATGGAGGAAGCAGGGGTGGACATCTCCCGGCACCATTCCAAGCACATCGACGAACTGAGCGATGTGCCTCTCGATTACGTGGTCACCGTCTGCGACCAGGCGAATGAGAGCTGCCCCGTAATGCCTGGGCACGCAAAACGAGTGCATGTGAGTTTTGAGGACCCGCCCCGGTTGGCTACGGGAGCAAAGACTGAAGAAGAGGCAATGGAACACTACCGGCGTGTGCGCGACGAGATTCGCGCCTTCATTGAGACGCTACCGGGCGCATTGGAAGAAAGGACTGCATAGTTATGAGTGTGAGTGAGCAAGTGATGGAAGAGGACAAGGTTCGCCAGAAAGTGCGTGAAGGCTACGGCCGTATCGCGCAGAGCAGCGGTTGCAGCGGAACCTCGTGCTGCGGCAGCAACTCGCTGGTGGGGGACCAGCTCGCCGTAGCGATCGGTTACGCGCCCGAGGAACTGTCCCAGCTTCCCGAAGGGGCCAATATGGGTCTGTCATGCGGCAATCCTTCGGCGATCGCGGCGCTAAAGACCGGAGAGGTCCTCGTGGATCTGGGAAGTGGCGGGGGATTTGATCTGTTTCTTGCCGGCCCGAAACTCGGAGCCACCGGCCGCGCCATCGGCGTGGACATGACGCCCGAAATGATCTCGAAAGCACGTGCGAATCTGCGCGCCTATCGCAAGCGCACGGGTTTGGATAACATCGAGTTTCGCCTGGGAGAGATTGAGCACCTGCCGGTCGCCGACAAGAGTGTGGACGTCGTGATCTCCAATTGCGTCATCAACCTCTCGCCCGACAAGCAACAGGTCTGGCGCGAGATGGCGCGCGTCTTGAGGCCGGGTGGGCGGGTCGCGGTATCGGACTTGGCCTTGCTTCAACCTTTACCTCCCCCGATCCTCAAGATGGTCGAGGCCCTCGTAGGATGCATCGCCGGAGCCGCGCTCGTCGAGGACATCCAAGTAATGCTGGAGCAGGCCGGATTTGAAGACATACAACTGACACCGCATCCGGAATACGTAGCCGCCATGACTCAGTGGAACGACCCCCTTTGTCGGGAGATTCTGGGGCACCTTCCTTCGGGCACGTCAGCGAGTGATTTCATCACGAGCCTTTCGATTGAGGCACGACTGCCGGAGTGCGGAGTTTAAGAAGTCGAATTCGTTCAATGATAGCGACATAAGCGTGCACGATTAGCAGGCTAACCCAAATTGCCAGTTGTCCAGCGGATTAAGAAAATCATCCAACCCAATTATCGGAGGCCCGATAGAAGAGAGAAGCTGGACAACTGGCATTACGGGCCTTCTTGTCCTTAGGCGATCCGCTGAGGCGTCTTAAGGATTAAGGCGGCTCTCCGCATCGATCAGAAATGATCCTTGAGTGACCAGCCGATACTTGCGATGGATGCATCACGAGAATTCTTCATCCCCGCGATGCGCGCTTTTTCGCGAGGCCACCTGTGCGTGACACCGTCACGGGTTTATAGTTTGAAGCTCGCGCGTTCGGTCCAGAAATAAGTTAGAATGCAACTCTATTGCCGTAACGTCATAGCGCGATACGACCATCAGATTCGCGGCTTTGAGACGGGAGGGCAGATTGTTCGTGAGAAGAGAACATTGGGCGCGCGTCTACGCAGATAAGCAACCCTGTGATGTGAGTTGGTATCAGGGAGATCCAACCCTGTCATTGCGACTCATCCGCGCAGCAGGAATCGCCAGGGGTGCTCCAATTCTGGATGTGGGTGCGGGCGCATCCTTTCTGGTTGATCGGCTACTTGCCGAAGGATACACGAAACCAGCCGTCCTTGATATTTCAGGAATTGCCCTGGACCACGTCCGCTCTCGACTGGCGACTGGGGCGAATCGGATTGAATTCTTTGAGGCCGACATTACTGAATTTGTGCCGCCTCATACCTTCGCTCTTTGGCACGATCGTGCGGTTTTTCATTTCTTAACCGACGCTGAAGATCGACGCCGTTATGTGAATGTGCTGCTGCAAGCGTTGGAAAGCGGAGGACATTTGATTCTTGCCGCATTCGGGATCGGTGGACCAATGCGCTGCAGCGGATTAGACGTAGTTCAATACGATGTGGAAAAGCTTCTGCTCGAACTTGGCTCCGAATTCGAGTTGATTGAAGAGGCAGATGAGGATCATCTTACGCCTACGGGCAAGGTCCAGAAGTTCGCTTACTTTCGCCTGCTTCGAAAGAGCGGATAGATGGCTTGACTAGGGAATAGTCTGCTCGGCAGCGTCAAGGCATGAGATGAACTCCCAAGCGCTGCGCTGCCGCAACCATTCCAAGAAAGCAACCAATTGTGAGCAGCACAGCAGCCAATAACGCTGACCAGAAGTTCCATCCACGATGCAAGAGCCAAGGCATCAACGCAAACATGGGCAGCGTCGGGATGACATACCAGAACGTGAACCACGCGTGATTGGCGATCTTCTCGCGACTCTGACCTTCAATCTGCAGCCAGATCATTACCATAATCGTTACCAGCGGCAGGGAGGCGATGAGTGCCCCGAGCCTGCCGCTGTGCTTGGCAACTTCCGAAACTGCGACGATGATCAGCGCCGTAGTGGCGTATTTGACGATCAAAAGAAACATGCGAACTCCAAAGCTGAAGGTTAATGCGTATGTCCGCCCGGCCCGTGCGTGTGAGGCACGAGCGTGAAGGCTTCGCTTGTATAAGGACCGTCGGGAGCAGGCACGGTGATTTTTGCTTGTGAGCGAAAGTTGCCCATCAGCCAGGCAGGGTCCGCGCCGCTTGTGCCGGGAAAGATGAAATAGTTCGTCTTGCCGTCACGCAGGTTAGCCTTGCCGTTCTCGTCCTCATTCTTTTCTGTGTTGCGGACGCGAAGCTGTGCCGACTTGCTCAACTGCGGAAACTCGACGGTGATGACGCTGTCGGCGGTCACGTCGAGCGGCGAGGTCATTTTATTGTCTTTAGCCAGCCAAATCTCTAGGTCTCCCTTGTCGTCATGAAGCTTGAGCTCGGCGTATCCAACGGGACCCGCGGGTCCAGAAAGGGGCACCACGAAGCCGGTCTGAGGACCTTGCGCCGGAAGCACCGCGCCCGTGGCCAAGGGGAAGGATTCACGAGCCGCAGCACCGCCACTCGGCTCAAGTTCGACCCAGAACATGTCGTTCGCTCCGAGAGGGTCAGGACTTGCGACGTGAGCATGGTAGCTGGTGGCCTCGAGGGGATCGGCAAGGATCTTCACCGTATTGCTGGCGGTCGGGTCGCCGACCCATAGTCGAACGGAAGCTGGCTTTGCCGACCCGTCCAGGCGAACGATAAAGACGGTTTCGCCTCCGGCGACAACGTCGTCCATTTGAGAAGCCTTCGCTTTCCATGCGCCAATCAGTTTCTCGCCCAAGGCATGTTCGACAGTGCCATGGCTGTGGCCTGCAGCGGCCTCCGCCTTTTTGGGCGCGGCTTCGGCTTGAGGCGCCGACGTCGTCTCGGGAGTGTCATTTCCTCCGCAGGCCGCGAAGGCCCCGGCGGCGATCAGCGCGAAGCTGAATGCAATGCGATTCATGATTTGTTCTCCTCATGCGTTGCGTGAATTTTACCCTCGTCTCCATGGACGATAGGGGATAACGAAACTTGGGGCGCGACCCAGTGAGTGCCCTTGGGCCGAAAGATCATCCAGTAGCCTGCGGGCACCACGATGAGGTTGAGCGCTGTAGATGAGGCCAAACCTCCCAGCACCACCACGGCCAAGGGAGCCAGCAATTCGCTGCCGGGTTCGCCCGCGGCCATGGCGAGCGGGATCAGACCGAGCAATGCGGTCAATGCCGTCATGAGAATTGGGGCGAGCCGCTCCAGTGAGCCCAGGACAATCGATTCCTCAAGCGTCTTGCCTTCGTCGCGAAGCTGCGTGTAGTGGTTAACCAGGAGGATGCCGTTGCGCACGGCGATGCCAAAGAGCGTCACGAAGCCGACCATGCTTGCGATGGAAATGACGGGAGCGCGATATTCGCCCGGACCAAATAAGGCCATCGTGTTTGTGATCACGTTGGGGGATTCGGTGATATAGATTGCGAGAATTCCGCCGATGAGCGACAGCGGTAGATTGATCATCACGAGCATGGCAGCGCGTCCTGATCCCAGAGCCGAAACCAGCAGAAGAAAGATCACAACAATCACACCCATGCCCATAAAGTAAATGGTGCGGCTGGCGGATTGCTGCGCCTCGAACTGTCCGCCGTAAGTAACGGTGTATCCGTGACGCGCGACGATGGGATCGACACGCTGCCGAATTTGGCTGACAAGGTGCCCGAGATTGGCACCTTCACCCACGCTGCATGAAACCACGGCCTTGCGGAAACCGTTCTCGCGGGCAATCAAATTTGAAGTCTGCTCCAGTCCGATATTTGCCACCTCACTTAGTCGAACCAGTGCACCGCCCTTTCCGCGAAGAATGAGGTCGTTAATCTGGTCCAGCCTTTCGCGTTCCTCGGGAGCGAGACGCACCATCATTCGGTAGCGGCGGAGGGAAAG
>JADMIO011529869.1_pt1 | contig 19891 bp, 19 predicted proteins | sample 8958161 | NCBI WGS metagenome assembly JADMIO01 (sample SAMN16585339, study PRJNA669376) | soil metagenome | isolation source: Crop rotation soil | place: USA: Cullars Rotation, Alabama | collected 2011
GGCACCCTATTCGGTTTAAAAACCAATGGCAGGACCGAAAGTATTTTAATGAGCCTGCCGCCAACAGTACGCTTCGATTATGATTACCGTCCCGAAGCCGGCAGTGAAGAAGAAAAACTATTGCAGGTATGCCGGAGCCCCAGGGAATGGATATAAACAGGGCGGTAACCTTGAATTAAAATTAAAAGATTAAGCATATGCAACTTCAGAGAAGAAACAGGATACTCCGTACCAATCCTGCTATACGCAGTATGGTAGCCGAAACCATCCTCAGCCCTAATGATTTTATAGCTCCCTTGTTTATTGATGAAGGTGAAAATTACAAACACGAGATTCCCTCCATGACGGGTTATTACCGGTACTCCATAGACCTTGCCATTAAAGAAGTAAAGGAGTTATGGAAACTGGGTATCAGGAGTGTATTGCTCTTCATCAAATGCAAAGACGAGTGGAAGGATAATACCGGGAAAGAAGCCTGGAACAAGGACGGCCTGATGCAGCGCAGTATTAAAGCGATTAAAGATGCCGTTCCGGAAATGGTGGTCATGACCGATGTGGCGCTTGATCCTTATTCTGAATACGGGCATGATGGTATTGTAAAAGACGGGCAGATTGTGAATGATGAAACCGTGGAAGCATTGGTAAAGATGAGCCTGAGTCATGCAACAGCAGGCGCAGACTTTGTAGCACCCAGCGATATGATGGATGGCCGCATCGGCGCTATACGCAATGCATTCGAACAGGCCGGCTTCAGCAATACCGGTATTATGAGTTATAGCGCTAAATATGCTTCCTGTTTTTACGGCCCTTTCCGCGATGCGCTGGACAGTGCGCCTGGCTTTGGTGACAAGAAAACCTACCAGATGGACTATGCCAACCGTAAGGAAGCCATTAAAGAAACCCTGATGGATATAGAGGAAGGTGCGGATATCGTAATGGTAAAGCCGGCAATGGCTTACCTTGATATTATCCGGGAAATAAAGGATAGGGTAGCAGTGCCGGTAAGCGCCTATCACGTAAGCGGCGAGTATGCCATGATTAAAGCCGCTGCAAAAATGGGATGGCTGCACGAAGATAAAGCAGTGATCGAAAGCCTTACTGCTATTAAAAGGGCAGGCGCAGACCTGATTGCCACCTATTTCGCCAAGGATGCCGCGAAGCTCCTGGGTTAATTTCAATCTGATAATTACGAACAATACACCATGATACAGTCCAAAAGCGAAGAGCTTTTTTCCCGTGCGCAGCAATCTATTCCAGGTGGCGTTAACTCACCGGTACGTGCTTTTAAAAGTGTAGGCGGCACTCCTTTATTTATGCAAAGGGCCGAAGGCGCTTATATGTACGATGCAGACGGCAACCGTTATATCGATTATATCAACTCCTGGGGCCCTATGATCCTGGGACATGCTTATGCGCCCGTGGTAAAAGCAATACAGGATAAAGTTGCAGGTTCCACATCCTTTGGCGCGCCTACGGAACTGGAGATTGAAATGGCGGAGCTGATTAAAAGCATGGCGCCCAATGTAGACCTCATCCGTATGGTGAACAGCGGTACGGAAGCCTGCATGAGCGCCATACGCCTGGCGAGAGGTTATACCGGCAGGAATAAATTCATAAAACTTGAAGGCTGTTACCATGGCCATGCCGACTGTTTCCTGGTCAAGGCAGGCAGTGGTCTGGCTACTTTTAACATCCAGCAGGTACCTGGCGTAACAGCCGGTGTAGCTGCCGATACATTGACCTGTGCCTATAACGATCTTGAAGCGGTAAAGGCCCTGGTTGCGGAACATAAACAGGAAATTGCGGCCATCATTATTGAACCGGTAGCGGGTAATATGGGTTGTATCCTGCCGGAGCAGGGGTTCCTTGAAAGCTTAAGGACCTTATGCGATGAAGAGGGTATACTGCTGATCTTTGATGAAGTGATGACCGGCTTCCGTCTTGCTCCCGGTGGCGCACAGCAAAGATTGGCTGTTAACGCAGACCTGGTCACTTATGGCAAAGTGATCGGCGCTGGTATGCCTGTGGGGGCATTCGGAGGCCGCAAAGAAATCATGCAGCATATTGCGCCATTGGGCAATGTGTACCAGGCGGGCACTTTAAGCGGTAACCCCCTGGCTATGATAGCAGGTTATACCTTATTAAAAGAACTGAAGGAGAAACCGGAACTGTATGCAGCGCTGGAAGAAAAAACAAAGTACCTTAAAAATGGCCTCAACAAAGTGCTGCTGCAATCCGGGATGCCTTATGTAATCAATAGCCTGGGCAGTATGCTGAGCATTCATTTCAGCGACAACCCGGTTACCGATTTTGCCGGTGCGGCCGCTTCGCATAATGAACGGTTCAATGCATTTTTCCACGCCATGCTGCGCCGTGGCGTTTACCTGCCGCCATCGGCTTACGAAACCTGGTTTATCAGCAATGCCTTAAGCCGGGAAGACCTGGACTATACCCTACAGGCAACAGCAGAGAGCCTGGCAGAAATCGCAGGTTAATCAAATATGGATAACATATTCAGGACTGGCCCATCAGGTATGGGCCAATCCTAGTTTTATAGCCTTGGCGATTAAGGCAGCCGTATTTTTTACATCCATTTTAAGCAACAGGTTATTGCGGTGATGATCGATCGTACGTTTACTCAGGAAAAGCGTTTCGGCTATTTCCTTGCTGGTAAGGTTGCTTGCGATCATCTGCAATACTTCCTGTTCCCTTTTCGTCAGTAACAGGTGAGGCTTTCGCTGGTTGCTGTCCCTGAGGGAAGATTGGAGTACCAGCTCCCTTAACCGTGCTTCCAGGAATTGTCCGCCGCTGTGCACTTTTTCTATCGCTTCCAGGATCACCTCTTCCGGAGCTGTTTTCAGCACATAACCCAATACGCCCGCTTTAAACATGGATCGGATATAGTAAACATTGTCGAGGTTAGTAAGTGCAATGATCCCGATGGAAGGGTAGCTTTTGGTAATGATACGGGCCAGGGTTTCTCCTGAATGATCGGGCAGGTGGATATCCAGCAATAATATATCCGGTTGCTGTTCTTTCAGCCCTTCCAGTAAACTTGTTCCATCGCGGTAGCTGGCCATAAGGTTAATATTGCCGAGATACTGGAACATATTGTAAAGCCCTTTCTGGATCAGGGGGTGATCGTCGACTAGAGCAATATTGATCTTATTCATGTAGTTGGTTTGTTGGTTGTCGGTTTTTTTTGTGCCCTGTTACAGTTCCGGGGCGGCTTCCGGGATTTCCAGTTCTATATAAACAGAAGTACCTTTACCGGGCATACTGTCCATAGAAAAAGAACCGTTTATGGGTTTTACTCTTTCTTCAATATTTTTCAGCCCCAGGCCTTTTTTATCTCTTAATCTTTTAGGGTCGAAGCCAATACCATTATCTTCGATGGTAATGCTCATTACAGGTTGCTGAAACATCAGTTGTACCAGCACCGATGTGGCTTGCGCATGTTTCACCACATTATGGATCAGTTCCTGCACAATGCGGTAGACCGTTATTTTATAACTATCGGGTAAACAGTTGAAGTTGCCATAAAACTGCAGTTCAAAATGAAGGCTTTTATTTTGTTTGATATAATTGCAAAACACGGTGATCGCTTCTTCTATATTTCGGTGCAGCAGTATGGAGGGCATCATATTGTGCGCCGTTTTGCGCAACTCTATACCCACTTCTTCCAGGATCTGGCCGGTACCCAGGTAGAGTTCGGAATCTTTCAAAACCTGGTGTTCTTTGCCAAGCGTACGCATATTGATCTGTGCGGCAGCTATCAGTCCGCCTATACCGTCATGAAGTTCGCGGGCAATACGTGTGCGTTCACGCTCTTCACCCTCTGTATCTGCTTTAAGCCGTTCTATTTCCCGTTGCTGTTCCAGATTGTCCATTTTGTGTTTCATCAGCCGTTGCCTGGAGCGGTAACTTTTAATAACCAGGAATACCAGCAGCAGGAAGATGATACTGGCCCCAACTATAATGGCAATCCAGCGGTTCTTTCGTTCCAGGTCTTTGTGCTGGCTTTCGATCAGTAATTTTTTTTGCAGCAGGTCCTTGTCTTTCTCTGCTGTGCGGAACTTTACTTCTTCCTGGTTGACATGCCTGATGATCTCTGCACCGCTTAAGGTATTGTTGAGGTCGATATAAGCGGCTGCATGTTCATAGGCTTTATCATAATCTTTTTTGGCCCCGTACAGTTTGGATAAATAATAATGTGCAGTGCGCACATTGTTGGACTGCTTCCGGGCTACAGCTTCATTGTATTGCCGCATCAGTATAGGTTCGGCCTTTGCATAATCGCCCAGCAATACATAAGTCTGGCCCAATGCACCTAAGGCCAGGTTGCTGTTATAACTGGGTATTGGCGCAGTGATTGCATTGGCGTCCCGGAGATAAGGCAAAGCCTCTTCGGGCTTATTCTCTTCCAGATAAGTAATGCCGATATTGGTAAGGGCAAGATGCTGGGCTACGGGAAGCTTTTTTTGCCGGGCGATAAGCAAGGAACGATTGAAATATAACCGGCTGCTGTCCCAGGTTTTACGGGTATTTGAGGCAAAGCCCATATTGTTGTAGACCTTCGTCAGCAGCAGGGAATCTTTATGTGCAATGGCCGAATGCTCCGCTTTATCCAGGTAAGCCCATACATCTTCCGTATTCCGGCCTACCTGTGTAAGCATACCCGCAAGATTATTGTACACATAGTCGAGATTGGCTTCCGGCGCTGATGTTTCGGCTATAGCGATGCTTTGGTAATAATACCTAATTGCTGTTTCATATTCCGCTTTTACCGAATAGAGTTTGCCCAATGCTGCAATAGCATGAGGTATATAGCTTTTCCCGCCAGTACTAAATATAAGTGCCGGTATGGCTTGCTGCAAGGCCTGCTCAGCTTCTGTAACCTTGCCTTTATTGGTCCATACCGAGCCCTGTTCCAGTAAAGACCTGCCGGTGCCCAGGGTATAAGATTGCCATTCGCTTTGCTCCTTTGTTTCCTGTAACAGAGATAAGGCCAGATCGGGATCGGTTGGGGAAAGCCTGGCGGCAGAATCGATAAGATTCAGGATAGCAGCAGGTGCCAGCCTTCGGTGCATACCCGAACTGAGCTGGTTCCCTTCATCCTGGGCCCTGCAACACACTGCGTAACATAAAAAAAGCATGATGTAATACCCGGTCCGCTGCTTCATCTTCTGGTTATTTTAAATACAAAATTACGCATCGACTAAAATAAGGATTTGCAGCCTATGGATCAGCCGGAACCTGAAAAATGGGTATAAATACCCATATTCAGAATGGGGTACATATAACAGTACACCAGGTCTGGAAGAGGAATAGTTTTGTTATCGGTAAAAATTTATTCAGAAATCAAAACTAAAATGAAAAAACTATCTTTTGCAATTACATTGCTCTTCTTTGGTATGATTGGCAGGGAAGGACATGCGCAATGTAGCTTTACGCCTGCTGTTACACCCAATAACCTCATTCTTTGCCCGAATGAAACGGATACGCTGTGGACCCAGGTGTATGACAGTTATCAATGGTATAAAGACGGGGTGGCCATTTCCGGAGCCACCCAACAATTCCTTATTGTTAACCAGGCCACCGCTGCGGGCTCTTATTTCAAAATCAATGCAACGTTAAACAGTTGCACAGAAATGTCGGATTCCGTATTGGTAGATGGCTGGGCTTACCTGCCTCCGTTTGTGACGCATAGCGGCAATTATACCATCAATCCCAATGACGGGAGTTCCTTATTGTGCCAGGGTGTGGATACCATGATCCTTACTTTTTCTTATCCCGCCAATATCCAATGGTTTAAAGACGGCGTGGCCATACCAGGCGCCACGACTACAGAACTGAAGGTAACAACACCTGGCAGTTATATTGTACAAGGGGCGCCCGGCGTATGCCCCAACGATATTTCCTTCCTTGGGGTAAACATTGACGTGGCCTATATTTCAGCGCATATTTCACCGGATGACCTGATGCTGTGCCCTAATGCTGTTGATACTTTAAGCGTAGATTCCGGCAGCAATTTTCAATGGTATAAAGGTGGCCTGCTGCTGCCTGGCGCTACCAATCAACAATTGCCGGTAGAACAGTTTGCCGATGCCGGTAGCTGGTTTAGCGCTACGGCTACCATAATGGGGTGCAATGTAAAAGCAGACAGTGTATTGGTAGATGGCTGGGCATTTGCTTCACTATTGGTATCCAGTACAGGAAACTTTACTACGGGCGATGATGGCCAGGCCATACTCTGCGGCGGCGATACGCTTTTCTTGGAAGTGCTGGCGCCTTATACGCAGTCCGTGCAATGGTACAAAAACGGGGTACTTATCCCCGGGGCAAACAATGTGGTCTATATGGCAATAACCTCGGGCAACTATACGGTAAAGGGTTCTCCGGTGCAATGCCCTGACTTCAGCCAGAATAATTTTACTTTACCGGTTACGGCCGAATTCCGTCCGCAACCTGCGCTGCCGGTGATCAGCAATGCAGGCGGTGTGTTAACGGTAACACCTTCCGTTCCGACCGTTACTTATCAGTGGTATAAAGATGGAACGCTTATTCCGGGCGCTACCGGGGCTACATACAATACTGCCGGTCAAACGGGCAGCTATACGGTAAGGGCTACAGACGGTTCCGGTTGCAGCAATACTTCGGCTGCCTTTAATTATAACCCTACCGCGATCAATGACCCCGATGGTATAGCAGGCCGTATTAAAGTGTATCCTAGTCCTGCAAAAGAAGTGATCTATATTACTGCCCCGGTAAAAGTAAATATTGTGTTGCTGGCTGCGGATGGCACTGTATTGCTCCGGAAAAATAATGCAACGGCAATAGATATCAGTCATCTGGCCGAAGGCCTGTATATTTTACAGTTGAGGGATAAAGAAGATCATTTTATTAAAGCAGAAAAAGTAATTAAGCTGCATTAGCAATGGGGATTGAACCAATCTATGACCAGGAGGGCCGCCCGTTACAGGGCGGCTTTTTCTTTTCCGCTAAGGGTGTTGGGGCAGGGGCAAAAAAGAAGCCGGCCCGAAAACGAGCCAGCCCTATAAACCCTATCACCATGAAAGCACAAAGATATACAATCTTCTATCTACTAATTATAAAAAAAAATGATAATTATATTATCGTTAAGAAATAATACCATTAGTTTAATTTATAATCAATGTTATATACTTGTTGTTTTACTTAATGTATATATCATAAAATAAAACAAAGAAGAGTACAATTACCCGCACAACCTTATCTTTGCGCGCTTTTAATCAAGATCATAACCATTTTGTACAGGCTCCTCTTCATTGTATGCTTATTGCTCCATACTGTTGCTTACGGGCAGCAGGATTCCCTGTCGGTAGGGGAAGGGAAGTGCAATTACCTTAAAGAAATAGCTATTTCGGGCGACCGGAAAACCAAGGATGCGATAATTTTAAGGGAATTAAGTGTCCATACCGGTGATTGTATCCCGCAGACTGCGCTTTCATCCATACTGGAATTAAATAAATTAAGGCTGTACAACCTGAGGTTGTTCAATGATGTAAAAGTTTCGTGGGTACCGGTTTCGGGCGACTCTATGCGTATGGAGATCTTTCTGCTGGACCGTTTCCCCATTATGCCTGGCGGTAACCTTGAATTTGCCGACCGTAATTTCAATGTATGGTGGACCGAACAAAACCATGACCTGCGCCGGATCAATCTTGGTTTATCGGTCAATCATAATAATTTCAGAGGCAACCGGGAAACCATTACAGCATCTGTACAGGTAGGCTATACCCAAAAGATAGGCCTTTCGTACAGCCGCCCTTTTGCCGATAAAAACCAGAAACATGGTTACGGCGCTTCTGTTTTTGCCTTGCAAAACAGGGAGATCGCATATCTGACGGATAATAATAAACTTAAATTCCTGAGGAGCGACCATAATTTTATGCAGCGCCGGCTAGACCTCGCCGCCTGGTACACCTACAGGCCGGCATACGCTGCTACACATACACTGGAATTGTCTTTTCATCATTACTGGGTAAGCGATACCATAAGGGAGCTTAACCCGGAATTTCTTGGCGGCAACCGTACGCAGGAGGATGTGCTTCAATTTCGTTACCGTTTCGAATACAACGATGTTGACAACTGGAACTATCCTTTAACCGGCCAACGTTTCATTGGTGTGTTTGACCAGAAGATCGCATTGTTGAGCGGTAACTGGCAAAGCAGCCTGAACCTGCACTACGACCAGTTTTTAAAGCTCAGTAAAAAATGGTATGCAAGTTTCGTATTCCGCGGCAGGGCATCTATCCCCCAAAAGCAGCCTTATATTTTCCGGCAGAACCTGGGCTATGACTTTGATTATATAAGAGGTTACGAGTATTTCGTAATTGACGGTTCTGCGTTCGGCCTGGTACGCGCGAACCTGAAAAGGGAGTTGCTCAACCTGCGCATTAATCTTCCTGTACGCTTCTTCCAGGTTATACCGGTAAGGGTTTATGGTAAAATATACGGTGATGCCGGGGCGGGTTACAACAAGTACCCGGTAAATGACCATTTGTATAATAAAATGCTTTACTCCGGTGGTATTGGCCTGGATATCGTTACTTTGTACGATATTAAGATCAGGATTGAGTACACCTTGAACCATCTCAACCAGAAAGCTTTATATTTACACCGCAACGGAGAATAAAGCTCACCCGTAAAATACAAATAATAATGCTCATTGCTTTGTATAACCGTGTGTTTGAAGAATCGGACCTGCCGGTCCTGCAGCACACTTTTCATGTATTGAAACAAAATAATGTACAGGTTACCGTTTATAAGGATTTTTATGAACGGATGCTGCCACACATTGATTTCGAACAAACACCCCTGTTCTTTACCAGTTATAATGATCTCAGCCGCAATACCAGTTTTATGATCAGTCTTGGCGGTGACGGCACAATGTTGGATACCGTTTGTTTTGTAGGAGACTCCGGTATTCCTATTATCGGTATCAACCTGGGCCGGCTGGGTTTCCTGGCGGCCATTCCGGAAAATGAAATTGATATTGCCCTGCAAGGATTGTTACGGGGCTCTTATACCCTTGACAAGCGTTCGCTGGTACATCTTGATTCCAGTGTCCCTTTGTTTGGCGACAGCCCTTTTGCCTTAAATGAATTTACCCTGCACCGTAAGGATTCTTCCCAGATGATCAAGATCCATACCTATCTCAACGGGGAGTTCCTGAATACCTATTGGGCCGATGGCCTGATTGTTTCCACGCCAACGGGCAGCACCGGTTATTCTTTAAGCTGTAGCGGACCGCTGGTTTTTCCGCAAACCTCAAGTTTTGTCATTACCCCCGTAGCGCCGCATAACCTGAACATCAGGCCGATTGTGGTACCGGATGATAATGTTATCTCTTTCGAGATCGAAGGGCGTACCGATAACTTTTTATGCACGATGGATTCGCGTATGGAAACCATTACCAAAGATGTACAGCTCGCCATTAAGAAAGAGAATTTTAATATTTCCCTGATCCGGCTGGATGAACATAACTTCCTTAAAACAGTAAGGCAGAAACTGTACTGGGGTATCGACAGCCGCAACTAAGACAGGTGATATAAGGCAGAGTGAGCTTATGTAAACCAGGATATTAGGACATGAGCAACACGCATCGTATATCTGCGTTTTTTTGCCGAAAAAAAAATTTATATTCTAAGCATTTCTATTATTTTTGAGATAATTATTTCAATTAAAAAACAAAAACATGAAAAAGGGACTTATTGCGTTACTTGTAATTCTTGCCATTGTACTAATCGGTGGCTGCCAGGCTTGCAGCGTAAAAAATAATCTGGTAACCCTCGACCAGGGCGTAAAAGGCAAATGGGGTGAAGTAGAAAACCAATACCAAAGGCGCTCCGACCTGATCGGTAACCTGGTAAACACAGTTAAAGGTGCTGCTGCCCATGAGCAAAATACCCTTACTGCAGTAATTGAAGCCAGGGCAAAGGCTTCGCAGATTAAAGTAGATGCCAACGACCTTTCCCCGGAAAAGATCCAGGAATTCCAACAGGCACAAGGCCAGTTGACCCAAGCATTGGGTAAACTGATGGTGGTTACTGAAGCTTATCCCGACCTGAAAGTAAACCAGAACTTCCTGGCTTTGCAGGATGAACTGACCGGCACCAACAACAGGATTGCACTGGCCCGTAAAAATTACAACGAATCGGTAGAGGTTTATAATGTACAGGTACTGCGCTTTCCCAACAGTTTATTTGCCGGCATGTTTGGCTATAAAGAAAAAGGTATGTTCAAGGCCGAAGCAGGCGCAGAGAAAAATCCGGAAGTAAAATTTTAAATTCTTAAAAGCGGGTAAGCCCGCTTTTTTCAATTATAGCCTATATGTTTGGTCTGTTTAAACCGAAAAAGAAACCACTGCTTTCTGAAGAAGGACAAAGGCTTATTGTACAGGCAGTGCAGGAAGCTGAGCGTAATACATCCGGGGAGATCAGGGTGTATATGGAGTCCCGCTGTTCCTATGTGGACAGTATGGATCGTGCCAAAGAAGTGTTCTTCAAGTTAAAGATGGACAATACCCGCAACCATAATGCGGTATTGCTCTATATCGCGCTTACCGACCGCCAGCTTGCGCTTTACGGCGATGAAGGCATTTATAGAAAGACCGGGGGCGATCCTTACTGGCAAACGGAACTGCAATTGCTGCGTTCCTTCTTCCAGCAGAACAGGGTAGCCGAAGGTATAGCAACCTGCGTGCAACATATCGGGCTGGCCTTATCGGAACATTTTCCGTACGACAGCAAAACAGACAAAAATGAATTGCCGGATGATATCGTTTTCGGTGATTAACATGCTTAATATGAATCCAGGTACAATGAGCGCTTTTTCATTTAAAAGGTTTTTATCCTTCTTTTTATATATCCTCCTGTCTTTTTCGGCGGTACAGTCTTTTGCCGATGCTGATAGCGATTTTCCCAAACCGGCAAACCCGCCCAGGTTGGTGAATGACTATGCCGGCATGATGACGCCAACACAGCAGCAGAACCTTGAAGAGCAGTTGCTCGCTTTTGAAAAGCTTACTTCCAACCAGGTTACGATTGTTACAGTTAAAAGCCTAGGTCCTTATGAGGTATCGCAGTATGCAACAGAGTTGGGTAACCGCTGGGGAGTAGGATCAAAAAAGAATAAAAACGGGATTGTAATTCTAGCATCGAGCGACGACCGTAAAATCAATATCTCTCCGGGTTACGGATTGGAAGGCGCATTGACCGATGCGATGTGCGGCCGCATTATTCGTAATGAAATGGCCCCCGAATTCAAAGCCGGTAATTACTTCAAAGGATTTCAGAAGGCTGCCACGGCAGTAATACAGGCAACCAAAGGAGAATACCAGGCCGATGATGTACCTGAAGAGGGTGGCGGAGGGATACCGATCCTGGTGATCATTGTTATTATTGTTTTCATCATTATTTTCTTCTCTTCCCGTGGCGGTGGCGGTGGCGGACGTTATATTAGTCGCAGGGGCGGCGCCGATTTCATTACCGGTATGATATTTGGCAACCTCTTAGGTGGCGGCGGTTCCGGCGGCAGTGGAGGAAGTTCCGGCGGTGGTGGTGGATTTGGTGGCTTTGGCGGCGGAAGCTTCGGCGGTGGCGGAGCAAGCGGAAGCTGGTAAATGATATTGAGTTTTTTGATGTAAAAAAGAGGCCAGGATCCAATCCTGGCCTCTTTTTGCTCCATAAAAAGCGTGCTTGGTTAATGGTGGGTACTCATCCTTAAAGTTTAATCTCCATAATGAGACAACCCAGGATAATAGCAAGCAAAATTCCTAAAATTTTAGCTCTCATACCGGTTAGTTTTAAGCGTTATAGGAACAGATTTTAACTTAGACCTTAAACAGATTGTAGAAAATATTTCAGGATACCGGTGGAGTCGACATTTCTATCTTCGCCGGTAGGCCAAAGAATTAATGCAATTACAATGTAAATTTATAAAAATATTCATGGGGAAACAATACGTATTTATACGTATTTTAAAAAATGCCGGACCATAAGACCCGGCATTGTAATATATAGTTTTTGTTTATGCCTCATCCCGGGAGGCGAGGGTGTCATGTTCACCGATGTCTTCGATCCGGTGCTCGTTCCACTCTACAATAAAGTTGTTGCGGCCGGTTCCGGTAAGCATGGTCATATATTTTTGCTGGATCAGTTCGAGTAAGGCAAGGAAGGTAAAGATCGCATGTATCCTGCTTTCGCAAATGGCAAAGATGGCTTCAAACGCCGCTTTTTTCTTCTCCCTCAACTCTGTCATTAAATAAAGACGCTGCCCTTCCTGGGAGTAATTGTATTTCACTATTACGTGCTGCGGTTTGTTATTCCTTTCGTTGAGGCGTTTGATCACCTTTTCAAAAGTACTCATCAGCTTGTACATGGTTAAGGTCTGTACTTCGGTACCTTCAGCATACACATTACCCAACTCTTCCAGTTCTTTGCGGATATTACCCCTTTTCTGTTGCAGCAAGCGATCAGCTTCCATTACGGCCATAGCCGCAGATGCCTCTTTAAAGCGCTTATACTCCAGTATCTTATCCACCAGTTCATGACGGGGATCAATTTCATTACCTTGTGCATCTACTTCACGGCGGGGCAAAAGCATTTTGGCCTTAATGCGCATGAGGGTAGAAACAAAAAGAATAAACTCACTGGCCAGTTCGATATTCAAGGATTCCAGGTCGTGGATATAATTCAGGAAATCCTTGGTAATGGTATGGATGGGAATATTATAAATATCCAACTCGTCCCGTTCAATGAAGAACAGCAGCAGATCGAACGGACCTTCAAACTGAGGCAACTTTATCTGGTAAGTAGTAGACATTATTATAATTGCTCCCTCGAGCCTTTTAGAATTTGTAATTAAACCCTACACTCATCACCTGTTTGATCTGCCACCAGCCCAAACCATCATAAGGTTCATTTTTGTTCTGCTGGATACCGTTGGCATCAACATAAGTTTTGCTGTAAGGTACATCATTATCATAAATAGCGAGCACCCCGAAATTGATCGAAAAATATTTATAAAACTTGAAGGAGATAAAGTTATCCCACAAGATATCGATATTTCCCGGATTATCTTTTTTCACCACCACACCCAGCTCATCTTTCACATTTTTAGCAAGGTAATTACTGTACAGGTCCAGGCGGCTCCTGAAGGAAACTGTTTTGTTTAAATCTTTTACATAACGTGCAGACAGGTAAGCGCCGAGCTCAAAACGCATGCTTTTACCATTTTCCACACCAAAGGCACCTGCTTCGTCGCGGCTGGTATAGTATTGATCAACAAAGGTAAACCGTGCTGCAGTGGGCGAGAAAAATACGCTCAGCTGGCTGCCCCTGCGGTATTCGATACCGGGAGCGAAGGTAAGGTAAAGCGGCGACAGGAATTTAGAGGTAGAAAAAGTATCCCATTCCGGCACATCGTAATTATAAGCTTTGGTAAACTGCGTTTTGGCATTAAACAAAGCGGTAAGGTAAAAATTACCGGAATCGCTTAAACGGTAGCCGTATTTGGAAGTAAGGTCAATACGGTCATCAGTTTTACGTGGTACAAATGAGTTGGAGTAGGCGTAGAACAGGCCGTATGCAGCATCCAGGTTATTGGTCCAGAGTATGCGGTTATTATAACGGACAAGGCTGCCGTTAAACAGGCCGTTTACCGTTAATGATGCCAACTCGCCTCCTGCGGCCCAGTTGTGCAGGATACCCTGGTTCATACCGATGTTTAAAGCCCCGTTGTAGATCCAGGCAACCGTATCCATATTTTTAGTTTCGGCATTTTTTTTACTCAGGTCCTCATAGGACGATATTTGTGCGTGTGCGGCGGTACCGGCTATAGCCAGGCCTAACAGTAAAAATATTCGTTTCATAGAATTGCATTAATTTTTTTAGGATTAGGACAAAAACTATGCCGTTTTGCGGGCACAGGTTATTGGAAAAACAAGAATAGAAAAATTAAGGTTTGTATTGGGCAACTTCCAATATTTTCCGGGCATCTGCAGCTTCCAGCACATCCTTCATGGAGCCCTTGGTTTTTGCTGCATATTGCCGTACAATGCGCCAGCCTATATAGCTGCCGGTATTACCGGGACTTTCGGCAGGCATGCCGGCTGTAGTGGGCCCATCAGTTGCAAAGCGCATGATCTTTTGCATGTCTTTCTCAAATAAAAGGTTGCTTTTATTCTGATAAAAGAAATTATAAACCAATGCCTCGTTTTCCGAACACCATTTAAACTGTTCGGCGGTGAACCCGAGAATCAGTTCCGGCTTAAGCTCCGGCAACACTTTCTCCAGGAAGTAAATTTCCTTGCCCCTTTGAATCATCAACTCCAGCAGGTTCTGGTTCTCCGGGTTAAAAGGATATTTATTGTTGTAAATAGCCCTTGCCGCCCATACGGGTATGTTTTCGGGTGTAAACCTTATTGTTGCATATTCCGGGATCTGTACGCGGGAGTAAGGTTCAAAATTCCTGCCCAGGAACATATCCAGCCCTATGCCCAGGTCGGTATTATTATGGGTTACTGCTGTATAAAAATTAAGGCCGGAAACAAAATAATAAACATGCTCGGGGACAGCGATGCTGCTGTCGTAATATTTTATATAACGGAAAACATTTTTTAATTGTTCATCATATTTTTTAGTATCGGGGAAAGCCTTGTTTACGGTATCGAAAAGATTGCGGTAATCTTTATAGGTAAGGAATGATTTCAGGAATTTGCTGGTATCGTTATATTGGCCATGAGTACCGGAACTGATCAGTGTATCCAGGTAAAAGTCCAGGAATGAAGGGTATTTGGCCTTAAGTGCAGTAAGACCGGCAGCTATATGGTCCGGGTCCAACCTGGAAAAGTCCTGATAAAAAGGGGCAGAGGTATAAGGTACCTTAATATCGCTTACATCGGGCGCATGCTGACCGGAACCGCCACCGCAGGAAATAAGGCTGAAGCACAAAATTGCCAGTACAACGGGCCATATGGCTATACGTATATAATTCATTATATTTTTATATCTTTTTTTAAAGCGGCAAAACTAAGCAATTTATACCTATCCTTCCCCTGCGATTTATCTGTCTTTACGGCTTTATCAAATCTTTATTAACTTTGAGCGATGTCTGAAAAGCTGTGGTTTATATTATGTTTCCTGTGCCTGCCTTCATTCTGTTCCGCCCAGTTTGTGCAGGCAGAAGAGGACCATACGCATAACTATACCTTTCCTAAATCAGATGTGTACAATACGTTGAAATGGGCCAAACAGGATTGTATTACCGGCCGTAATTATGACCTGTATGCACTTCTGGACAGCGGTTATGTGGTGGTACAGGAATATGTGATGATGAATTGCAGGCCTTGTATTACTGCGGGCAAAGGCCTCGAAAAGGTAGTAAACTCCCTGCGGGAATTAAATCCGGGCAGGATCAGGTATTTCCAGACGGTGTATGACAACAAGACCGATTGCCGCACTTTACAGCAATGGGCCAGGGACAATAAATTTACAGCAGATGCCCTCTTTGTACAAGGTGCAGACGAGGTAGCCTTCTACGGCGGTATGGGCATGCCCACCATACTGGTATTGGGTGGCGGAAAAAGGCATAAAGGATATTATAAAAGACTGGGATATTCCCCTAGAGAAAACGGGGTAATTATAAAAGCCGTAAGACGTGCGCTACAAATGAGCAGGAACAGGTTTGAAACGGAAAAAAAGGCCGATTGATGAAGAAGCTCCTGATCATAGCTATTGTATTATCGGGTATTTTTACCCTGCAGGTCAGTACTGGGAAAGACAAAAAGAAACACCGTTCTTATGTCCTGCCGCTGCCTGGCTTTGTAGGCGAGTATTTCGATCCCATGCCGGTACCGGAAGATAATCCCATCACCGCAGAAGGTGTGGCTCTGGGTCGTAAACTGTTTTATGATAAACGCCTGAGCGCCGACAATACCATCAGTTGCGGCTCCTGCCACAAGCAGGAATTTGCTTTCTCCGACAATAAACAATTCAGTACGGGCATTCAAGGACAACCGGGCATACGCAACAGCATGAGCCTGGTGAACCTGGGCTGGGGCAAACATTTCTTCTGGGACGGTCGTGCCGCTTCGCTTGAAGAACAAGTTACCGATCCGGTTACGAATAAACTGGAGATGGGCAATACCTGGGGGGTAGTACTGGAAAGGCTGCAAAACGATAAAAAATATACCCGGCTCTTTGAAAAAGCTTTTGGTCCCGGTAAAATAAACAGTGATCTGGTGATGAAAGCCCTGGGCCAGTTCGAACGCACATTGCTTTCTTTCAATACCAGGTTTGACCAATACTATTTTGAAGGCGATGCCAAAGCATTAACGGCACAGGAGGAACGTGGCCTCGATATCTTTTTCGGTTCCGGCAACTGTAACCATTGCCACAGTGATGTGTTGCTGACCGATAATTTTTTCAGGAATAACGGGCTGGACCTGGCACCGGAACCAGGTTTGTATAATACTACAGGCAAGGAAACGGACCGTGGCCGGATGAAGGTGCCCTCCTTACGTAATGTAGCATTGACTGCACCTTATATGCATGATGGCCGTTTCAAAACCCTTGGCGAAGTCATCGATTTTTACAGCACTTCCTTACACCAGAAAAGCCCCAATGTGGATGAACATATTGTGCCCATGGGCAAAGGCCTGTTTTTAAATGCACAGCAGAAAGCCGACCTGCTGGCCTTCCTGAATACCTTAACTGATTCCTCTTTTATAAAAAATCCCGCATTCAGCGACCCGAATTGATGAAGACCCGAAAAATTGTACGTAAGCTACTCTGGACACTAGGTACTGTATTTGTATTGATGAATATAATGGCGGGCTTTCATGCCTGGAAGTTTACCCATTTTGACCCTGAAGCCAAAAACAGGACGGAAAATAAACCGGACCTCTCTTTGCTTAAAAAAGCAGGATTGTTATTTACCGGCATCAGCCTGCCCAGACCTTACAACCTGGTTAAGCCATCCTTGCCTTTTGAAACGGTGATGCTGCAAAGCAATAAAAAAATAGAATGCTGGCAGATCAAAAAAGACAGCGCTAAAGGTACCGTCCTGGTGTGCCATGGCTATGGGGGCAATAAAGCTTCTATGCTGGACCGGGCCGAAGCAATTGCGGCTATGGGTTATAATGTATTCCTGCCCGATTTTATGGGCGCCGGCGCTTCGGAAGGCAACCAATGTACCATAGGCTATAAGGAAGCGGTACAGGTAAAAACCTGTGTGGATTACCTGTACCGGCAAGGCGAAAAAAAGATCATCCTTTTCGGGACATCCATGGGGGCTGCGGCCGTGATGAAAGCCTGTGCCGATTATCCTTTACCGGTTCAGGGTATTGTTCTGGAATGCCCTTTCGGCAGTATGCGGCAAACGGTGATCAACCGTTTTCATATGGTGGGCGTGCCTTCATTTCCTTTATCTGATCTGCTGGTATTCTGGGGCGGGCTTGAAAACGGTTTTAATGCCTTTAGTCATAACCCGGAAGATTATGCAAAGCATATCAAATGCCCGGTTTTACTGTTATATGGGGAACGCGATGAACGTGTTACCCGCAAAGAGATCGACCATATCTATAATAACCTCGCCGGACCTAAAGCACTGATCACTTATCCTGATGCCGGTCATGAAAGTTATCTGAATGATTATGCGGATAAATGGAAGGGGGATGTTGAGCGATTTTTGGAGGGGGTAAAGACTGATAAATAGCTCAGGTATGTATATTTTCAATTGCAGAATAGGAACAAGGCTATCGCTGGGGGAAGAATATTCTACTATCGTTATTTCATCTATATTAATTCCAAACTGATTCTTGAAATTTCTTTCATTATTTGAACAAAATGTTTTGCCCTTTCGTTTGCAAACCATTTATAGCCCTAGGAAAATGCAATTATTGATTAATAACCTTAATGATTTCGGCACTTCTTTCACTAAATTTTTTCACTGACTTATTTATCATTGTACTAAAATACTTGATATCTCCATGCTTAATTTTTTTGTCCATTAGGGCAAGATCATCAGCGTGCAAAGTACTCTTATCATACCAACCATTTTCCAAAACCAGATAGGTGATTGCAAAATCATTTAGTGAATTTAGATATTCAAAAACGGCGTTTACATCATGTGAGCGGTTATTAAAAATAAGACTCACTGTAATCATGAAAGAGGTATCATTATTGCTGTGCTTTTCTAAAACCTCTTTTAGTCGGTTTAAATAATCTTCTGTGGAACGATCCTCATTTGAGGCGTTAATAACTATGAAACTTTTTAGACCACAGGCTTTACAAAGGATAGGAGATTTTAATGGAAAAAAATGCCTGCGCTCGAAAATTTCATAAAGCGTATTAGATTTTCCCCAATCGGTATAACCAACAACTGCAAATAACCTCCTTTTCATGTGTCTAAGCTACAAATTTTCTGCGTAGAATATTGTCATTGTATTCACTCGTCCGGAAAGGATACCCTTGCTCCTACTGAGCGCAGTTTACGAAGCGAAGTATCTCTACATTTGCTGTGTTTACTCCTGTACTCGCTCGCTGTCTATTAAGATGCTTCACTGCGTTCAGTGTGACCGTCCCTGGAAGGGTGTTGGGTAGCTTGCATTTGTATTATCCTAAGCGGCTGGTGTTGACAGCAACACCAGCAACAGTAACTACATGCCCTCCAGCAACACTAAATTATGGTTTAGTCCACGATAGTGGTTGTAATACAAGATTCTTTTGGGTTGTAAAGTATGGTTCAAAGGTTTGCGGTACCAGATCTCCTGAGGCAAGACTGCAGCGGAAAGTATTTGGCAGGTTAACCAAAAAGCAAAACCACCGGAAGTTTCATACTCCCCGCAAAGGTGCTTGAAACCCAATACCGGCACTTCTTCCCCAAACAATTGCAGCGCTGCATTATAATACGGTTCATCATCACGATCACCATTATAGCCCATTACCAGCAGGTCTATATCTTTTGTATTCCAACCGTTTTTTGCAAGTTCACTGTTGATCCTTTCTGTAAGTTCGGCTTCTGTAGGTTTATAAAAAGTGGCTATGCTGTTGATGGCCACAATAGCGTTATCCGGTTGATTGGATAAGAGGAAAAAGGCCGTCCCTTCCCCGCCAATCGTACCGGGACTATTATTTTGCTGCCATAGCGGCAAGGTATTATCCCGGTCCCTTTTCCAATAGTTTATTTTATCCTTGATCAGGAAATATTCCGGCGTGATCTCATCAAAACAACCGACAAGATATTGCTGCTTTTCCGTTACTGGGTTTAATTTAAGCTGGGTGTCGTACAGCGAAACTTCAAAGGAACTTCCGCGGTGCACAAAAGTCTGGTTATAGCCGGTTGCTTTAGTCTGCAGCGCTATAGCGCCGTTAATGGCATTATAGGTGGACAAGATAAACGGGGTAGGGTTAAGCGCCGTTTCTTCATAGCTCTTCAGTTCTTTTACAAATTTCTCGGTATCCGTCATACTGCCTTTACCGGTACCGGTCAGGATACCGTCGGGCCGTTCCAGTCCCGCTTTATGCAAACAATCCATGCCTGCATATACTCCCATGCGCAATACCCGGCTCATGCGGCGCAATTGCATAGGCGGAATCACCCCGGTATAATCGGGTTCGATCACTTTAAAACATTGGTCTTGGTCCTTAATCAGGGGGCGGAGCAAAGCCTCTTCCGATTGCGGCTGAGGAGTAACGGCACTGGTATGGGTAATATAAACGGGTTTCAAATTGCTATGGGTATTAATTGCTGCCTGCAAAGAAAATATTTTTCCTTTAAGAATAAAAATGCTTCCTGCTTAGCTGGTAATATGGTCCAGGATTATCCGGGCATGTACCCGCGAATT
>JADMIO010833542.1_pt1 | contig 19890 bp, 18 predicted proteins | sample 8958161 | NCBI WGS metagenome assembly JADMIO01 (sample SAMN16585339, study PRJNA669376) | soil metagenome | isolation source: Crop rotation soil | place: USA: Cullars Rotation, Alabama | collected 2011
CTTTCCCTCTCCGGTGACGATTTATCGCAGGTGCCGGATCGCGACACACTGACTCGTGCATCCGAACCACAAGAGCACACGGGTCGGGCGCTGCGCGTCACGGCGGAAAATCTTGACCGCCTGCTCGGCCTATCGAGCGAATCGCTGGTGGAATCGCGCCGCCTCAAGCCGTTTGCCGAGTCGATGCTGCGCCTGAAGCGCCTGCAGCGCAGCGCAATGCGAACGCTCGAAGGCTTCCATGGGGAATTGGGCGATCTGCCGCTCGGCGAGCGCGCGCGGACGAGCCTGTCCGAAGTACGCCGTCTTCTTGCCGAATGCCAGCAAATGTTGTCCGATCAACTGGTGGAACTGGAAACGTTCGACCGGCGCTCCGTCAACTTGTCGCAACGCCTGTACGATGAGGCGCTTGCCTGCAGGATGCGTCCCTTTTCCGATGCCACCGGCAGCTACCCACGTCTCGTGCGCGACCTGGGCCGCTCGCTGGGCAAACAGGCCCGGCTGGACATCATCGGCGAGCACACCCCCATCGATCGCGATATCCTGGAACGGCTCGAGGCACCGCTCGGACATCTGCTGCGCAATGCAGTCGACCATGGCCTCGAATCTCCGGAACGGCGACTCAGCAACGGCAAGCCAGCCGAAGGGGTCGTGACACTGGAGGCGCGGCACTCTGGAGGCATGCTTCAAATCACTGTCGCCGACGATGGCAGCGGGATCGACCTGGAAGTGCTGCGCGCCGCCATCATTCATCGGAATCTGGGCAGCCACGACACCGTCGCACAGATGAGCGAAACCGAGCTGCTGGAGTTCCTGCTGCTGCCCGGCTTCACGACGCGACGGACGGTGACAGAAATTTCCGGGCGCGGCGTCGGTTTGGACGCAGCCGCCAACATAGTCAAGAAGGCGCGTGGCACGATACGGATATTGACGAGTCCGGGGCACGGCACCCGATTCCAGTTGCAGCTTCCGCTCACCCAATCGGTGCTGCGCAGCCTGCTGGTGGAGATCGGTGGGGAACCCTATGCTTTTCCGCTCGCCTATGTCGCCCGCGCGCTCGAACTGCGTAAAGAGCAAATCAAATTCCTTCAGGGCCAGCAGCACTTCGCTTTTGATGGGAAGCGGATCGGACTCGTCACCGCCCATCAGATCATGCAAAGCGGCGTAACACCGCAGCCCGAAGCTGCCCTACCGGTGGTGGTAGTGGGCGATCAGCATAGCAAGTATGGCCTGGTGGTCGATCGATTCCTCGGTGAACGCATGCTGGTGGTACAGCCGCTGGACCCGCGCCTTGGCAAGGTCCAGGATATCGCGGCCTGCGCGCTTCTCGAAGACGGCGCCCCGGTATTGATCGTCGATGTGGACGACATGATCCGGTCAGTGGAAAAGCTCATCCATGCCGGTCGGATCGAAAATGTTCGCAGCCATTCAGGTACGGGCATTGCGGTTCGGCGCAAGCGCGTGCTGGTGGTCGACGACTCCTTGACGGTGCGTGAACTCGAACGAAAACTGCTCACCAAGCAAGGCTACGACGTCGCCATTGCAGTGGACGGCATGGATGGCTGGAACGCGATACGCAGCGAACAGTTCGACTTGGTGGTCACCGATGTCGATATGCCGCGCATGGACGGCATCGAACTCGTCACACTGATTAGAAAGACCCCCAGTCTGGCGTCGACCCCGGTCATGATCGTCTCGTACAAGGACCGCGAGGAAGACCGCCGCCGCGGGCTCGACGCCGGCGCCGACTATTATCTTGCGAAGAGTGCGTTTGACGACGGAACCCTCCTTCAAGTGGTGGCGGATTTGATCGGGGAGGCGAACGCGTGAAGATTGGCATCGTCAATGATTTGTCGCTGGCGGTCCAGATGTTGCGCCGCTCGCTCCTGCTGCGACCCGAGCACGAAGTGATCTGGGTCGCAACGGATGGCGAACAGGCGGTACAGCTTTGCAACAAACAAAAGCCGGACCTGGTGCTGATGGATCTGGTAATGCCAAACATGGATGGTGTCGAGGCGACACGGCGCATCATGAAGCAAAGCCCCTGTGCCATCCTGATCGTGACCGTGGATGTCGGCGCTCAAGCACGCAAGGTCTACGAGGCATTGGGATGCGGCGCGCTGGATGCCGTCGACACGCCCGGACTGATGTCAGACGACTTGGCGCAGGGGGCCGCGCCACTGCTGTCCAAGATCGACATGGTCAAGCGCCGGCTCGCCGAGCGGCAAGGCTGTGGCATTGGCGCCGCTTCCGCAACGGTGGCGGCAAGCCGGGAACCGGGACGCCTTGTCGCGATCGGAGCATCCGCGGGCGGCCCTGCCGCGCTTGCCATGGTCCTGGGCCAGCTTCCCGCCAGCTTCCCGGCGGCAGTGATTGTCGTCCAGCATATCGATGCCAAGTTCGCCCGCGGCATGGCCGAGTGGCTTGACCAGCAGTGTGCACTGCCCGTCCGTATCGCCAGAGAGGGAGATCACGCTGTCGCGGGAACGGTTCTTCTTGCCGGGACGGACGAGCATCTGCTGCTGAAGGGCGCCAAAGACCTGGGCTATGCTTCCGTCCCGGCCGACAACGCGTACCATCCGTCGATCGATGTATTTTTCCATAGTGTCGTCAACAAATGGCGCGGCGACGCTGTCGGCGTGCTTCTGTCCGGCATGGGCCACGATGGCGCGCGGGGCCTGAAAGCCATGCGCGACAAGGGCTACCATACGATCGCGCAAGACCGCGCATCAAGCGCCGTGTACGGCATGCCTAAAGCTGCCATTGAACTGGGTGCGGCGGTCGCTGTCGCACCCGCCGAACTGATTGCATCAAAGCTGATTACTGCGTTCCCCTGAGACGCGCACGGTGGAGTTAAAAAAATGAACTTGGACGCGTTGCACCGCCTCGATGCGGATACATCCGCTGCCTGGGACGACTACAAGATCACGGTGCTGCTCGTGGACGATCAGCCCTTGGTCGGACGGGCCGTGCGTGTCGCGCTGTCGGACCAGCCGCACATCGAATTCCATTACTGCGCGCGTGCCGAGGAGGCCGTCGGGATAGCTGAACGAACCAGGCCCACTGTGATCCTCCAGGACTTGGTGATGCCCGGTGTGGACGGACTCGCGCTCGTGCACCAGTATCGTTCCAATCCTGCCACGAGCCACATACCGGTCATCGTATTGTCGGCGACCGAAGACGCCGCGACGAAGAAGGCGGCATTCGCAGCCGGTGTGAACGACTATCTGGTGAAGCTGCCGGACACGATCGAGCTGGTGGCCAGGATCGAATACCACTCACGCTACTACATCAACCTGCAGCAGCGTGACGCGGCGTTTCAGGCGCTGCAGGAAAGCCAGCAAAAGCTGCAGGAAATCAATCTGGAACTGCTGCGGCTGACGAACACCGACGGATTGACGGGCATCGCCAACCGCCGATATTTCGACGAGTATCTGCACGCCGAATGGCGCCGCGCAAAGCGCGAGCAAACCGAGATCTCCATGCTGTTGTTCGACGTCGACCACTTCAAAGGCTATAACGACACCTATGGCCACGTCGCAGGCGACGACGTATTGCGGAGCATCGGCACCGCGATTCAAGCCGCCTGCAGGCGGCCCGGCGATCTTGCAGCCCGCTTTGGCGGAGAGGAGTTCGCGATGATACTGCCCAGAACCGACCAGGAAGCCGTCGGGCTGCTAGGCGAGGTCGTACGCCAGGCGGTAGAGGAACTGGCGATTCCGCATAGCGCCAATTCGGCGGGCAAGACGGTGACCGTCAGTTGCGGCGGAGCGACGCTGGCCCCTCGCGAGGGGGACGACCCCGTTCGCCTCATCGAGATCGCAGACCGCAGGTTATATAGGGCAAAGCAAACGGGCAAGAACCGCGTCATTATCGCGAACTGATGTCTCCGCGATCAAAGGTTCGCCGACGCAACGTAGTCATCCTGCCTGTCGCCGATCGCCTTATCGGGAATGCTGACGACCACCAGCGCCTGTGCGGGCGTCGGCCCCAAGGAACGTGAACGATGGGGTATTGACGCATTGAAATAAAGCGAGTCGCCCGCTTCGAGCCGAATGATGCGTTCTTCGAAGATCACTTCCATCACGCCCGAAACCAGGAAGATCAGCTCTTCGCCCGCATGACCGGCCAGACCGGTCTTCTCATTTACGATGGCGGGCGGCGTCATGATGAAGGGCACCATCGCCTTTTTTGTCCGGTTCGCCGCAATCGCTTCGTAGATATAGCCTTCTCGTTCATTCGAGCGCGTGAACGGAATGCGGTCCTGCGCTTTCACGACGACGATGTCGTCATTCTGCTCGGCCTCGCCGATGAGCTGCTCGGCGCTTCGTCCCAGGGCGTGCGCGAGGCGGAGCAAGGTGGCTATGGTCGGCGACGATAAGCCGCGCTCCAGCTTGGACAGATAGCTTTTTGTGATGCCTGCCCGCGTTGCCACTTGCTCCAGGCTCAGGCCGTTGAGTTTGCGATAGGACGCCAAGCGGCGTCCCAGGACATTGCCATCCAGCCTATCGCGGCCCGCACGGGTGGCGTCTTTCTCCGCCGTCGACTCGGACGGTGTCTTGCTTCGCTCCACGACGTCTCTCTAGGAAAATGTATCGAGGTGTCATTGTAGAGCACTTGAAATTGCCAATATGACACCCTAGTGTCATACTGAGCCACTGTAGTGTCCATAAAAACATTCCCAGGAGAGAGACAATGAACAAGGCACTCAAGCGCGGGCTCCGCCTGCTTGCCCGCTCTGTGGCAGTGTGCGCCATAGGCACCTCGGCGGCGTTTGCCGCATATCCCACCAACCCGATCACGCTGATCGTACCGTTCGGTGCCGGGGGAATTACCGATATTGTTGCCAGGGCCACCGCAAAGGTGCTCGAGGAACAGCTCGGACAACCCATCATCGTCGACAACAAACCCGGAGCGGGTGGAAACATCGCGGCGGAACGCCTGAAACTGTCCAAACCCGACGGCTATACCCTGATGTTCACGACCATGGGCGTGGTCGCTGTCAACCCGCATACCAGTGCCAGCGTGACGTTCGATAGCCTCAAGGACTTCACTTATATTTCCACGGTCGCCTCGACGCCCCACGTGATCGCGGTACACCCCTCGGTAAAGGCCAACTCCCTGAAGGAGCTGATCGCCCTTGCCCGTCAAAAGCCCGAAACGTTCAGCTTTGGCACGGCAGGCATCGGCAGTTCCCCTTTTCAGGGGATGACGATCATGCAGGAATCCACCGGCACGAAATTCCTTCACGTTCCGTTCAAAAGTGGCGCCGAATCCGTGACCAATGTGGCCGGCGGACAAGTGGACATGACATTCGAGGCGACGCCAGTGGTCATGCCGTTCGTGCAATCAGGCAAGTTGCGCGCGCTGGCGCTGGCCAACGGCAAGCGCATAGACGGCGCGCCCGACCTGCCATCGACGGCAGAACTGGGCTATCCCGACATTTTGTCGGGATCCATATCCGGGCTGATCGGACCGGCAGGCATGCCCAAGGAAGTCATCGACAAACTCAATGAAAGCACCCGCCAAGCCCTCCGCAACGCGCAATTCATCAGCTTGCTGGCAAAACAAGGCACGGCAACGGCCAGCTCGTCGCCCGAGGAATTCCGGGCCGCCGTCGCCGCCGAGTACGACAAGTGGGGGAAGATCATGTCCAAACTACGGACACAGGCACAGAAATGATGGAACCCCTGAATAGCAAAGGAGAAAAAAATGGCAGTAGACACCATGCAGCTTGGCAAGTCGGAACTTGTCAATTCCGCCCTGAAGAAAATGGAAACCAACCTGCGCACCGAGAAGCTGGCGACTCGTGACGCGGTCGCTCAAACCTGCAGGACCTTGTTCGCGTTCGGCCACGATTCCGGCCTGTCCGGTCAGATCACCGCCCGAGCCGAGGTACCGGGCACGTATTGGACGCAGCGCCTTGGCCTTGGTTTTGACGAAATCACTCCGGAAAACCTCCTGGTGGTCGACCAGGATCTGAACGTACTGCAAGGGGAAGGCATGGCCAACCCCGCAAACCGCTTTCACTCATGGCTGTATCGCGCGCGGCCCGACGTGCAGTGCATCGTTCACTCGCATGCACCCCATGTCGCTGCCTTGTCGATGCTGGAGGTGCCGCTTGAAATCGCCCACATGGATACCTGCGTCATGTACGGTCAGTGCGCTTTCCTGGAAAAATGGCCAGGCATACCGGTCGGCAACGAAGAAGGGGAAATGATCTCGGCGGCGCTGGGTGACAAGAAAGCCATATTGCTGGCGCACCACGGCCTGCTGGTCGCCGGGACCAGCGTGGAAGAAGCGTGTGTCATCGGCGTGATGTTCGAGCGCGCGGCACGCCTGCAATTGCTGGCCATGTCCGCAGGCACCATACAGCCCATACTGCCCGAATTGGGGCACGAGGCGCAAAAATGGATCAACACCCCCCGTCGCACCGATGCGACGTTTGCGTACTACGCGCGCAGGGCCGAGAAGATGCTCCATCCGTTCTAGGTTTTCGGCCTTATCTGCCGGTGCTGCGCCGGAACCGCGCTGCCGAAGCCTGGTTCAGGCGCCGGGCCTCGTCTTCGGCATAGCCCCGCTCGCCTGGCTCGTACGCCCCTTCATACATGCACCGGCTGCGATTCCAATTGCACTCGTTTCCCAGCACCGAAGCGGTTGAGCTGGAACGGGCGCTGGTGCGCGAGCTGGGCTCCGAACCCATCGTGGAACACGCGGAAACGAGCGCAAGAAGGAACAGTACGACGCCGCAACGGCCAAACGTTTGAATGAACATGTCGCTCGCCCTACAGGGTTGCCATAACCCTACTTATAGCAGATGAATACGGGCGTTCAAGTAACAATTCGCATGGCAGGTTGGCAAAAATCTATGTCGCGGCGCACAGGACATCCTGCGGGACTTGTCCAGCCAGCGCCTGCATCAGGTTATCGGCAGCGCGATGCTCGATCGCCAGGCGAACGCGGGCGACAGCCGATCCGATGTGGGGCGTAAGCACGGTCCGCTCAGACGTCAATAAACCGGCGTCGATGGAACGCGGCCTGTCCGGCAACAGCCAGTCTTCCATTTCGTAGACGTCTGCTGCGTAAGCCCCGATCGAACCGTTGGCAAGTCCCTGGGCAACCGCCGCTTCGCTGATGACGGACCCTCGGCCTATATTGACGATCACCACGCCAGGCTTTGCCTGGCCCAGCAGATCCGCATCGAGCATGTACCGGGTATGCGGCGTCAACGGAACCGCAAATATAAGATAGTCGGCGCGCCTGACCGCCTCGGGCAGCCCAACAGATGTCGCCCGGGGGTCGCGATGGTCGGGATCGACGCCCAGGATCTCGGCGCACCCAAAACCCGCCAGGCGATCGATGATCGCCCTGCCGACCGCCCCCAGCCCCACGACCGCGACGACGGATTGATGCAATCCGGTTCCATACAGGATGGGCCGCCAGCCCGCGTAGGTGCCGGAACGCATGATGCGATCTCCGGGCACCAGATGCCGGGCGGCGGCGATGGCCAGGCCGACAGCCAGTTCGGCCGTTGGCTCGGTCAACAGGTCGGGAACGAAACTGAGGATCACGCCGGCCTCGTCACAGGCGGCCAGATCGAAATTATCGTAGCCCTTGAGCGCACAAGCGATCGTCTTCAACTTGGGGGCATGCCGTAGGACCTGGGCATCGATACGGTCGGGCATGAAGGCCAGCAGCGCGTCTGCGTCGCCAAGATGTGCTTGCAACACGGGCGCCGGCCACGGTTCCGGACCCGGGTTCATGACAACGTGCCCGACGGTTTGCAGCTTGCCCAGGACTTCCCAATGTATGGGCTGCGTGATCACTATTTTTGGTTTCATGACTTCTTATGAACGAGGAATCTTATTTGAGACGGCGGCGCAGCGCGGTGCCGATACTGTCGACCACAATGACGCAGGCCAGTATGGACAGCAGGATGGCCGATACCTGGTCGTACTGGATGAGGCGCAAAGCGGCCATCAGCTCGAAGCCGATACCTCCCGCGCCCACGATGCCCAGCACGGCCGATGCACGAAAGTGATATTCCCAGCGATAGATCGTGATGTCGGCAAGCTGGGGCAGCACCTGAGGCAGCACGGAATGCCAGATGACCTGGAATCGACTGGCGCCCGCCGCCATCGCCGCCTCCATAGGCTTGGCATCGACGTGTTCGATGGCCTCGGCGTAGAACTTGCCGACCATGCCGGTGGAGTGCAAGGCCAGTGCCAGGACCCCGGGCAAGGCGCCGAAACCGACGGCAGCCACGAAAATGATGCCGAGGATAATTTCCGGCACCGAGCGAAAGGCAGCCAGCACCATCCTCAGCAGGCGTCCGATGGCCGGGTGCGGTGTCGTGTTCGGCGCCGCGAGCAAGGCCAGCGGCAGCGAAAGGACGACCGTGAGCGCCGTACCCGCGACTGACATGGCCAGCGTATCCCTGAGCGGCACAATCCAGTGTTGCCACCGCTCGAAGTTGGGCGGGATCATCTCGGCCCCCAGCTGCTGCATGGCGGGCGCGCCCTCTATGAAGCGCTGTGCATCGAAGAAGCCGGTCACGCCCAGCGCAAGCAGGCACACAGCCAGGATGACGGCCACCAGCAGCCACTGACGCTGGCCGCGAGCGCGGTCCAGCGCAAGCTGCTGCACATATTTCATGGACGCCGCCGTCACTTCATTTTCCCGATGTCGAGCTTCAGGACGGCGGCCGTATCGCGAAGCACGTCATAGGCCTGGTCGTTGGTCGGTGCGAACGCTTCGACCCGGAAGCTCTTCAGCACTTCTTTATCCTTCATGTCGAGAAAGGCCTTCCTGATCGCCTCTTTCAGCTCGGGCTTGAGATTGTCCTGCATGACGATGGGATAGTTGGGAATCGGAGCGCTCAGGCCCAGCTCGACGATTTTCGACGCGTCGACAGTGCCTTTCTGGATCAGTGCGTCGAGAATGGGCTTGGACAGCGCCCCAGCCGGCACCTGGCCCGCCTGGACAGCGCGCGCAACCGCGTCATGCGTACCCAAATGAACGGGTCGGTAGTCCTTCTCGCCATCCAGGCCGGTGGTTTTCAGAAGGTGGGCCCTCGGAGCCAGATGGCTGGATGTCGACGCCTGGTCCCCAAAACCAAATGACTGCCCGCGTATGTCGTCCAGCTTCTTGACGGCACCGCCGGCCTGGGCAATGAGCACTGACTGGTAGGTGGGCGATCCGCGCTCCACGCCGACGGCGAACGGCTCGATGCCGGGTGCCTTCGACTTGGCGAGGACGTAGGAGAACGGCCCGAAATAGGCGATCTCGATGCGCCCGAACCGCATGGCCTCGATCATCGAGGAATAGTCGGTGGTCACGATCAGCTCGATGTCCTTGTCCAGCGTCTTCTGCAGATACTGCTTCAACGGCTGGGCGTTCTGGATCAGGGTGGCCGCGTTCTCGTCCGGCAAGAGCGCTACGCGCAAGCGTGAAGGGTCCTTCCCCTGTGCCGCGACCGACAAAGGAAGCGTGGCGCAGAGCAGGCCTGCGGCGAGAGAGCGAGCGAAGGATCTACGTGTGAACATGGAATGAAACTCCTGAAAATCAAGCGGCACGAAGTGAAGGAATGGTGAATTCGGGGAGCGACCTTTCCGGTCGCGCCGTCGTTGCGTAAAGCCGGTGCATGTCGTGGTCGGTCAGGGTGTCGGGCTTGCCTTCGAAGACCACCCTCCCCTGGTTCAAGCCTATGATGCGGTCGGCGAATTGCTTGGCAAATTCGATCTGATGCAAGCTGATGACGGCGGTCAGGCGGTCTGTCTTGCAGATGTCGCGAAGGAGCGTCAACACACTCTCGGCGGTCACCGGATCCAGGCTGGCAACGGGCTCATCCGCGAGCATCAGCCGCGGCTGCTGGATGAGCGCACGCGCGATGCCCACTCGCTGTTGCTGTCCTCCGGACAGTGCATCCGCACGGGTCAGCGCCTTGTCGATCAGGCCGACGCGATCGATGGCGCCCAGGGCCAGCAGTTTGTCTTTCCGGGACCATGGCAGGACGCATTGCCAATTTCGGCGCGTCGCGACACGGCCCATCAGGACATTGGCAAGCACGGATTGGCGCCCTATGAGGTGATGCTGCTGAAACACCATGCCCGTCCTGCGCCGGTGCTCGCGCATGGCCCGGGCTTGTCGCAGCGGTCCCTCGATGTCGCTGAGCCTGACGTCCCCCTCCGAGGGTCGAACCAGCCCATTGAAGCTGCGCAGCAGCGTCGACTTCCCGGCACCGGAGGCGCCAAGAAGAACCAGGAACTCGCCCGGGTATATGGTCAGCGATGTGGGATGCAGTGCCTGGTGGCCGTTCCGGTAGGTTACGGCCAAGGCGTTTGTCTGGACGAGCCATGGAGGTCGCGTTGAAGGAATCATCAGGATCCGCCTGTATGTGTTGAATCGTTCGGGCAGTACCGCCGCACGGGATTTCACGCCATGCGACTGACTACAATGTGGGCAGTATGAACAACAGTTAAGTCATCAATATTTAAGTTGCCCATCAAAATACAGCCCTACATATAGACGGCATCTATGTCTGGAATCACCTTGCTGGCCGCATTGAAGGCTTTCGATGCCACCGCGCGCGCCGGCTCGATCACGATCGCAGCGCGCCAGCTCGCCCTGCGACAGCCCACCGTTTCGGCGCATATCTTGCGGCTGGAGGCGGAGTATGGTGTGGAGCTTTTCTTTCGCAAGGGCCGGCGCCTGGTGCTCACCGAATTCGGCAGCGCCCTGCTCGAACATACCCGGCGCGTATTCAGCGCCGAGGAAGATGCACTCTCGCTGCTGACAGCGGCCAAGACACGCTACAGCGGCACACTAAACCTGCATGCGATCGGGCCTTACAACATCACGCCCATCATCAAGGCCTATCGCCACGCCTACCCCGGGGTGCAGATCACCGTTACGGTGGGCGATTCCCAGTCCATTACCCAGCGCATCCTGGATTACCAGGGCGACATCGGCTTGGTGTTGAACGACATCACGGATCCGCAGATCTTCTGCCTGCCCTACCGGGAACAGGCGCTGGTGGTCTTTGCGTCCGACCGGCATCCGCTTGCCGCGGCGAAGCAAGTCGATCTGGCCGACCTGATGAATCAGGAATTCGTGATGCGCGAAGCAGGTTCCGGAACGCGCAAAGCCCTGGAAGAATTCCTGGAAGCCCAAGGAGTCCGGATCAGGACGAGCGTCGAGATGCGCAGCCGTGAAGCTGTGCGCGAGGCCGTCGCACAAGGCTTGGGCCTGGGCGTTGTCGCGGACCGCGCCTATCTGCCGGGCCCGGGCCTGGTCAAGTTGAATGTGGAGGGATTCAGCGCGAAGACCTGCACACGGCTGATTTGCCGATCGGAGCGCAGAAATTCACCGCTCATTGCGCAGTTTCTACGTACCGCGCAGCAATTGATGCAGGACGCGAAATCGACTAGTCCCAGAAGCCGCGAATCCTGATTACCGGTTCGATGATGATGTCGGCCCCCCGGGAGCGATACACCGGCTCGCGGTCGTAATACCGGTATCTGGGCGCTTTGCATTCCCGCTTTTCCTTGAAGTCGCCGTTCCCCTTGTACTGGCGCTTCACCTTGCAATGGCCGTCCCAATATTGCTCTTTGTATTCCCGATGATGCCTGTGGCCGTAGTCTCGGTCATCGTGCCACGAGTCGGCGTTGACAGCGAACGGCACAATCAGCAGCGCTCCTGCGAGCAGCAAATCCCGAGTCTTCATAGCGATGTCCTGTTTCTTGATCTTGCATATAAGTCTACAAGGTATAGACGAAACAAGGACAAACGGGTCGTAAGCAAACGTGTTTGCTCTAGTTCACCTCATCCCACGCCATCTGCCAGTGCGACCCCACCGCGGGTTCGTAGTGAGTTGCATACTGGCTCCACTGCACGCAGTAGCCGCTGAAGGGGAAGGGCTTGCACTGATAGATCCTGCCGCTCTTGGGCTGCAGAACCCGGGTGCCGGCCGTATAGGATTTCAGGCCTTGCGGGAACACGTAGTCGTACTTTCCAGCGCGCGGCGGCTCTTTGAACATCAAGTCTACGGTCTTCTGCACAGCGGTTCCGCCCGCCTTGGGCAGTGCCTTGACAACCAGCTGGTGATGCCCCGCCTTGAGGTCGGACGCCGTCAAGGAGAACCTCCGGCTGGCGTCCTTCACATCGACAACGACCTGCCCTTTGGCCACCCCTGCGTGGTCGTATAGCGTGCTGGCGATATGCAGGTCGCCTTGCGCGGCCACGGTAAAGTCGAGCACGACCCTGCCCCCATCCAGCAGATACTCCGGGGCCAATCCGCTTACCCCGATGGCGTTACCCACCGTCGGCTCGGGCCGCTCGAGTTCGATCTCGACCCGCGTCAGGAAGCCGCCTGTCTTCAAGTAAACGACGTTCTGACCATAGACGGGATGGAACTGCCCATCGGCGCCGCGCTGGCCCGCGCGAATCAGGCTTTGTTCGGCGTTGATCTTGCTGGCCAGGGCGTGAGGCCAAGTCTCCTTCAGGCCCTGTTCGACGCCGGAGATCGCCAGCACGGTTTGCAGGTCGGCGCGTTCGCCATAAGCGTCGAACACCCTCGTCTTCGCCTTGTCGCCCACCGCAAGGTTGGTCGATGGATGGATGATGCCGCCTTGCACCCATTCCTGGGCCGCCGGGTCGCCGCTATCGCCGAAGCGCACATCGATCATGTTGTAGAAGCTGTTGCTGGTGTCGCCAATTTCCCATAGGCCGAGGATCACTTGGTAGCCCTTGCGCTCCGGCAGGGTGCAGCGATGCGTGACCTGGAGCGGAGGCTGAACCATGCCCCCATCGGCTGTGCAGAACGGTTGGGGATCGAACGCAGCGCGGGTCAGCGGCTGGTTGGGATTCCAATCCGGCCGCGTCAGGTAGTAGCGCCAATTGCGCGTCACGTGATTCGCGGTGAACGTCCAGGTGAAGGAAAATGGCCCGGCCTGTACATCCCGCTTCGTCCATCGATCACTGGTCTGGATATCGAGCTCGCCGAAGTGCCAATGGCCGGCCGAGGCGATGCGTCCATCGGGCGGCCCGCCTTGCGGAAAGCCGGAAGGACCTTCCAGGCTTTGCGGTTCCCACTGGATGGCACCGCATTGACCATTGTTGCCCGTCTTGCACAGGATGCTGCGCCCCGGCGGATCGCTGACGTAACCATGGGCGAGGACACCGCCGCTGGCGAAGAGTGCCAAGGCGGCAAAAGCGAATTCAAGCCAAAGTTTTGCGATCATGAACGTCCTCTGCACGAGAAGGATGAAGGGTCGCGGAGAGCCGCCGCGGTACAGATCTGTAGATGGCTGATCGGTGGCTGGCAATTTTTATCGGAGTGTATCCATATCGTTCCATTTACTGCAACGAAAATCTGAAGGCCGCCGCCCGAGCGACGAGGGATGTATGGAATAAGCGACGGCTACGAAAGTAAGCAGTCGCGGACTTTGGCTACAGCCCCGGCACACCCGGAATGCGCGTCTGCGCGTCAGACGTTTTTCGAGGCCAGGTATTCGTCGCGCGATGGCATGATGTGCTCTTTGCAAAGGCGCACTAGTTCATCTCGCCGGCCGGACCTCAAGGCATCGAGAATGGCGTGGTGTTCGGCGCGCGATCGCGCCTGCGTGTGGCTGGAGCCGGCCGACCCAAAACGTATCGCATGAGTCTGCCGGGCATAGTAATCAATCGCGCCCACCAGGACTTTGTTGGGACACAGCGCAAACAAAGCCGCATGGAATGCCATGTTCGTCCTGAAGGTAGCCCGGGCGTCATGCGCACTGACAGCCTGATCATGCAGGCGCTGCAGCGATTCCAGATCCCGTAGCGCGTCGGCGCCTGGCGGACAGGGAATCAGCGCAGCAGCCTGTCCTTCGAGCAGTTCACGCACGCCGTACAGGTCGAAGACCTCGGCGCGTTCGTAAGAGCGCACCAATGCGCCGATGTTTTTGCGATGCTCGACCAGGCCCATGTGAGCCAGCTTGGCGAGCGCAGCGCGCACAATATGGCGCCGGACATCGAATCTCACCATCAGGTCGTCTTCAATCAGCCGCACTTTGGGCTGGAGCGTTCCCAGGACGATGTCTTCTTCCAATTCGCGCGCCACCGCGTCCACGGACCCTGGCAAGCTTGCCGACGTGTCCACCACGGCGTTCATTCCGGAGAGCCCGCCTGCTGGGAGGAGTCCGGATCGGTCTTGGGGCGTTCTGCCGGAATCGCGCCTTTGTCCGCCGTGGGCATCAAAAAATCAAAGTCGACACCACGGTCGGCTTGCAGGACGGCGTTCAGGTAAAGCTTTTTATAACCGCGTTCCGCATCCGGCCTCGCGATACGCATGGCCTGAAGCCGCGTCTGAATTTCGCTTTCGTCGACCAAGAGCTGGATCGATCGTTCCTTTACGCTCAGGCGTATCCGGTCGCCCGTCTGGACCACGGCCAGCGTACCGCCGATGGATGCTTCGGGAGTGACATGCAGGACGATCGTACCGCCCGCCGTACCGCTCATGCGGCCATCGGAAATGCGAACCATGTCCTTGACTCCTTGGCGCGCAAGCTTTTTGGGTATCGGCAAATAGCCCGCTTCGGGCATGCCCGGCGCGCCCGTCGGCCCGATATTTTTCAAGACCAGGATATCGTCGGCATCGACATCCAGGTCATCGCGATCGATGCGCTCGGCCATGTCCTGCGCATTCTCGAAGACGACCGCCCTGCCCTCGTGCTCCATCAAATGGCCCGAAGCAGCCGACTGCTTGATGATGGCGAAGCCCGGTGCAAGATTGCCTTGCAGCACCGCGATGCCGCCTTGCGGATAGATGGGCCGCGCAAAAGGCCTGATCACCGCTTGGTCAAAGGATGCCGGCGCATCGTCCAGCTCTTGCTCCAGCGTCCGTCCCGATACCGTCATGGCGTCCAGATGCAGCAAGGGCCGCAGTTCGCGCAGCAACGCGGGCACACCGCCGGCCTTGTGGAAGTCCTCCATATAGTATTGACCCGATGGCTTGAGGTCTATCAGCACAGGGGTTTCGCGGCTGAAGGCATCCACGCGCTTCAGATCGATCGAATAGCCCATGCGTCCGGCAATGGCCGTCAGGTGAATGATGCCGTTCGTGGATCCGCCTATGGCCAGCAGCACGCGCAGCGCGTTCTCAAACGCCTGCCGCGTCATGATGCGATCGGGCGTCAACCCGGTCCGGGCCAGTTGCACAGCCATCGACCCCGTCCGTTCTGCCACCCGCATCCGGTCGGCGGTCACGGCGGGCGGCGCCGCGCCGCCGGACACCATCATGCCCAGGGCCTCGGTCAGGCACGCCATGGTGCTGGCGGTTCCCATCACCGAACAGGTCCCGACACTGGCGACGAGTTGGTTATTGACGTCGCCGATTTCCGCCTCGTCGATTTCCTCGGCGCGATAGCTGGCCCAATATCGGCGGCAATCAGTGCAGGCGCCGACACGCGACCCGCGATGCGAGCCCGTGAGCATGGAACCCGTCACCAGTTGGATGGCCGGCACTCCTGCGGATGCAGCACCCATCAATTGCGCCGGGACGGTCTTGTCGCACCCGCCAATGAGCACAACCGCGTCCATGGGCTGCGCCCGAATCATCTCTTCGGTGTCCATCGACATGAGGTTGCGCAGGAACATGCTGGTGGGAAACGAAAAGCTCTCGTGTATGGAGATCGTCGGAAAGTCCATGGGCAACCCACCCGCCAGGAGGACTCCCCGCCGGATGGCGTCCAGCAACTGGGGCGCATTGCCATGGCAAGGGTTGTAGGCGCTGCCCGTGGAGGCGATTCCGATAATGGGCCGATCCAGCGCGTCGTCGGTGAAACCGGCGCCTTTGATAAATGCTTTGCGCAAGAACGTGGAGAATCCTCGGTCACCATAATTCGTCAGATTTTTTTCAAATCCGCGCCGTTCGGATCCTTGTGTTCCCTTGGCCATTTCGCTATATTGCTCCTCTATTATTAATAATTTATAGCTTGCCAAATCATATCGCAAGAACAAAGCAATAGTCACCGAGAAAAGGCCGGCATCAAGGTTCAGTAGTCCCCCATAATGTATTAAAAACGGGTGCTGACACCCGGAGGAGACTTATCCATGAAGACCTCGTATCTGACACGCATCCTGTGCGGTATTGGCTGCGTCCTCGCCCTGGGAGCGGGCAGCGCCGCAGCGCAGGAAAAAGACGTCATCCGGATCGGCATGACCGTTTCATCGACAGGCAGTTTTGCGCTGGCTTCGCAATCCGGCGTACGTGGTGTGGAAGTGTGGGTCGACGAGGTCAACAGCCGCGGCGGTATCGACCTTAACGGCAAGAAATACAAGGTCGAGCTCATACAGCGCGATGATCGAAGCGACAAGCAAATGGTCTCCCGCGTTTATGAAACACTCATCACCGATGACAAGGCCGACCTGCTGTTCGCACCCTTCGGCTCCACGCTCACAGGCGCTGCCGCAACGATCACCGAAAGAGAGAACAAGCTCCTGGTGATATGGTCGGCCTCCAGCGACAAGCTCTACCAGCAAGGCTTCAAGAACATGTTCTCGGCGACGCAGGAACCCGCTTCGCACCAGCCGCGACCCAGCATCGATCTGATCACGAAACTGGGACACAAAAAAATAGCCATTGCTTTCTCCGACGAGCCGTTTACGACCGCCTTCGCCGAGAATGCCAAGCTGCTCGCCGAAAAGAACAAGCTCGACGTCGTGATGTTCGACAAATACCCGAAAGGCCAAAAGGACTTCAGCACGATCATCCAGAAAGCCAAGGCCCTGGGCGCGGACGTGTTTTATCCCACCTCGTACGAGGGCGACCTGATGAGCATGGCCAAGCAACTCAGGCAACTGAACATCAGCTTCCCGTTCACCTACATGTTCTACTCGACGACGCCGCAGTTCCAGACTGTCGGCAAGGACGCCGAATACATTTACGGATCGACCAATTACCATTCCACCATCAATTGGAAGGTCGACGCGGGATACGACCGGGCGCAATTCCTGGCCGCCTACAACCGCATTCATCCTAAAGCGGCCTACGAGCCCGACTTCCAGACCCTGTTGGCTTATGGAGCGGGCCCCATCCTGGAGAAGGTCATTCAAAAGGCCGGCACGTTCACTGATGCGGCCGCCATGAAAAAGGCCGCCATCGACCTGTCGGGCAAGCTGACGGTCGCCGCGGGGCCGTTTGCCATCGATGAAACCGGCAAGCAGCTGGAAATGCCGTGGTCGGTGCTTCAGCAGCAGCCAGGCAAAGGCTATGTTGCCGTATGGCCCGAAGCCGTCGCCAACGAAAAACCGATAGACCCTGCGCCCGCATGGGCCGACCGCAAGTAACCACGGCCATCCCGGCCGCCCCCAGGGCGGCCGCCTTCCTTCAAGAACACAGAAGCATGTCCAAGAATCTTGCGTTTTCCAGTCTTACCGAATTGATGGACGGTCTGCAGCGTGGGGACTTTACCTCTGTCGACCTGACTCAGCTCTATCTCGAGCGCATTGCGCAGCACAACGACAAGGCACATGCCTATATCGACGTCTACGCGCATTCCGCCGTTCTGCAGGCCCAGGCCGCCGACCTCCAACGGCGCAGCGGATTGCCCGTGCCGCCCTTGCATGGGCTGCCCATCGCCTTGAAAGACCTGGCCGAGATTGCCGGCCAGATCACAACGGCCGGGTCCGAAGTCTGGAAGACGCGCATCAGCAAAGTCACCAGCGCCGTTTACGAGCGCCTGCAAGCCGCGGGAATGATCATCCTGGGTAAAACCCATATGGTGGAGTTCGCCCTGGGCGGCTGGGGTACGAACATGCACATGGGCGCTCCGCGCAACCCCTGGGACTGGGACGGTCAGCATCGAGTGGCCGGCGGTTCCAGCAGTGGCTCGGGCGTCGCTGTGGCTGCGGGCCTGGCACCGGCAGCCATCGGGTCCGACACGGGCGGTTCGGTTCGGATACCGGCAGGATTCAATGGCTTGACCGGGCTCAAGACGACACAGGGACTCATCAGCATGTATGGGCACATGTCGATGTCGGCAAGCCTGGATACCGTGGGCACGCTCACCCGCAGCGCACATGATGCGGCACTGCTGACGCAGGCTTTGTCGGGATTCGATCGCCGCGATGCCACGACGCACGGCAAGGCCGAGCACACCATCGAGGCCAACCCCGAGGCCAGCGCGGCCCGCCTGCGTATTGCCGTCATGCAACCAGACCAATATCCTGCGCCGGTGTCGCCGGACGTACAGGCGGCAACCGACCAGGCCGTGCGCGTCCTGGCGTCCATGGGTGCCCACATCGAACCGGTGCAGGTGCCTTGGAACTTTGCCGAACTGTTCCAACACTGGAGCGTCATCGCGGCCACCGAAGCCTACCATGTCCATGCGGCGTATATCGACCAGACCGGCCCAGCCTTCGACAAGTGGGTGCAACAGCGCATAGTCAAAGGCAAATCGATCAGTGCAGAAGCCTATCTGGCTGCCCTGCAAAACCGGCGCGAGGCGATTGCGCAGTTCCTGGACTGGATGCAGAAATTCGATGTTCTTCTGACACCTACATTACCCGCGGTCGCATGCCCGCTGGATGACGTTGACGAAGAAACGTCCCCCGCCGTCTTCACGCGCACCGTCAACTACCTGGATACCTGCGCGCTGTCCTTGCCGGCCGGCTTCTCGCAAGAAGGCTTGCCCATGGGGGTCCAGCTCATTGCCCAGCCGTGGCACGAGAACCTGTTGCTGGGCGCCGGACGGGCTTTCCAAAGCGCCACTGACTGGCACCTTCGCGTCCCGCCCGGCCTGCAATGACCTGTTTTCGACCTTCTCGGCGGTATTCGCGCAAACCAGCCGGCACAAGGTCGCATGTTCGCACTCGACAAGGAACGCCATGAACTCATTCGCTCTCGACGAGGCGCAAAAGGCAATTCGCAGCGACAGCTTTCGAACCTGGCTGGCCGGCGGATTATTCCTTGTATTGGCGCTGGTGTTCCTGTTCACGCCTCAGGCAAGCAGCAATTTTTCCTTTGCCTTCTACGCCATGATGTGGATCGTCCTGGCCAGCGCGCTCAACATCATGGTGGGCTTCACCGGCTATATGCCATTCGGCTATGTCGCCTTCTACGGAGCGGGCTCGTATGCGACCGCCATCTGCTACAAGACGCTGGGCATGCCTATCGCCTTCAGCCTCCTTGCCGGCGCGGCCGCGGCCATCTTGCTGTCCCTGCTGTTTTCCCCCATCCTGAAATTGCGCAGCGCCTACTTTGCGATCGTGAGCCTGGCACTGGCTGTCGTCTGCCGCCTGGTCATCTCGAACCTGCCCACCGACTTCGCCGGTGGCGGCGAAGGCATGATCCTGGCCAGTTCCAACACGCCGCTGCAAAGCTACTACACCATGTTCGCGCTCTTCACCGTGACTCTGGCCTTTGTGCTCTGGCTCAGTCAGTCCCGCCTCGGCAAGACCCTGAAGGCCGTACGGGATGACGCGGATGCCGCGGCGGTGATGGGCATCAACGTGCCGCGAGTGCGGCTCAAGGCATGGGTGGTCACCGCGGTGTTCTCCGGCCTGGCGGGCGCCATCGAAGCGTGGCACTCGAATGTGGTCGACCCCGATGCCTCGTTCGCCATACTGATCAGCGCGAAGAGCATCGTCTATGCCATGGCAGGCGGATTCGGCACGATAGTCGGGCCGGTGCTGGGAACGCTTGCGCTCCTGGGCATCGACAATCTGATCTGGCTGCATTTCCCCTTGCTCAACATGTTGCTGCTGGGGCTGGTCATCATGGCGCTCATCCTGTTCCTGCCTCGCGGCATCGTGGGCACCCTGCTTAAACGCAAACCTCTGTGGCGGCGCTATGTCGCCTGAAAGGACCGCCCCCGCGCCTATTTCGACACCGCTCGCTTCAGGAAGGGAAAG
>JADMIO010796610.1_pt1 | contig 19888 bp, 10 predicted proteins | sample 8958161 | NCBI WGS metagenome assembly JADMIO01 (sample SAMN16585339, study PRJNA669376) | soil metagenome | isolation source: Crop rotation soil | place: USA: Cullars Rotation, Alabama | collected 2011
AGCGTGTCGACCGCGGCCGCCGCCCCGGTGCGGGCCGCCTCCGGGTCGCCGCCGGCCAGCGCCCGCTCCGCCGCTTCCACCTGCGCCGGGGCCCGCACCACGTCGACCTCCACCGCGGGGTCGAGCTGGTAGCAGCCGAACGCGGTGCGGATCAGCTCGGCGTCGGCGCCCCCGAGCGCCTCTGCGGCCCGCCGCAGCTGGGAAACGGCGCCGCGGAGGGCGGTCTCCCACGTCCGGGGCAGGTCCTCACCCCAAACGGCGTCGCCGAGCTCGTCGCGGCTCACCGGTCGCTGCTCGATGGCGAGAACAGCGAGGACCCGACGGGCGACGGCGCCACCGAGGGCGCGCTCCTCGACGTGCCCGTCCCCCGCGACGAGGCGGACCCTTCCCCCCAGCTCGACTCGCAACCTCACGTCGAAGTCGATCATGACCGGGGTCCCTACCCCGACGCCACTTACACGTCACTTACGCGCCACCTCGATGGTGGTCGGGTGCCTCGAGGAGCCATCCAGCGCGCCGTCCGCCTCGATTGCGGGTGCGGCTTCGCGGTGGAAGGTGAGGAGGACGAGGTGGTGGATGCGGCTCGGCGGCATGCCGAGGTGGTGCACGGCATCCAGCTCCTCGACGACGTGGTGCGGGCGCTGGCGCGCCCGTTGATCGTCCGCCACCTGCGAAGCACGGATGGACCACGACCAACAGGAGGAGACCAGTGAAGAGCACCCGCACGGGGTGGAAGCTGGCGGCCGGAGCGGCTGCCTTGGCCCTGCTCGTCACCGCATGCGGCGACGACGACGAGACCGACACCGAGGCGACCGAGGACACGAGCGACCCCAACGCGGCGTACTGCGAGCTGGCGACGGAGCTGGACGCGCAGGAGGACTTCTTCACCGTCGAGCAGCTCGAAGCGCTGCAGGAAGCCGCACCGGACGCGATCAGCGAGGAGATCGACGCCGTCGCGCCGATCTTCATCGAGGCCATCGAGGCCGGCGATCCCTTCGCCGCCTTCGAGGACCCGGTCGTCGAGGAGAACATCGAGGCCATCGAGGCCTTCGAGGCCGACGAGTGCGGGCTCGGCGACGACGAGGGCGAGGACGGCGACGAGGAAGCCACCGTCGACGAGGACTTCGTGGTCGCCCCGGAGGACGAGGAGTTCTGCTCGATCGCGATCGAGCTCGACTCGCAGGACGACTTCCCGTCGACCGAGCAGCTCGCGACCTACCGCGACGCGGCACCGGCGGAGATCGCCGATGCCGTCAACACCGTGGTGGACGCCCTCGAGGCCGCTGGTGACGACCCGTTCGCCGCCTTCGAGGCCCCGGGGGTCGACGAGGCGTTCGAGGACGTCATCGAGCCGTTCGAGGCCGAGCACTGCGGCATGCACGCCGGCGACGACGGCGAGGACGACGAGGAGCAGGACCCGGCGCTCACCGAGCCCGATCCGTCGGCGGCCCAGGTCGCGGTGACGGCCACCGAGTACAACTTCGAGATCGACCCGGCCCCGGCAGCTGGTCCGACCCAGTTCACGATGACCAACGCCGGCGAGGAGCGCCACGTCATGTACGTGTTCAAGCTCGCCGAGGGTTCGACCCTCGAGGACGTGCTGTCCTCCGACGGCGAGTCCGGCTTCGAGGTCGACGGTGAGTCCGAGTCGGTCACCTCGGGCGAGACGGCCATCCTGACCCTCGATCTGACCCCGGGCGACTGGGCGATGATCTGCTACATCCCCACTGCTGACGGCACGCCCCACTTCGTGGAGGGCATGCAGCAGGAGTTCACCATCTCGTAGCCCTTCGGGGTGACGACGAGGAGGGCCGGCGGTTCGGACCACCGCCGGCCCTCTCGTCGTCTTCGTCCGGTCAGCGGCGCGGCGCCCGCCGGAGGGCTTCGTCCTTCGTCGAGCGGAGCAGGCCCCGGCGGTAGAGCCCGGGGGCCACCGCCCGGGTGACGATGCCCACGCCGAGCCACCGCGGCAGCACCTGGTCGAAGCGGTCGCGCTCGACGGCCCGCACGACGGCGGCCGCCACGGTGGTGGCGGCGAGCGGGCGCGGGAACCGGCGCTGGAAGTCGACGCCGCGGGCGTCGGTGAAGGACGTGGCGACCGGGCCGGGGTTCACCAGGGACACCCGCACACCGAGGGGGCCGACCTCGGCGGCAAGCGCCTCGGAGAAGCCGACGACAGCGAACTTCGAGGCCGAGTAGGCCGTCTCGAACGGCGCCCCGACCCGGCCGGCGATCGACGCCACGTTGACGATGTGGCCCCGGCCCCGGTCGACCATCGCCGGCAGCACCAGGCGGGTGGCGGCCACGGTGGCGAAGTAGTTGAGCTCCATCAGCCGGCGGAACGACTCGGGATGGGCGTCGACGAACGGCTCGTAGGCGCCGGCTCCGGCGTTGTTGACGAGCACGTCGACGCCACCGAGCTGTTCCGCCACCACGGCGACGGCGGCGGCGAGCGACTCGTCGTCGGTGACGTCCGCGGGGGCGGCGACGGCACCGTCGCCGAGCTCGCCGGCCAGCGCGTCGAGCTCCTCGCGGTCACGTGCGACCAGCCCGACCTCGGCGCCCCTGGCGTGCAGCGCGCGGGCGGTCTCCCGCCCGATGCCGCGCGACGCCCCCGTGATCAGGCACACCGCCCCCCGCAGGTCCACGGCCGCACCGTAGGGGGCGATCGGTGCTCCGCCGAGTGCGGCGGCGCGCGAACGGGTAGGGCACGAGGACCATGGACGCCATCACCCTGCTCAAGAACGACCACAAGACCGTCGAGGCCCTGTTCAAGCGCTTCGAGAAGGCCGGTGACCGCGCGTACACCGAGAAGCGGGCCGTGCTCGACCGCATCGTCGAGGAGCTCTCCAAGCACGCCGCCATCGAGGAGCAGCTCTTCTACCCGGTGGTGCGGGCGACGGTGCCCGACACCGAGGACATCGCCCTCGAGAGCCTCGAGGAGCACCACATCGTCAAGTGGGTGCTCTCGGAGCTCGACGGCATGGACCCGGAGGCCGAGCGGTTCGATGCCAAGGTCACCGTCCTGATCGAGAACGTCCGGCACCACGTGGAGGAAGAGGAGAACGAGTTCTTCCCCAAGGTCCGGGCCGAGCTGGGGCGCAACGCCCTCGGCGAGCTGGGTGACGCCATGGCGGCGGCGAAGAAGTCGGCGCCCACCCACCCGCACCCGCGGTCGCCCGACACGCCCCCCGGCAACCTGCTGGCCGGCTCGACGGCGGGCATCGCTGATCGCGTCGGGGACGCGGTGAGCGGCGTCGCCCAGGGCAGCGTCAACGCGGTGAACGACCTCGTCGCCCGGATCCTCGGTCGCGAGCGCCCGATGGTGTCGGCACGTGGCACCTCGGTCGCCCGGAGCACCGCCGACCGGGTCCGCGCCGCCGCCGGTTCCGCCACCGACGACGCCATCGCGGCGGTCACCAACGCCCAGCGCTCGACCGACGGTGCCGCCACGACCGTCAAGCGGACCGGAAAGGCCACCGCCACCTCCGCCGAGCGGGCGCTCCGCAGCACCGCGAAGGCGGCCAAGGCCGGCACCAAGGGCACGGCGACCTCCGCCCGCAAGGGGGCCAGCCGCACGGCCACCACCGCGAAGCGCGCCGCCACGACGACGACGCGGACCGCCCGCGCCGGGGCGAAGCGGACGGCGACGGCGGCCAAGCGCGCGGCCAGCTGACCGCGAAGGGCCCGAACCGGCACAAGTCGACGACCCCCGAACGGCGGGCCGCGGGCGACCTGCTTCACTCTCCCAGGTGACCGTCCGCTCGATGCAGGAGGCTGCGAGCGACCACGGAGCACTGCCGCCCTTCGAGGCCTTCGCCGATGCCGTCCTCCACCGGGCCGCGGTGGCGTTCCGCCGGTCGGGCGGGCGTCCCCCCGACCCGTTCGCAGGCGTCGTCATACGCGACGACGACGTCGACGCCCTGCTCGCGGAGCTGCCCGGGCTGGCCGCCGGCCCGGCGCCGGTCGACGAGCGGCTCGACGACGTGGTCGAGGAGCGGCGCCGGGCGCTGCACGCGTCGACGGCGGCGTGGTCGTCCTTCGCCGCCATCGTGGCCGTGACCGAGCTGGGGGCGATGGAGACCGAGGTGCTCGCGCTCCTGTGCGCCGTCGAGCTCGATCCCCGCCGGCAGCGGCTCGTCGCCTACGTCCAGGACGACGCCTCCCGCTCTCGGCTCACCCTCGCGGGCCTGGGCACCGTCCTCGGCATCGGCCGCCCGGCCGCCCTGGCCGTGGCCGACGACAGCCGACTGCAGCGGGCGGCCCTCGTCGAGGTCGAGACCGGGGCGCAGTGGGGGGCCCGCGCCATCCGGGTGGAGGCGAGCGTGCTGTGGGCGCTGGCGGGAGACCGCTCCGCCGAACCGGAGCTCCCGGCGGACTGCCACGCCGTCGGTGGCCCCGAGATCGACTACGCCGGGTCGCCGTTCGTGGTCGTGACGGGGGCGGACCGGGTGCGCCGGCTGGGCGTCGCGTTCTCCGCGACCGCGGGGTCGGGCTTCCTCGTCACCCCCGAGCCCGACGACGACCGGTCCTGGCGGGCGGTGGTGCGCGAGGCCACGCTCTCCAACCTGGCGGTCGTCCTCGAGGTGGAGGGCGACCTGAGCGACCTCAGCCGGCGGTGGATCGACCGGGCGGTGCACCTCGCCTTCGCCGTGAGCTCCCGCGACGAGATCCCGATCCTGCGGCTGCCGCAGCGCCCGCTCGTCGAGCGGCGAGCCGCCGACGACCTGGCCAGCCCCGACGAGTGGCAGCAGGCGGTGGGCGACGCCGAGCCCACCCACCAGCTCACCGCCGAGCAGCTGCGGCGGGTGGGGCGGGTGCTGCCGGGCGTCGGCGGTGACGTCTCCGAGGCCATCCGCCGGCTGGCGAGCGGCCCGCTCGAACGCCTGGCCGTGCGGACCCGGCCCGAGCGGACCTGGGACGACCTCGTCCTGCCGCCGGAGCAGGAGTCGCAGCTGCGCGAGATGGTGGCCCGCTACCGGCACCGGCGGAAGGTCTACGTCGAGTGGGGCTTCGCGGCTCGTCCGTCGCAGGGCCTCGTCGGGCTGTTCTCCGGCCCGAGCGGCACGGGCAAGACGCTGGCGGCCGAGGTGGTCGCCGGCGAGCTGGGGCTCGACCTCTACAAGATCGAGCTCTCCGCCGTGCTCAGCAAGTGGATCGGTGAGACCGAGAAGAACCTCGAGGACATCTTCAGCGCCGCCGAGGCCGCCGACGTCGTGCTGCTGTTCGACGAGGCCGACGCGCTGTTCGGCAAGCGGTCCGAGGTGACCGACGCCAAGGACCGCTACGCCAACGTCGAGACGGCGTACCTGCTCCAGCGCCTGGAGCGGCACACCGGCGTGATCCTCCTCACCACCAACCTCAGCAACAACCTCGACGAGGCCTTCACGCGCCGGATCCACGCCATCGTCGCCTTCCAGGTGCCGGAGCCGGACCAGCGCCTCGCGATCTGGCGCCGGTCCTTCGGTCCTGGCACGCCGATGCAGGACGTGGACCTCGAGGGCCTCGCGAACCGCCACGAGCTCGCCGGGGGATCGATCCGCAACGTCGCCCTCACGGCCGCGTTCCTCGCTGCCGACGACGGCACCGCGATCACGGCGGCGCACCTCGATCGATGCCTCGATCGGGAGTACGCCAAGCTCAAGCGGCTGGTGCTCTGATCAGCCGGCGGCGGCGGCGGTGGCGTCGGGGTCGGCCCCACCGATCACGGCCCGGAGGCCGGGCAGGTACTGGTCGGTCACGCTGATGCTGGCGGCGACCAGGTGGTCGATCAGGGCGTCGCTAATGGCGTCGTCCTCGACGTCGATGCTCGTCTTGTAGCGCACCTCGCCACCGTCGAGGTCGAGCTCGAAGTTGCCGAGCACCAATCCGAAGTTGGCCCGGGTGAGGTAGCGGGCGGCGGCATCGAGCCGATCCGGCGACACCGCGTCCGGGATCACCGAGTGGACGAGGAGCTGCTCGGCGTCCTCGAGCGGGGTGAAGACGACCGGCCACTCGCCGGCATCGCCCACGCCGGCGAGGACGGCCGTGCCGTCGTCGTGCACCTCGGAGGGCCAGTCACGGGCCGCGAGGTAGGCGGCGACGGCCGCAGCGATGCCGGTCACACCCGTTCCTCGACCTGCGCCTCGTCCTGCTCCGCGTCCTTGCCCTTGTGCTGCTCGTAGAAGGCCTTCGCCCCGCCCGGGTACTCCTTCTTCGAGTTGGCCTCGTCGAAGCCGTTGACGTGGACGTAGGGGATGTCCAGGCTCACGCCGCGCGACTGCAGCTCGGCGAAGGTCTGCACGACCTCCGAGACCCCGGGGATGTAGTGGCCGCTCTTGTTGGTGATCTTGGTGAGCCGGCCGCCGTCCACCTTGATCTCGCCTGCGCCGGCCGCCTTCCCCCCACTCAGGAACGACGAGTGGTGGAAGAGGCCGACCTTGTGCTGGCCGGCGTAGATCTTGCCGTCGGGGGCCATCACGAAGATGGCGAAACCGCTCCCGGCGAACTTCGAGAAGCAGCCCTTGGTGTCGTAGACCTCTTCCTTCGTGCCCTGCTTGAAGGGGCTGCCGCCGATGAGCTCGAAGTCCTTCCGCTGGTCCTCGTCGAGCTTCTGGACCTTGGGGATGTCCTCGCTGTCGGTGCCGAGGTTGGGGACCTTGGCGAGGTACTTGTCGCAATCCTCCTGGGTCCACCCGAAGACCTTCTGCATGCCGGCTGCGACCGAGGCCACCTTCTTGTCGGCGAACGACTTCTCCATGTTGGCGACGATGATGGGCAGGATCTTCGACCCCCGCCAGAACTCGTCGGGGTAGCGGCTCCCCTTCTCGTCGAGGATCTTCTTGCCCGTGTACTTGCCGGTGACCTCTTTCGGCATCCGGGCTTCACGCTTCTTGTCGGCGCGAGCCTCCTTGGCCTCCCGCCGTTCGATGATCGCCCGCATGCGCTCGTCGACCTCGTCCTCCTCGTCCTCGTCCTGGTCGAAGTCGTCGAACTGGTGGTGCCGCCCGTGGTCGAGCGGGTCGGTCACGGCCATGTGGTACCCGCCGGCACCGGTGTTGTAGTTGCTGCCCCCCAGCGCGCCCGCCCCGGTGTTGTAGTTGCTGGCCCCACCCAGCGAGCTCGGCGCGGTGTTGTAGTTGCTCGCCCCGAGCGAGCTCGGGACGGCGTCGTAGTTGCTCGCCCCCCGGAGCGCATCCGGCACGGCGCTGTAGTCGCTGGCCCCGCCGCCGCCCTGGCCCATCTTGCTGTAGTCGACGTAGTTGCTGGCCCCCAGGGCGCCCGACCCCGGATCGGCCCCACCCTCGCCACCGCTGCTGAACTTGCTGTAGTCGACGTAGTTGCTGGCGCCGAGGGCACCGCCGCCCGAGCCTTCGGAACCCTCCTGCTCGCCGCCCTCCTGCTCGGGCCCACCGGCGGCGGCCGGCTGGACGACCTCGACCTGGGTGTCGTTGCCGGCGAGCCGGTCGGCGACGAACGACTGCACGGCGGCGTTGCTCACGCCCTCGAGGGCGTTGATGTCGCGTGCCGAGAGGACCTCCTTCGGTGCGAAGCGCAGCACCGCCTTGCTCGGCTTCCGCGCTTCCCGTTCAGGTCCCACGCACGGACCGTAGTCGCCCGGCCGACGAACCGGGCCTGACCTGCACTTTTGTCCGGTTCCTCCGGCTGGAGGCACGGGAGCGCCGTGCCCCGGGCGACCACCCGGAGGTGGCGTTACGCTGCGTGGAGCAGCGGGGACCCGTCGCGTTCGCGGCGGAGGACAAGGGGACCCTTTGGGCGTCGACCACGACCGGAAGCGATGTTCCTGGCGAAGGGGATGCTTCGCCGTGCTCCTGGTCGTGACCTCGGTGCTCGTCCCGGTGGCGTCCACCCCGGCGGACGCCGCGACGGTCCCACCGACCTCCGCGGGCCAGACCTTCCCGGCCCAGTCCCTGATCATCGACGTCGGGGTCCTCACCACCGGCCAGACCCAGCAGACCGTCAACCAGGCGATGCGGCCCTACGGGTTGCTCTACCAGTTCCTGGTGACCCGGAAGATCCCGGTGTACTGGATCATCGCCGACGGGAAGACGGCGGGCGACCGGCCCAACACCGGCAAGGCCGACCCGGTGGACTTCACGGCCCCGTTGGTGTGGCGCAACGGCGTGGGCGCCCCACCGCCGCTGGGCTCCGGGGCCGGGGCGCCCGGGCCCCGGACCTACCGCAGCGGCGCCTTCGTCGTGTCCTGGGACGACCTCCGCGGCGAGAACGCCGCCGCGCTCACGGCGCTGCTGGCGACCTGGCGGGCCGCCCCGAACAACGTGGTCGTCGACGTCGCCCAGGCCCCGTTCACGGCTCCGTCCCGGGTCCGGCTCACCTCGTTCCCCCGGGTGGTCCTCGACGCCCAGAACGGGCAGCTCATCCAGCCCGTGTACACCAACGCCGGGATCCCGGCGACGCAGACCCCCGCGGTGCCCGCCGGTGCGGCGCCGTTCAACACCTACATCTTCAAGAACCCCTCGGCCCTGACGGTGTGCGACGACGTCTACGTGATGCCCCACGCCGACCCGACCTGGGCGACGCACAACAACCTGCTCACGTTCAACAACAACGGCGGGGCGATCTGGGCCGGGTGCCACGCCGTCAACGTCCTCGAGAACATCGACTCCCCCGCGGACGCCGACGTCGCCCCGAACCTGAACTTCCTCACCACCACCGGCATGGTCCCCCACGGCTCCCATGCCAACGGCTCGCCGCCGTACGGCTACACGTCGAACGGGTCGGACCCGGTGCTGCAGTTCCTCGGGACCCTCGACGCCGCGACCCTGAACGGCTCCGAGCAGATCTACCTGCCCAAGCCCGGTGGCGGCTGGCGACCGACGACGAACCTGCTGGTCACCGACCCGACCCAAGCCGACGTGCCGGCCCGCTCCCCTGGACCGGCAGCAGTCGCCGCGTACGGCCGTGGGTTCGGCAACCCCACCAACGGCTTGGTGATGTACGAGGGCGGCCACAGCCTCGCCAAGGGCACGGTCGGGGACGGGGCAGCGCAGCGGGCGTACCTCAACTTCACGCTGCTCGCCGGGGCCGAACGAGCCCCGGAGGTCCACGTCACCGCACCGCCGGTGATGGGCCAGGGTCAGGCCGCCCCGGTCAGCGCGACGGTGGCGGGCCAGGGGTTCAGCCCCGCGACGCCCGGCAGCTACACCTGGACGGCCACCTGCCCGGGCACCTTCGCCGCTCCGACGGGTTCGATCGCCGGTCCCGGGACGATCTCGACGACCTTCACCCCCACCGGCGGCACGGCGTCCTGCAGCGTCAAGCTCGTGGTCACCGACGGGTGCGGCCGCGTCACCTTCGACGCCGCCCCCACCCAGGTCGTCGTCCCCGCCGACCTGTCGATCACCAAGGTCGACTCGCCCGACCCGATCGCGGCGGGCGGGGAGCTCACCTACACCGTCACGATCACCAACGGTCTCTCCCCCGGTGGCGGCGCCACCGGCATCACCGTCACCGACACCTTCCCGGTCGGGGCCGTCCCGAAGTCCGCCCAGTGGAGCGGCACGCCCCCGCCCGGGTCGACGTGCACGATCTCCGCGCAGCGGGTGACCTGCACCTACGCGGGCATCCTCGCGGCCGGGGCCTCGGCTTCGGTGGTCCTCCGGGCCGACGTCCTCCCGTCCGCGCCCTCACCGCTCCTCAACGCCGCGACGGTGTCGGCGACGAACGACCTGAACCCGGCGAACGACACGGCGACCGCAACCACGACAGTCGTGCACCCGGCGATCGCCCTGGACAAGACCGTCTCCCCGTCGACGGCGATCTCCCCGACGCTGCTCGCCGCTGACGACTTCGACACCCCCCAGCCGCCGTGCACGCCAACGTCGGCGAACTGCGGCACCGGTTGGGCGTCCGGCACGTGGTCCGAGCAAGGGGAGACGAACGGCTGGACCTCCAACGACATCCGGGTGATCACCAACTTCAGCGGGACCGCCAACACCGTGCTGCAGGCTGCCGGCAACAACAAGAGCGCCTACCGGGCCGTGAACCTCTCCCCTGCAGCCGGCGTGACCTCCGGCGTCACGATCTCGTGGTCGTACGTGCGCGATCTCGGCGGTGGCCGATCCGCCACCGTCGAGCTCTGCAACGGCGTCCCCGGCGTCGGTGGCACCGCGTGCACGGTGCTCCGGACCTACCCGGCGGGGAAGGACACCATCGCGGTCAACGACTCCGTCGTCGTCGACCGGGCCACCTTCGACGTGTTCCTCGCCGGAGGCTCGACCCTGCGGATCCACTCGGCGTCCGGGAACGGCGGCGGCGACAAGCTCTACGTCGACAACATCCAGATCAAGTCCACCTCGACGCCGGTCACCTACACCTTCACGGTGACCAACCCGGGCGACACGCCGCTCTCGGCGGTCGCGGTCACCGATGACAAGTGCTCGCCGATCTCCGGGCCCGCCGGCGACACCAACGGCAACAGCCTGCTCGAGCCGGCCGAGACGTGGACCTACACCTGCGGACCCGTCTTCCTCGCCGGCGCCACCACCAACATCGCCTCCGTCACCGGCGTCGCCGGCGGCGCCACGGTCTCCGGCGGCGACTCCGTCCACGTCCCCGTCGTGTCCCCCGGCATCGCCATCACCAAGTCACCCGCCGGCACCGCGGCCGCACCGGCCCAGATCGTCCCGAGCGGCGGGACCGCGCACTTCGTGATCGTCGTCACCAACACCGGCGACACCGCGCTCACCGCGATCACCGTGTCGGACCCCGGGACGACCTGCGCGACGACCATCGCCTACCTCGCCCCCGGCGACTCCCACTCGTACTCGTGCACCAAGTCCGCCATCACCGTCGCCGGGTTCAACATCGCGACGGTGACGGCGAGCCCGGACGTCGGTGGGCCTCCGGTGAACGCGACGTCGAACCCCGCCTACTACGCGGTCGGCCCCGCCTCGCTGACCGTCTCCAAGACCTCCGACGTCCCCACCGGCGCCCACCCCGGCGACTCGTTCCTCTACACCGTGACGGTCACGAACACCGGCGCGACCGACCAGTCGAACATCAGCCTCACCGACCTGCTCCCGCCCGGCATCTCCTCGACCGGCCCCGTCATCGTCACGAAGCCGGCGACGCAGACCTCCCAGGACGCCTTCACGTCGGGCAACTACAGCGGCGGCACCGGCTGGAACGGCCCGTGGACCGAGAGCGAAGCCTCTCCCGCCACCCCGACCGGCGGCCGGACCAAGATCGACAACCACGGCGCCCCGCAGCCCGGGCTGCTCTTCGACCCGAACAACCAGCAGTACTCCGTCACCCGGACGATGAACCTCGCCGGCTACACCGCGGCGACGCTGAGCTTCGCCTGCAGCCGGGAGACCTTCACCGCCGGCGCCGGCCTCAACGACGACCGCCTCGTCGTGTCGGTCTCCGGCCAGGTCGTCGCCACGATCGACTCGACCACCGCAGCGGCCGCGTGCCCCGTCGACAACGGCAGCACCTTCGGGACCTTCAACGTGCCGGTCCCGCCCGCCGCGCTCGTCCCCGGCGCCTCGGTGCAGTTCACCGTGACCGGCGACCGGAAGGCCTACATCGACAACGTCTCGCTGGCCGCGACCGCGCCCGGTCCGATCCAGCAGCCGGCCGGCGACGCCAGCAACCTCACCGGCGCCGGCGGGCCGTACCACCTCGCCCCGGGCAGCTCCTTCACCTTCACGATCCCCGTCACCGTCGATCCGGCCATCCCCGCCGCGGTGACCTCGGTGACCAACCAGGTGCAGGCCACCAGCAGCGAGCAGCCCGTCCCGAGCATCGCCACCGCCGACGTCCCGATCCTCACCCCCGGCATCGCCGTCGCCAAGGTCGCCTCGACCGACCTCGTCCGGTCGGGGACCACGGTCACCTACACGTACACGGTCACCAACACCGGCAACACCGCCCTGAGCGCCGTCGGCCTCACCGACGACCGGTGCGCTGGGGTGACCGGTCCCGCCGGCGACGCGAACGCCAACAGCACCCTCGACCGGGGCGAGATCTGGACCTACACCTGCGCCGTGGCCCTCGTCGGAGCAACCGGCAACCCGCCGTCGGACCCCGACCTGGTCGTCAACACCGCCACGGTCACCGGCACCGACCCGGCCGGGGTCAGCGTCGGCGGATCCGACACCGCCACCGTCGAGGTCCTCACGCCGGCGATCGATGTCGCAGTGGCCGCCAGCGCCCCGAAGGTCCACGAAGGCGACGACGTCACCTTCACCTACACCGTCACCAACACCGGCAACGACCGCCTCGCCTCCGTCGACCTCACCGACCCGGCGTGTGCGCCGATCGGGGGCTTCGCCGAGGTCACCGGCAACGGCGACGGGTACCTCGACCCCGGCGAGGTCTGGACCTACCGCTGCGTCCGCAGCACCAGCGGACCCGCCGACCTCCTCAGCACGCCGACGGTGATCGCCGATCCGACCCTCGGCCCGCCGGTCACCGACACCGACTCGGAGCCGGTCGAGGTGATCGCCCCCCACCTCACCCTGGCGAAGGTCCCCACCGCCCCCGGCGGCGACCTCGACGCCGGCACCCCCGTCCTCGACGTCGCTCCCGGCACGACCGTGACCTTCGAGCTCACCGTCACCAACGACGGCGACGACCCCCTCGCCGACGTCGCCGTCTCCGACCCCGGCTGCAACCCCGACGTGCTCCCGGTCGGCCCGCTCGCCCCCGGTCAGAGCGTCACCGTCACCTGCACCGTCGTCGCCACCGACGACATCCAGAACACCGCCGGCGCCGAGGGCACCGACTCCCTCGGCGCGCCGGTGCCCGCCGCCGCGAGCGCCGCGGTCAACGTGGCCGGCCCGAAGCTCGACACCGCCAAGACCGCGCCACCGACGGCCTTCGTCGGCTCCGAGGTCACCACCACCTTCACCGTCTTCAACAGCGGCGAGACGGACTTCGCCGAAGGGGACCTCACCATCAGCGACTCCGGCCCCGGAGCGTGCGCGCCGCTCGCGCTCGTCGACCGGCAGGGCGGCGACACCGACACCGCCCTCGAGCCGGGCGAGGCGTGGGTGTACGAGTGCACCCAGACCCTGACCGCGGCGATGGTCGACCCGGTCACGGGGTTCGCCCGTGACACCTTCGGCGTGTCGGGCACCGACGAGAACGGCCTGCCCTACACGGCACCCGACGCCCCCGCGGAGATCTCCGCCGTCGACCCGCAGATCCTGGTCACCAAGGTGGCCGACGACACGCTCGTCGCCCCCGGCGAGGCCGTCACCTACACCTACACCGTCGAGAACGCGAGCCCGTACCGGACCACCGCGAACGACCTCGACGACGTGACGGTCATCGACGACCGGTGCGCCGTCGTCACCGGCCCCACCGGCGACGACGGCGACGGCCTCCTCGGCTTCGTCGAGGACCCCGCCGACCCGGGCACCTTCGTCCCCGAGCAGTGGATCTTCACCTGCACCACCCAGATCACCGCCGACACCACCAACACGGCCACCGCCAGCGGCGCGATCACGATCGACGACGAGACCCGGACGGCCACCGACACCGACACCGCCTTCGTCGAGGTCGAGTCCCCCGCCCTCGACGTCGACAAGTCCGCCTCGCCCACGAGCGTCGCCGTCGCCGGCCAACCCGTCACCTACACCGTCATCGTCGAGAACGTCGGCAACGTGCCGCTCACCGCCGTCGCCATCGACGACACGCTCTGCCCGCCCGCCCCGACCGGTGGAGACACCAACGGGAACCTCGTGCTCGACGTGGGCGAGACGTGGTCCTTCTCGTGCACCTACGTGACGACGCAGGCCGACATCGACGCCGGATCGATCCTCAACACCGCCACGGTCACCGCCACCGAGCCCGGCGGCGGCACCGTCGACGGCAGCGACACGGCCACGGTCACCGCCGCGACAGCCCCGCACCTGACGGTGGCCAAGGAGCCCTCGACGCCGACGGTCGCCGTCGCCGGTGCGCAGGTCACCTACACCATCACGGCCACCAACGACGGCAACGTCACCCTGGCGGACCCGGTCGTCGACGACACGTTGTGCACGACGGTCCCGGCGCTGACCGGCGGCGACACCGACGGCGACGGCGACCTCGACGTCGGTGAGACCTGGACCTGGACCTGCACCTACACCGTCACCCAGGCCGACATCGACGACGGTGCGCCGCTCGTCAACACCGCCACCGTGACCGGTACCGATCCCGCCGGCGAGCCGGTGTCGGACACGGACACCGCCCAGGTCACCGTCGAGGCGGCCCCGCACCTCACCGTCACCAAGGTGCCCTCGGTCACCACGGTCGACCAGGTCGGCGACCCGATCACCTACACCGTGACGGTCGCCAACGACGGCAACCTCACGCTCACCGACCCCGTCGTCGACGACTCGCTCTGCACCCTCGCCTTCGTCGACGGCGACGCCGATGGCGACGGCGACCTCGACGTCGGCGAGTCCTGGACGTTCACCTGCACCTACACCGTCACCCAGACCGACCTCGACGCCGGTCAGATCCTCAACGTGGCGACGGCCGTCGCCTCCACCCCGAGCGGGGGGACGGTCTCGGGCACCGACGACATCACCGTCACCGCCGACGCCGACGCGCACCTCTCCGTCGAGAAGACGCCCTCGCCCACCACCGTCGACTCCGTCGGCGACGAGATCGTCTACACCATCGCCGTCACCAACGACGGCGAGCGGACGCTGGACACGGTGTCGGTGCTCGACCCGATGTGCCCGCCGCCCCGCACGGCCGGCGACGACGGCGACGACCTGCTCGAGGTCGGCGAGACCTGGTTCTACTCGTGCACCCACGTCGTCACCCAGGCCGACCTGGACTCCGGCTCGATCCTCAACGCCGTCGTCGTGACCGCCCTCGACCCCGACGGCAACCCGGTCGGCGGCGGTGACACCGCCACCGTCACGCCCGGCGCCGCCCCCCACCTCACCGTCGTCAAGGAAGCGACGCCGACCACCGTCAACGCCCAAGGTGACCTCGTCACCTACACCGTCGCGGTCACGAACGACGGCAACCTCACCCTCTCGGCGGTGTCGGTCACCGACCCGATCTGCACCCTCGTCTTCGTCGACGGTGACACCGATGGCGACGCCCTCCTCGACGTCGGGGAGACGTGGAACCACACCTGCACCTACACCGTCACCCAGGACGACATGGACGCCGGCGCGGTCCTCAACACGGCCACCGCCGCGGCGACGGACTCCCACGGCGGCGCGGTCAGCGGCTCGGACGCCGCGACGGTGCAAGCGCCGCTCGGCCCGCACCTGACGCTCGACAAGGTCGCGCCTTTCCAGCACATTGGGATCCTAAGCTTAGAATTCCACGTGGACAAGTTGTCGCGGCCGCTTCTATAGTGTCACCTAAATACTAGTGACTCCAGCGTAACTGGACTGGCCACAGTTAGGCCGCAAATGTAATCACACTGGCTCACCTTCGGGTGGGCCTTTCTGCGTTCGCGAGTGGACCCGATAAGCTCATGGAGCGGCGTAACCGTCGCACAGGAAGGACAGAGAAAGCGCGGATCTGGGAAGTGACGGACAGAACGGTCAGGACCTGGATTGGGGAGGCGGTTGCCGCCGCTGCTGCTGACGGTGTGACGTTCTCTGTTCCGGTCACACCACATACGTTCCGCCATTCCTATGCGATGCACATGCTGTATGCCGGTATACCGCTGAAAGTTCTGCAAAGCCTGATGGGACATAAGTCCATCAGTTCAACGGAAGTCTACACGAAGGTTTTTGCGCTGGATGTGGCTGCCCGGCACCGGGTGCAGTTTGCGATGCCGGAGTCTGATGCGGTTGCGATGCTGAAACAATTATCCTGAGAATAAATGCCTTGGCCTTTATATGGAAATGTGGAACTGAGTGGATATGCTGTTTTTGTCTGTTAAACAGAGAAGCTGGCTGTTATCCACTGAGAAGCGAACGAAACAGTCGGGAAAATCTCCCATTATCGTAGAGATCCGCATTATTAATCTCAGGAGCCTGTGTAGCGTTTATAGGAAGTAGTGTTCTGTCATGATGCCTGCAAGCGGTAACGAAAACGATTTGAATATGCCTTCAGGAACAATAGAAATCTTCGTGCGGTGTTACGTTGAAGTGGAGCGGATTATGTCAGCAATGGACAGAACAACCTAATGAACACAGAACCATGATGTGGTCTGTCCTTTTACAGCCAGTAGTGCTCGCCGCAGTCGAGCGACAGGGCGAAGCCCTCGGCTGGTTGCCCTCGCCGCTGGGCTGGCGGCCGTCTATGGCCCTGCAAACGCGCCAGAAACGCCGTCGAAGCCGTGTGCGAGACACCGCGGCCGGCCGCCGGCGTTGTGGATACCTCGCGGAAAACTTGGCCCTCACTGACAGATGAGGGGCGGACGTTGACACTTGAGGGGCCGACTCACCCGGCGCGGCGTTGACAGATGAGGGGCAGGCTCGATTTCGGCCGGCGACGTGGAGCTGGCCAGCCTCGCAAATCGGCGAAAACGCCTGATTTTACGCGAGTTTCCCACAGATGATGTGGACAAGCCTGGGGATAAGTGCCCTGCGGTATTGACACTTGAGGGGCGCGACTACTGACAGATGAGGGGCGCGATCCTTGACACTTGAGGGGCAGAGTGCTGACAGATGAGGGGCGCACCTATTGACATTTGAGGGGCTGTCCACAGGCAGAAAATCCAGCATTTGCAAGGGTTTCCGCCCGTTTTTCGGCCACCGCTAACCTGTCTTTTAACCTGCTTTTAAACCAATATTTATAAACCTTGTTTTTAACCAGGGCTGCGCCCTGTGCGCGTGACCGCGCACGCCGAAGGGGGGTGCCCCCCCTTCTCGAACCCTCCCGGTCGAGTGAGCGAGGAAGCACCAGGGAACAGCACTTATATATTCTGCTTACACACGATGCCTGAAAAAACTTCCCTTGGGGTTATCCACTTATCCACGGGGATATTTTTATAATTATTTTTTTTATAGTTTTTAGATCTTCTTTTTTAGAGCGCCTTGTAGGCCTTTATCCATGCTGGTTCTAGAGAAGGTGTTGTGACAAATTGCCCTTTCAGTGTGACAAATCACCCTCAAATGACAGTCCTGTCTGTGACAAATTGCCCTTAACCCTGTGACAAATTGCCCTCAGAAGAAGCTGTTTTTTCACAAAGTTATCCCTGCTTATTGACTCTTTTTTATTTAGTGTGACAATCTAAAAACTTGTCACACTTCACATGGATCTGTCATGGCGGAAACAGCGGTTATCAATCACAAGAAACGTAAAAATAGCCCGCGAATCGTCCAGTCAAACGACCTCACTGAGGCGGCATATAGTCTCTCCCGGGATCAAAAACGTATGCTGTATCTGTTCGTTGACCAGATCAGAAAATCTGATGGCACCCTACAGGAACATGACGGTATCTGCGAGATCCATGTTGCTAAATATGCTGAAATATTCGGATTGACCTCTGCGGAAGCCAGTAAGGATATACGGCAGGCATTGAAGAGTTTCGCGGGGAAGGAAGTGGTTTTTTATCGCCCTGAAGAGGATGCCGGCGATGAAAAAGGCTATGAATCTTTTCCTTGGTTTATCAAACGTGCGCACAGTCCATCCAGAGGGCTTTACAGTGTACATATCAACCCATATCTCATTCCCTTCTTTATCGGGTTACAGAACCGGTTTACGCAGTTTCGGCTTAGTGAAACAAAAGAAATCACCAATCCGTATGCCATGCGTTTATACGAATCCCTGTGTCAGTATCGTAAGCCGGATGGCTCAGGCATCGTCTCTCTGAAAATCGACTGGATCATAGAGCGTTACCAGCTGCCTCAAAGTTACCAGCGTATGCCTGACTTCCGCCGCCGCTTCCTGCAGGTCTGTGTTAATGAGATCAACAGCAGAACTCCAATGCGCCTCTCATACATTGAGAAAAAGAAAGGCCGCCAGACGACTCATATCGTATTTTCCTTCCGCGATATCACTTCCATGACGACAGGATAGTCTGAGGGTTATCTGTCACAGATTTGAGGGTGGTTCGTCACATTTGTTCTGACCTACTGAGGGTAATTTGTCACAGTTTTGCTGTTTCCTTCAGCCTGCATGGATTTTCTCATACTTTTTGAACTGTAATTTTTAAGGAAGCCAAATTTGAGGGCAGTTTGTCACAGTTGATTTCCTTCTCTTTCCCTTCGTCATGTGACTTGATATCGGGGGTTAGTTCGTCATCATTGATGAGGGTTGATTATCACAGTTTATTACTCTGAATTGGCTATCCGCGTGTGTACCTCTACCTGGAGTTTTTCCCACGGTGGATATTTCTTCTTGCGCTGAGCGTAAGAGCTATCTGACAGAACAGTTCTTCTTTGCTTCCTCGCCAGTTCGCTCGCTATGCTCGGTTACACGGCTGCGGCGAGCGCTAGTGATAATAAGTGACTGAGGTATGTGCTCTTCTTATCTCCTTTTGTAGTGTTGCTCTTATTTTAAACAACTTTGCGGTTTTTTGATGACTTTGCGATTTTGTTGTTGCTTTGCAGTAAATTGCAAGATTTAATAAAAAAACGCAAAGCAATGATTAAAGGATGTTCAGAATGAAACTCATGGAAACACTTAACCAGTGCATAAACGCTGGTCATGAAATGACGAAGGCTATCGCCATTGCACAGTTTAATGATGACAGCCCGGAAGCGAGGAAAATAACCCGGCGCTGGAGAATAGGTGAAGCAGCGGATTTAGTTGGGGTTTCTTCTCAGGCTATCAGAGATGCCGAGAAAGCAGGGCGACTACCGCACCCGGATATGGAAATTCGAGGACGGGTTGAGCAACGTGTTGGTTATACAATTGAACAAATTAATCATATGCGTGATGTGTTTGGTACGCGATTGCGACGTGCTGAAGACGTATTTCCACCGGTGATCGGGGTTGCTGCCCATAAAGGAGGCGTTTACAAAACCTCAGTTTCTGTTCATCTTGCTCAGGATCTGGCTCTGAAGGGGCTACGTGTTTTGCTCGTGGAAGGTAACGACCCCCAGGGAACAGCCTCAATGTATCACGGATGGGTACCAGATCTTCATATTCATGCAGAAGACACTCTCCTGCCTTTCTATCTTGGGGAAAAGGACGATGTCACTTATGCAATAAAGCCCACTTGCTGGCCGGGGCTTGACATTATTCCTTCCTGTCTGGCTCTGCACCGTATTGAAACTGAGTTAATGGGCAAATTTGATGAAGGTAAACTGCCCACCGATCCACACCTGATGCTCCGACTGGCCATTGAAACTGTTGCTCATGACTATGATGTCATAGTTATTGACAGCGCGCCTAACCTGGGTATCGGCACGATTAATGTCGTATGTGCTGCTGATGTGCTGATTGTTCCCACGCCTGCTGAGTTGTTTGACTACACCTCCGCACTGCAGTTTTTCGATATGCTTCGTGATCTGCTCAAGAACGTTGATCTTAAAGGGTTCGAGCCTGATGTACGTATTTTGCTTACCAAATACAGCAATAGTAATGGCTCTCAGTCCCCGTGGATGGAGGAGCAAATTCGGGATGCCTGGGGAAGCATGGTTCTAAAAAATGTTGTACGTGAAACGGATGAAGTTGGTAAAGGTCAGATCCGGATGAGAACTGTTTTTGAACAGGCCATTGATCAACGCTCTTCAACTGGTGCCTGGAGAAATGCTCTTTCTATTTGGGAACCTGTCTGCAATGAAATTTTCGATCGTCTGATTAAACCACGCTGGGAGATTAGATAATGAAGCGTGCGCCTGTTATTCCAAAACATACGCTCAATACTCAACCGGTTGAAGATACTTCGTTATCGACACCAGCTGCCCCGATGGTGGATTCGTTAATTGCGCGCGTAGGAGTAATGGCTCGCGGTAATGCCATTACTTTGCCTGTATGTGGTCGGGATGTGAAGTTTACGGGAAAG
>JADMIO012763359.1_pt1 | contig 19888 bp, 13 predicted proteins | sample 8958161 | NCBI WGS metagenome assembly JADMIO01 (sample SAMN16585339, study PRJNA669376) | soil metagenome | isolation source: Crop rotation soil | place: USA: Cullars Rotation, Alabama | collected 2011
GCGCGGCGCTCGGCGCAGGCGTCGCGGTCGCCTCGGCCGTCGTGGCCGGCAGCGACGCCGGCGCCCCCGACGGAGCGGGCAGCGGCGCGCGCTCCGGGCTCGCCGCGCACGCGACGAGAACGAGGGGCAGGAGCGGCAGGAAATGTCGCGCCACAGGTGGCATGATAGAAGAGATATCACGGGAACTGTTCCGGAAGCGCTCACAAACCTGTAGAATGTGACCGGAAGTCGGCTGCGCGCCTCGCCCTTGCTTACCCCGCGCGCTCCGAGGAGGCCCTGTGCGTTCCATCCTCGCCTTCACCCTCGGTATCTCCGCGCTCGTGCTCCCCTCTGTCTGGGTCGCGGTCGGATGCGCCGCGGGGGAGACTGGGGTCGGGAACTCCCAGAGCACGGGCGGGGGCAGCATGCCGTCCAGCGGCGCCACGAACCCGTCGGGCAGCAGCGGCAAGGGCGGCGCCGGCGGCGTCAGCAACGGGATGGGGGGCAGCACCACGAGCGGCGGCGGCGCAGGCGGCGGCATAGGCATGGACGGCGGCACGGGCGGCGGCGACGCCGGCTGCGTGCCCAAGACCGAGCTCTGCGACGGCGTCGACAACAACTGCGACGGCAAGATCGACGAGGGCTGCCAGTGCAAGCAGGGCGATACGAAGGCCTGCTACACGGGCGATCCCTCGACGAAGGGCATCGGCGTCTGCCACGAGGGCACGCAGACATGCGACCTGATGGGCCAGTGGGGGCTCTGCACGGGCGACGTGATCCCCTCGCCCGAGTTCTGCGACGGCCTCGACAACGACTGCAACGGCACCGAGGACGACGGCCTCGGCTCGAGCACCTGCGGCATGGGCATCTGCACGAACACGACGCAGAACTGCATCATGGGCGTCCCGCAGCAGTGCATGCCGCTCCCGCCCGAGCCCCTCGAGAAGTGCAACGGCACGGACGATAACTGCAACGGGATCATCGACGAGGGCTGCATGTGCGTCGATGGCAACATGCAGTCCTGCTACACCGGCCCGCAGAACACGAACAACGTCGGCTCCTGCCACGGCGGCACGCAGACATGCTCGGGCGGCGCCTGGGGGCCCTGCGTGGGCGAGGTGCTCCCCATCCCCGAGACGTGCAACGCCCTCGATGACGACTGCAACGGCCTGACCGACGACGGCCTCGGCACCTCGGTCTGCGGCGTCGGCGCGTGCCAGAAGGTCTCGCCGAACTGCGTGGCGGGCGTCCCGCAGATGTGCCAGCCGGGCCCGCCCTCGGCCGAGACTTGCGACGGCATCGACAACGACTGCAACAACCAGATCGACGACGGCCTCGGCACGATCAGCTGCGGCCTCGGCGAGTGCGCCAACACCGTGCCGTCCTGCAAGAACGGGCAGCCCAACGTCTGTAACCCCTTCCCCGCCGGCGTCGAGCTCTGCGACGGCAAGGACAACAACTGCAACGGCATCATCGATGACGGCGATCCCGGCGGCGGCGCCATGTGCAACACCGGCAACCAGGGCGTGTGCTCGGCCGGCACCCAGCACTGCGTCGTCGGCATGATCACCTGCGTGCAGAACGTGCAGCCCTCGAACGAGGTCTGCGACAACAAGGACAACAACTGCAACGGCATGGTCGACGAGGGCAACCCGGGCGGCAACCTCGTCTGCAACACCGGCCAGCTCGGCGTGTGCGCGGCCGGCACCACCGCCTGCCAGAACGGCGGCATCGTCTGCAACCCGCTCATGCAGCCTTCGGCCGAGACCTGCGACGGCTTCGACAACAACTGCAACGGCGCGACGGACGAGGGCAACCCGGGCGGCAACCTGATGTGCAACACCGGCAAGCAGGGTATCTGCGCCGCGGGCACCACGGTGTGCCTGGCCGGGGGCATCGTCTGCAACCAGAACCAGCAGCCCGGCGCCGAGCTGTGCGACGGGCTCGACAACAACTGCAACGGCCAGGTCGACGAGGGCAACCCCGAGGGCAATCAGGTCTGCAACACCGGCAAGCAGGGCGTGTGCTCGGCCGGCACCACCGCGTGCCAGAACGGCGCCATCGTCTGCAACCAGAACGTGCAGCCCTCGCCCGAGACCTGCGACGGCAAGGACAACGACTGCAACGGTCAGGTCGACGAGGGCAATCCAGGCGGCGGGGTGGGCTGCAGCACCGGCAAGCTCGGCGTCTGCGCCCCAGGCACCACCGCCTGCCAGAACGGCAGCCTCGCCTGCAACCAGAACGTGCAGCCTTCGATAGAGGTCTGCGACGGGCAGGACAACAACTGCAACGGCTCCGTCGACGAGGGCAACCCGGGCGGCAACCTGATGTGCATGACCGGCCAGCTCGGCGTCTGCGCGGCCGGCGTCACGGCCTGCTCGGGCGGCGGCATCGTCTGCAACCAGCTCCTGCCGCCCTCGGCCGAGACCTGCGACGGCAAGGACAACGACTGCGACGGCATGGTCGACGAGGGCAACCCGGGCGGCAACCTCGTCTGCAACACCGGCCTGCCCGGCGTCTGTTCGCTCGGCACCACCGTGTGCTCGGGCGGCATGGTCGTGTGCAATCAGAACCAGCAGCCGTCGAACGAGACCTGCGACGGGCTCGACAACAACTGCAACGGCTCCATCGACGAGGGCAACCCGGGCGGCGGGCAGATGTGCAACACCAACAAGTTCGGCATCTGCGCGGCCGGCACCACCGCCTGCTCGGGCGGCATGGTTGTGTGCAACCAGAACCAGCAGCCCGGGACCGAGATCTGCGACGGGCTCGACAACGACTGCGACAACATGGTTGACGAGGGCAACCCGGGCGGCGGGCAGATGTGCATGACTGGCAAGCCCGGCATCTGCTCGGCCGGCACCACCAACTGCTCGAGCGGCGCCGTCGTCTGCACCCAGAACCAGATGCCCTCGGCCGAGATCTGCGACGGGCTCGACAACGACTGCGACGGCACCACCGACCAGAACGCCAGCAAGCCCGACGGCATGCCGAACACCTGCGCGACGGCGGGAAACAAGGTCTTCAACGTCGCGCCGGGCGCGTTCCAGGACGTGACGGGCTACCGCGACCCGAGCGGGGACGACTACTTCATCGTCAACTTCACCGGCGTCGGCGGCGCCGGCACCGCGTATCACCCGAAGTTCGATCTGGTCGCGAACCCGGGCTCGCAGTTCCAGATCAGGGTGTACGAGGGCAACACGTGCAACACGCTGCACCCCTGCGGGAGCGGGGCGCAGCCGTCGACCACGGTCGAGATGAACTACAACACCTACCAAAACAACTGCCAGGCGTTCGGCAAGTGCGTGGACGGCATCTCGCGCGTCACGCAGTGGGTCGTCCAGGTCATTCGCAAGAACGGGCCGCCGACGACCTGTGACGCGTACACCGTGCGGGTGTCGAACTAGGCCCGCCGTTCGTTTGATGGAGCGTACTCTCTCGTAGGATCTTTAAGCTTGGAGGCTTTGGGCAGGATGGCGAAGGCGAACATGTCGCGCCGGTGGTTCGTGGGAGCGGTCGGGACCGCTGTGATCGCAGCCCCTGCGCTGGGACAGGCGGCGGCCGTCGCGCCGGAGACGCGCGCCGCCGAGGAGCTGCTTTCCCCGCTCCGGCCCGGGGCCCTTCTGGTGCGGTGGACGGTCGTGGCGATCGAGCCGCCCACCCGGGGCGCCGTCGGGGTTGTTTTGAAGGACATGGAGGGCCATGTCTTCCGCATCGAGATCCTCGCGCGCGACAGGGGCGCGCTCGCCGCGAGGCCGCCCGCGGAGACCGAGCACTTCGCGGTCTTCGTCGAGAACGGGGGCGACGGATGGTCGCCCACCATCGAGGAGCAGGGGATCGCGGCGATGGCGGTCGCGCAGCTTCTCCGACGCAACGAGGCAGCGTCCCTCGCGGCGGGCTTCCTCACGCATTCCGAGCGCATCGCCCGACACGCGGGCGCGCTCTTGCCGCCGACCCAAGGGTGAGCCGAGGAGAGCATGGACAACTTCGATAAGCGGCCGAAGCTCCCGAGTCTGTCTCGCAGCCCGGGGGGCATGCTCTCCAAGGTCGAGACCGCGATGAGCGCGAAGGCCAAGGACGAGGCCGACAAACCCGGCGCGCTGGGCGACGCGCTCGGGGGCGACGTGATCCCAGCCCAGCACTGCTCGCACGGCAGCCACGGCTCGCACGGCAGCCACGGCTCGCACGGCAGCCACGGCTCGCACGGCAGCCACGGCTCGCACGGCAGCCACGGCTCGCACGGCAGCCACGGCTCGCACGGCAGCCACGGCTCGCACGGCAGCTGGTAGTGAGGCAGATTTTCTGCCCGCTCCCGCTCCCGATTGCTGAAGCGCTCGGGAGCGGGAGCGGGAGCGGGAGCGGGAGCGGCGGAGACCGGACCAGACTTCTGTAACCGGTGGGTTCAGGGCGCAGCCGGTAGAGCCTCCGGCCCGCCGAGCGCGTGCCGCGCGAAGAATTTGAGCAGGTCCGCCTCCCGCGCCTTGGGCCAGCGCCGGTGGTTCCCCTCGCTCTGCTTCGGCGTGCACTTGTTCCTCACCGCGCAGTTCGGCTCCTCTTCGTTGCTCGCATCCAGCCTGAGCCACGCCGTCTCGGCCCCCTGCCCGTCCCGCGCCCTTAGCCAGCGCTCCACCGACTCGCACGAGAAGAACCCATCGCAGGCGCGGTAGATCACCATGGCCGGCGGCGGCGGGCCCGGACACGACCATGCAGCAGGAGGCGCGTCGGCCGCGAACGCCGCGAACGCGGCGACCTTATCGGCCCGCATCATCGCGTACGTGGCCGCCATGTGGCCCCCGTACGACGCGCCCAGCGTATAGATCCGGCGCTTGTCGACGAGGCCTTTGCCGTCGAGCTCGGCGACGAAGTGATCGACGGTCACGACGTCAACGTTGTCCAACCCCGTGTACTCCGTGTCAAAAGCGGCGCCGAGCTTGCCTCGCTTGATCGCCCTGCCCTGCGGCGCGAGCACCACGAAGCCCGTGTGCGCGGGGTCGCCCGTGAGGCTCATGCTCGCGGCGAGCTTGCGCAGGCCGGTCTTCTTGTCGACGGCGGTCGGATCATCCTCGGGGTCGTGGAAGAAGATCACGAGCGGCAGCGGGGCCCTCGTCTCCACGCCTGGGGGCGCGGTGACGCAGGCGTACCTCGGCGAACCCTCGGCGTCCTTCCACTCCAGCACCTGCGCCGCGCGGCACGCGGGCCGCCCGACTGTCCGCCGGATCTCGGTGTTCGGCTGCCCGCCCTCGGCCACGCAGACGCCCTCTGTCCTCGGCCGCACCACGGCCGAGGCAGGCGGCGCAGCCTGGCTCGCGGCGCCATTCGGCGAGGCGTCCTTCCGTCCCCCGTCTTTTCCCCCGTCGCGCCGTCCCGCCTCGGCCGAGCCGTCGAGCGAGAACACGCCGAGCAGATCACCCCCGTCGATCTCGGACGATGCCGTCCTGCAGGCGGACCCGGCGGACCCGGCGCCGAGGCCGCCGAGCGCGAGGGCCAGGAAAGAACAGACGACGCGGAGCTTGCGCGAGGATCGACCGGGGGCGGTCACGGGGCGAGACTCTGCCCGAAACGCCGCTTCATGGCTCCAACAACTTGCGAAAAAACCCGGTGTGGCTACCTTCCGCCCCGATGTACCTCTTCGAGATCGTGGTCGGCACTGTCCTCTCGGCCCTCATCGCGTTCCAGGCGTGGCTCACGGTCCGCGTCTTCAAGAGCCGCATGTACGAGCGCAAGCAGAAGATCTGGCAGGCGCAGCTCATCTGGCTTCTGCCCATCATCGGCGCGGGCCTCGTGTTCTCCATCCTCCAGGAGGACGCCAGGGCCGAGAGCGCAGCCACCGCCCACCTCAAGGCTCCCACCGCGAAGAGCTAGCGCCCTAGACTCCCCGCCTCTGGCGATCCCGCTGGAAACTTCCGTGACCAGGCGAGGGCGCGGGCCCACTGCTGCACGCCGTTGAGCGCCGAGCCCATTCAGGGGTAAGGTTGTCGGTGAATGTCTCAGCAGGCTCAGTCGATCCACGGTTCTCCGCCAGTCGCCGCCGCCGTCACCCCGGGCTCGCTCCGCGCCGAGATGGAGGCGCGCCGCGCGGCGGGGGATGGCTTCAGCGTCAAGGAAGCGATGGGGATCATCGTCCCCCTCTGCACGCAGCTCGCTGGGCTCCACGCCCAGGGCCGGACGCTCTTCGCCCACCCCTCCGCGATCGCCTACACGCGCGGCGGCGATCCTCAGGTCATCCTGGAGCAGGCCCAGGCCGCGTCCGCCCACCCGCGCGACCGCGCCTGCCTCGCGCCTGAGGAGCGCAAGGGCGCCCCGGGCGACGCACGCGCCAGCGTCTTCACGGTCGGCGCCGTGCTCTACGAGCTCCTCACGAACGGCAGCGTCGGCCCTGGCATGCGCCGGCCCTCGGAGGTCGTCCCCGATCTCCCGAAGGACCTCGAGGTCATCCTCGGCAAGGCCCTGGTCGCGGACATCAAGCATCGCCCTGCGGATCTCGCGGCCCTCGCGCAGGCGCTCCACCACATCGCGCCCTCGTACTCGATCGCGCCGCCTCCGGCCGACACCTCGCACCTCGATCACGACGGCGACTTCGAGGTCGACATCCGCCTCTCGATGATCCCGCAGAACGAGCGCCCCGACGCCCCGCAGATCCCCAAGGCCGCCGCGGTGCCGAACATGGAGTTCCATGGCGACGGGCCGTTCGCCGTCGCGATCCGCAAGGACGCGCCGGCTCGCCGCGCCGATGATCCCACGCAGCGCCTCGCGGATCTCAAGGTCGCGCTCGAGTCCGACACGCGCCCCCGCTACGTCGTGATCAAGGACGGGATGGACCACGGCCCCTTCTCCGCGGTCGAGCTCCTGCAGCAGATCGCGTCGGGCTCGTTCACGGCCGAGAACGTCCTGCGCGACACGATCTCGACCGAGGAGCGCTTCATCAAGGACTGGGAAGAGTTCTCGATGTTCGCGGAGCAGGCCAAGCTGAACCGGGACATCGTCCAGGAGAAGAAGGCGTTCGAGGCGGTGGTGGTCCGCGAGAAGCAGGGCACGCAGTATAAAGCCCTGATCGGCGCCGCGATGATCGGCGTGATCCTGGCCGGCGCCGCGGGCTGGTGGGCGCGCAACCGCGCCAGCAAGGAGCGCGAGAAGGAGGTCCAGGGCCAGCAGGCGTCGACCGTCGACGTCGACGGAGGCCTCGGCGCCGGCAAGACCGCGGGCGGCCCGGGCGGCGGTGTGAGGGCGCCGGGCGGCGGCAACTACCCGATGCTCGGGGGCGGCATGAGCTGCGAAGGGGCCCGCGCCAAGTACATCGAGGACTACGACAAGAGCGCCCCGCCCGATCTTACCGCGGGGCAATACGGGCAGGTGCTCAACAACGGCTCGTACGTCGTGGGCTGCGGCGCGCCTCAATCGATGAAGGTCACCGTGTGCGCAGCGATCCAGAACGGCCGCGCCGTCGGCGTGACCGTCTCGACGAACCCGTCCGACAGCAAGATCGGCTCCTGCATCGCAGGCGCGGTCCGGCGCCTCTCCTTCCCGGCGCACCCTCGGCTGGACGTGACCACGACCGTGTTCTAGCGGCACGCGGGAGCGCGATGGGCCTGATTGAGATCGAGGGCCTCACCAAGACCTTCGGCAACATGCCGGTGCTTCGCGGGGTGAACCTCGATATCCCCCAGGGCTGCCTCTATGGGCTCATCGGGCCGGGCGCCTCGGGCAAGAGCGTGCTCCTGAAGATGCTCACGGGCCTCCTGCGGCCTGACGAAGGCAGGGTCCTGATCGACGGCCGCGACGTCCACAAGCTCACCGAGCTCGAGCTCCAGAAGTTCCGGCTCAAGTTCGGGATGCTGTTCCAGAACAACGCCCTGTTCGACTACATGACCGTGGGCGAGAACATCGCCTTTCCGCTGCGCCGCCTCTTCGATCTCAGCGAGGACGAGATCGCTTCAAGGATCGCTGATCGGCTGCGCGTGGTGAGCTTGCCAGGCTTCGAGGACAGGATGCCATCGGGCCTGTCTGGCGGGCAGAAGAAGCGCGTCGGCGTGGCGCGGGCGACGATCTCGAAGGCCGAGATCGTCCTTTACGATGAGCCCGCGGCCGGCCTGGATCCGGTGACCTCCCAGCGCATCTTCGAGCTCCTGCGGGAGGAGCAGCGCGCCGCGGGGGCGACTGTGGTGATGGTCTCGAGCGATCTCGACAGGCTGCTCACGGTCACGGATCGCGTGGGCATGCTGTACAAAGGCCGGCTCATCTTCGATGGGACGACCGAGGAAGCGAAGGAGTCGCGCAACCCTTATGTGCGGCAATTCGTCCACGGGCTCACGGAGGGGCCGCTTTAGATTTCGGGGCCGGTTGGGAGCAGATGAGCGCGATCGCCAGGCGCTCCGCACCGCAGATCGTGGTAACATGAGCACGTGAGCCGCACAAATGCCGTCCCTGCTGTGACTGATCCCACCCCGACGCCGCTGCCGGCGTCCGAACAGCGCACCGCCCCGAGGACGAACTATCAGGCGGCGATGCAGCACATTCGCGAGCGGCGCGACCTGCGCGTCGAAGCCGCGCGAGAGGAGGCGTACGCGCTGTACGGCGACGACCCAGACCTGTCCCTCGCGGCGTTCGCTGAGGGCGCGCATCCACTGCAGCGCACGTGCGGCTCGGATAAGCTCGAGGAGACGAAGCGTATGGCTGCGGAATCGCTCTCCCGGCTCCCTGCAAAGCGCTGAATGCTCTTCGACGCCGACGATATCCTCGGCGATCTCGCGCAGCGCGCCACGGAGCGGTCCCTCCCGACGGCCTTCGATCGGGCAGCGATCATCAGCGCCCTCGCGGAGGCCAATCGGCTCGCCGGCGGGGACCTCAAAGCTGAGCCGGCCGCGCTGTTCTTCGCGTTTGCGCGATGCTCGCGCACGTTCGGCAAGCTTGCCATGGATTTCGTGCCCGACATCGCGCGCGCCTGTGCATTTGGATATGGCTTCGAACTCAACGCCGGCATCGAGCTCGACATCTTCCGCGCGCGCATCCTACGCACGGAAATGACGTTCGAGGAGCTGCGCGCCGACTTCGCCAAACGCCTCCGCCCACTCGGTTAATCGCGCGGCGCCTCCCTGTGGTTGCCCCCAGCACGAGGCAGAGAGACGCGAGTCCAACCCAGCCCGGAGATCCCTCCCCCGCCTCGCTACAAGCGCACCCCCGCGGCCCCGGCCGAACCGACAGATCAGGCGTGACCTGCACGTCATCGAGCGTCCGAAAGTCGCCGGACACGATGAAGCTCGCCCACAGGTTGGGGTGCGACGTCTGCTTGTGCGAAAGCAGCGAGAGCGCGGCCCCGCGCAGCGCCTCGCTCCTGCCGGCGCCCTTGCGCAGCCTGTCATAATACGCTGTCATCAACTGCACCGTCGCCGCGCTGTCCACCTCCCAAAGGCTCATCACCTGCGTCTCGGCGCCGGCCGTGAGCAGCGCCCGCCTGAGCCCGTACACCCCTTCTCCGGACACTGCCTCTCCGAGCCCCGTTTGGCACGCTGACAGCACCACGAGCTTGGTGCCGCGAAGATCCATGCTGGAGACCTCCAGGGCGGTCAAGATGCCATCATCGCTCGCGCCGCTCTCCCGCGCGTTGGCGCCCGCGAGGGCCAGCCCCGCCCGCAACAGCGGGTTTTCGCGCTCGCCGTCGTCGCCGGGCGCGTCGGGGAAGAAGAAGCCGTGCGTGGCGAGGTGCAGGATGCGCGGCGACTTGACCGCCTTGACGGCCTCCTCGGTCGCCTGCTCGCCGAGCAGCACCTCTGCGTCGCTGAGCCCGCGCGCGACGGCGCGCGCCTCCGCGGCCGTGCTGGGCAGAGGGGGAAACGACACCCTCGTCATGTCGACCGAGCGGAGGCCCCGCTGCGCGGCCCTCTCCGGCTCTCCCTTGGGGTGCGCCGCGGCCTCGCCGTACGCCGGCGCCGCGACGATCAACGCCCCTCGCGCCGGCGCGGCGCGCGCCCCGCGCCGGAGCAGATCACGCCCGGAGGTGAGGTACGTGAACGCGAATCGCTCGATGAGATATCGCCCCTCCTCGTCGACGAGCGCCTCGAAGGGGATCAGGTTGAGATCGCCGTCGGGGCTCAAGAGCGCCCAGCGCGCGGCGCCGAGCAGCGCGCGGAGAGGCTGCATGACCAGCCGATCAACGGCGCGGGCGGCCGGCTTGGGGTCGCGCGTCAGGTTGTGATCCGAGAGCTTCTCGCGGAGCGTCCGGACCGCCGCGTCGATCGGCGAAGCCTCGCCGAGATCGGCGAACGACAGATCCCCGCGCGGGCCGAGCACATAGGCCACATAGCGCGGGCGCCCCCAGCGATCGCCTGGAAAGGCGGCCTTCGCGTCAAAGGGCTTGTAGCGGAGGATCTCCACGAGCGCGGCCCCCGCGGGGATCGCCGCCTGGACCTCCTCGAGCGTGACAGCCTTGTGCTCGGCGCGGAACTCGGCGCTCCTCTTGCTGATCTGCTGCTCGAGCTCCTGGCGCTCATCCTCGAGCTCCTGGAGCTTCCTTTCGTGCTCCTCGAGAGAAAGCCCGCCCCGGCCGCGCGCGGCCTGGGTGGCGAGCTGGGATCTCACCGCGGAGAGCCGATCGAGCAGGGCTTGATCGTCCCTCCTGAGGTGGCGCCGGAGCACCGCGAAGCTATCGGCCATGGCATCGACGACTCTGCCCTTGCGCTGGAGGATGGTGGTGAACGCGAGCCTCTTCGCCTGCGTGTCCGAGGGCAACGACCGGACATGCAGGGAGATGGTCTGGCCGGTGTCGTTGGCCAGGGTGTCCATCGACTCGAGCTTCAACTTCTCCGAGCCCAAGGAGAGGAAGCGCGTGGCGTCCTTGTCTTTGATGGCCACGCTGCGCGCCTGCGCCTTGAGCGCCTCCTGGGGGCGCCCCGCGGTCACGTGCAGCGCCGCGAGGTTGCTCAGCGCGAGGCCGATCAGGGGGTGGTCCGGTCCCATCGCCTTTTCCCAGAGACGAAGCACACGCTCGAAGAGGACTTGAGCGCGCGCGAGATCGCCCTTGGCCTGGGACACGTCCCCGAGAATGCTCAGCACGGCGCCTACCCGCATGTCGTCGGGCCCGAACGCCTTCTCCCTGATCATGAGGGCGCGCTCGAGGAGCGGCTCGGCGCCGGCGATATCCTTCTTGAACCAGGACACCAGCGAGAGGAGGTAGAGGGCGTCGGCGACGTCGGGGTGAAGAGGCCCCTTGGCCTTCTCCTGGATGGAGAGGACGCGCTTGAGCAGCGGCTCGGCGCGCGTATTATTCCCCTTCAGCTGGTATATCGTCACCAGCGCGCCGAGGGTGGCTGTGAGGTCGGGGTGATCGGGGCCGACCGTCTTTTCCTGGATCGCGAGGACGCGCAAGAGCAGCGGCTCGGCGCGCGCTTCCTCCCGCTTGAACCTGTACAGCGTTATCAGGCTCTTGAGGTGCGGGAGCAGCCTTGGATCGTCGGCCCCGAGCGTCTTTTCGCGGATCTCGAGGACCCGCTGGTAGTAGGGCTCGGCGCGCGTGTATTCCCCTTTCATCTCGTACAGAATCCCGAGCCCATTGACGGTGCCGACGAGGGCCAGATGATCGGGCGCGAGCCCTTTTTCCTGGATGCGGAGCGCGCGGAGATAAAGCGACTCGGCGCGGCCGTAGTCGCCCTTGCGCGCGTAGACGTCGGCGAGCTTGTCGAGGGTCTCGGCGATGTCGGGGTGCTCGGGGCCAAGGATCTTCTCGCGGATACCGAGCGCGCGCACCAGAAGGGGCTCGGCGCGGGAGAAGCGCGCCCCTGTGTCGTACGCCAAGGCCAGGTCCTGGAGGGCGCGGGCCACGTCGAGGTGGTCGGGCCCAAACGCACGCTCGCGGATGGCGAGGGCGCGCTGGTAGAGCGCCTCCGCGCGAGGTATATCCAGCTTCTGAAGGTACGGCCAGGCGAGCGTGGAGAGCGCATCGGCGACCGCCGGGTCAAAGGCCCCCAGCGCCTTCTCGCGCAGGGCGAGCGCCTTCTGCGCGATCGGGATGGCCTCGTCATATCGCTTTTGCCAGGCGAGGCTCTCCGCCTCTGCGAGGAGGCGTTGCGCCTCCCCGGGATCCGCCGCGCGCGCCTCCGTCGAGGCGAGCACGAAGAAGCCCAGGATCACGGCCCAGACCCACGAGAGCCGCCTCCTTCGCCTCCTCCCTGCCACCCCCGCCGCCGCGGCCGCCGCGATCCAAAGGCCCCCTCCGCTCTCCGCGGATCCCAGCCCTGCCTCGCTGCAAGCGCACCCGCGCGGCCCGGGCCGGACCGAGAAATCAGGCGTGGCGGGCGCCCCGTCGAGCGCGCGAAAATCCCCTGACACGATGAAGCTCGCCCACAGGTTCGGGTGCGCTGTCTCCTTGCGCGACAGCATGGTGAGCTCGACCTGGCGCAGCGCCTCGGCCCGCCCGCCGCCTTCGCGGAGCCTCTCGTAATAGGCTGTCATCAGCTCCCTCGTCGCCCCGCTGTCCACCTCCCAAAGGCTCATCACCTGCGTCTCGGCGCCGGCCATCACCAGCGCTCGGCGCATCCCGTAGACCCCTTCTCCGGACACCGCGTCTCCAACACCGGTCTCGCACGCTGACAGCACCACCAGCTTGGTCCCGCCGAGGTCCAGGGCGGACGCCTCCAGCGCGGTCAGGATTCCATCGTCGTCGCCGCTCTGCCGCGCGTTGGCACCGGCGAGCGCGATCCCGGCGCGGAGCAAGGGGCTCTTCCGCTGCACGGCGGCGGCGATCGCCTGCGAGTTCCTGTCTGTCCCGCGCTCCGGCGCGCGCGGCTCCGGCAGGAAGAAGCCATGGGTGGCGAGGTGCAAGATCCGCGGCCCCTTCACCGCCTTGACCGCGCTCTCGGTCGCCTCGGCGGAGAGCAGGAGGCGCGCGTCGGGCAGCGCCTTTCGCACTGCCAGGGCCTCGTTCCTCGTTCCCGGCAGCGGCGGGAACCGCACCCGGGTCATGTCGACCGCGCGCTCGCCGCCGCGCGTCTCTCGCTGTCCCTGCGCCGGCGCCGGCGCCCCGTGCGCCCCAAAATCCGGGTCAGCCACCACCAGCGCGCCCTCGCGAGCTGGCTCTCGCGACGCGAGGCGGAGCAGATCGCGGCCGCTCGTCAGGTAGGTGAACGCGAAGCGCTCCACCAGATACCGCCCCTGCTCATCCACGAGCGCCTCGAAAGGGACCAGGTTGAGGGCGTCATCGGGGCTCAACAAGACCCACCGCGTCTCGCCGAGGAGCGCGCGGACAGGCTGCATCACGAGGGCGTCGAGGGCGCGGGCGGCGGGCCTCGGGTCGTGGGTCAAATCATGATCGGCGAGCGCCGCGCGGAGCTTCTCCACCGCAGCGTCGATGGCCGCCGCCGCGCCGAGATCGGCGAAGGCTGGATCGCCGCCAGGGCGCAGCAGATAGGCCACGTAGCGGGGCTCGCCCCAGCGCGACAGGAGCTCGCCGTTCCTCGGATTGAAGGGTTTGTAGCGAACGAGCTCGACCAGCGCCGCGCCCTCCGGGATCGCGCCTTTTACCTGCTCGATGCTCACGCTCCCTCGCTCGGCGCGGAACGCCGCGCTCCGCGCGCTGATCTCCGCGTCGAGCTTCTCCCGCTCCGCGTCGAGCGAGAGGAGGTGCCTTTTGTACTCGCCGGAGGACCGCTTGCCCGGGCCGCGAAACAGCTCTGCCCCGAGCTCGGATTTCACCGAGGAGAGGCGATCGAACAGGGCCTGATCCGACGGCGTGAGGTGCCGGCGGAGGGTCGCGATGCTGTCCGCCACCGTATCGAGCACCCTGCCCTTGCGCCGGAGGACAGCGGTGATCGCGGTCCGCGCCGCCTCGGCGCTCCGGGGCGCCTCCTTGACGTGCATGGATATCTTCGCGGAGGTGGAGGTGCTCAGCGTCGCCATGTAGGCGCGCTTCTGCACCTCCGAGCCCATGGCGAGGATGATCTCGGCGTTCTTGTCCTCGATGGCAAAGCTCTGCGCCTCCTCGCGCGACGCCTCCTCGATTCGCCCGCTCGCGGCGTAGAGCGCCGCGAGGTTCCCGTGGGCCGTGGCGCACTCGAGGTGAGAGGCCCCGAGCGCGGCCTCCCAGATGCGGAGCGCGCGCAGATATAGAGGCTCGGCGCGCGCATACTCCCCTTTGCTCTTGTAGAGCCCTGCCAGGTTGTTGAGGGAGTTGGCGACCGCGGGGTGCGCGGGGCCGAGCGCCGTCTCCCGGATGCCGAGGGCGCGCAGCAAGAGGGGCTCGGCGCGCGCGTTGTCCCCACGGGCGTGATAGAGCTGCGAGAGGTTGTTGAGCGTCGTCGCGACGGCGGGGTGAACGGCGCCCAAGGCCATCTCCTCGATGCCGAGGGCACGCAGGAGCAGGGGCTCGGCGCGCGCGTACTCCTCTCTGTCGCTGTAGAGCTCCGAGAGGTTGCTGAGCGTCGTCGCGACGGCAGGGTGTGAGCGACCCAGCGCCTTCTCCTGGATGGACAGCGCACGCTGATAGAGCGGCTCCGCGCGCCCCAGATCCCCCCTCGCCCGGTACAGCTCTGCCAGGTTGTTGAGGGAGTTGGCGACGTCGGGGTGAGCGGGCCCGAGCGCCTGCTCCTGGACCTCGAGCGCGCGCTTGTAGAGCGGCTCCGCGCGCCCTAGATCCCCCTTCTCCTGGAGCAGCACAGCGAGGTTATTGAGCGCGAGGGCGACGGCGGGGTGGGCCTGTCCCTGCGTCTGCTCCCGGATGGCGAGCGCGCGCCGGAGCAGGGCCTCGGCCCGCCCATACTCCCCGCGGAGGTGATACAGCGCGGCGAGGGTGTTGAGCGAATCGGCGACGGCGGGGTGCCCCTCCCCGAGCGCGCGCTCCCGGATGCTGATCGCGCGCTCTAGCAAGGGCTCGGCCCGCGCATACTCGCCCTGGTTTTCGTAGAGCCCCGCGAGGTTGTTGAGCAAGAGCGCGATGGCGGGGTGGCCCTCACCGAACACGCGCTCCCGGATCGCGAGAGACCGGAGGAACAGGGGCTCGGCGCGCGCATACTCCCCCTTGTCCTTGTACAGCTGCGCGAGGTTGTTGAGCGCGAAGGCGAGAGGGACTGGGTCGGTCGCCTTCTCGAAGATCCCAAGGGCCCGCTGATAGAGCGGCTCCGCGCGGCCGAGATCCCCTTTTTTGCTGTACAGCTCGGCGAGGTTATTGACGCAGGCGGCGACGTCGGGCGAATCTGCTCCGAGCGCCTTCTCCACGATACCGAGGGCACGCTTGTAGAGCGGCTCCGCGCTCGCGAGATCCCCTTTTTCGGTGTACACCCTCGCGAGGTCGTTGAGCGAGCTCGCGACCAGCGGGTGGGCTCCGCCGAGCGCCCTCTCTCGCAGGGCGCGCGCGCGCTCGGCGAGCGCGAGCGCCTCGTCATACCTCGCCTGCTCATTGCGCTGCGCGGCCTGCTCCGCGAGGCGCTGGGCCTCCGCCAGATCGTCCGCGCGGGCCGGCGCCGCCGGGAGCGCCGCGAGGACCCCCAGCAGCGCCGCAAAGGCCCGGGAGCACCAGCGTCCGCGCATCCTCGGATGGTCCCCGATCGCCGCGCGGGCCGCAAGCAGGGTCGCCGTCGGTTCCGCTCGTCAGATCAGCAGGCGTTGAGGTAGCATCGGCGCGGTTGCCAGAACACCGATGGCTCCCTGTGGAGGAAACATGTCTCGATGGTCCATTCTCCTGCTTGGCCCCTTCATCGCGCTCGGGATCTACGCATGCGGTGGCTCCCAAGCCCCTGCCAGCGGCGCGTCCGACGAGACATGTCCAGTGGCCAAGGAGGGTTCCCCCCCGACCTGCCCGGAGGGATGCGTGTGGAACGGCACCGCGTGCAAGAAGGACCGGGGTGTGATCATCGATTACTTGCTCGACGGCGGGTCCCCGACGCCCCCGAAGTAGCAGGCGCGTCGATCCCCTAGACGAGCACGCCGGGGTTCATGATGCCCCGCGGATCGAGCGCGCGCTTTGCGCCCGTGAGCGCGCTCGCGAACAGGTCCGGCCGCTCGCGATCGTAGAACGGCCGATGATCTCGCCCGACCGCGTGGTGGTGGGTGATGGTCCCCCCGGCGCGGAGGATCGCCTCGCTCGCCGCCGCCTTGATCTCGTCCCATTGCCGCACGCCCGAGCCAGAGCGGCAGGGCGCGAGCACGGTGAAATAAGGCGCGGCCCCGTCCGGGTAAACATGGGTGATCCGACATGTGATGAGCGCCTGACCACACACCTCCACCGCCGCGCCCCTCGTCGCCGAGAGCACCTCCGTATAAAAAGCCTCGAAACGATCCCACGAGATCGCCGTCTCGAACGTCTCCACGACCATGCCCAGCGTGATCAGCGCGTCACGCAGATACGGCATGTGCAGGAACATCCTCCGCCACGCCCCGGCGGCGCCCTCTCGCTCGCCTTCGCGCGTCTCCCTTGTCTTGCCCGCGCCCGGCGGCGCCTCGCCGCCGGCGTCCCGGCATATCTCGAGGGCGCGTGACATGAGCGCATCGAGCGGATGATCGGCCGACTCGAACGCGACGAGCAAGAGGCTCGCGCTGCCGTCGCCGGCGCCGCTGTTCAGGGCCTCCCCGGCGTCGAGGAGGCGGCAGTTCTGCGGGTAGAGCCCCGACTGCGCGAGGCGCCTCGCGGCCTCGGCCCCGCGGAGAAAGTCGGAGAAGCGCACCTCTGCCGAGGCCCGGAAGCGAGGGCGCGCCGAGAGCCGCATCCACGCCTCGGTGATGATCCCGAGCGCCCCCTCGGAGCCGAGGAAGAGCCGCTCCGGCGCGGGCCCTGCGCCGGACGCGGGGAGCCGCCTTGTCTCGAGCGCGCCCTTGGGCGTGATCACGCGCAGCGCCTCCACGAAATCGTCGATATGCGTGTGCAGCGTGGCAAAGTGGCCCCCCGACCGTGTGGCGAGCCAGCCGCCGAGCGTCGAGAACTCGAAGGACTGGGGGTAATGGCGGAGCGAGAGCCCGCGCGGCCGGAGCGCCTCCTCGAGCGCCGGGCCGAAGATCCCCGCCTGGATCCGCGCAGCCCGCGATATCTCGTCGATCTCGATCACCCGGTCCAGGCGGCGCAGATCCATCGACACCACGCCTCGAAAGCGCGCAGGGTCGAGGCCCCTCATCTCGACGCCGCCCACCACCGATGATCCGCCCCCATAAGGGATCACGGCGAACCGCCGCTCCTGGCAAAAATCGAGGATCCGGACGAGCTCGGCCTCGTCGCCGGGCAGGGCGACCGCATCGGGGGCCACGCGGAAATCGCCCATGAGCCCCCGGACCACATCGCGATAGGCCTTGCCATAGGTGTGCGCGGCCCGCTCAAAGGGGTCCTGCGAGAACAGCTTGTCGAGCTTTCGCGGCGGCGCCCAGCGCGGCGTCGGGAGATCGATGTCCTCGAGCCTCGGCGGCGGGAGCTCGGTGAACGTCGAGACATTGAGCCTCGAGGCCATCATCGCCTTGAGCGCGGGGAGCCCCTCGCGAAAGGGATCATCGCTGTCCCGGCCCCAGCCCCAGAACCTTCTTCCATTGATCATGCGCGCGGCCTCCGCCGGATGGTCCCGAGGATCCGCTCCCCGGTCCGCTTGCCCGACCGCAGCACCGCGCTGAACCCGCCCCCCGGCTGCGTCCAGGCGCCCGCCAGGTACAGGCCATCGACGGGCGTCACCGCGTCCATCCTCGCGCCGCCGCACTGATCGGCGCGCGCGCTCCAGCCGTAGATGCTCCCGCCGGGGTTGCCGGTGAAGCGCTCGAAGGTGATCGGCGTCGCGATCTCCGTCACCTCGATGAGCCCCCGGAGGCCTGGGAAGAGCGCTTCCTCCACGCGATCGATGAGCGCGTCGGCCGCGATGGCGCGATAGTCCGGCGCGTTCGCCTCGGCCTCGGCGTAGGCCTTCGGGTCCATCAGCATCGTGATGGAGAGGATCCCCTTTCCCTCGGGCACGAGCGATGGATCGAGGTGATTGGGCACGACCACCGAGAGCGGGGCCGCGCGCGGATCAAAGCGATCAGCGGGCTTTAGCGCATAGGCGGTGTTCAGGTAAATGTCATAGTCGGCGGGGCCCGAGAGCTTGCTCCGAGGCGGCGCCTTGAGCCCCAGCCACACCTTGAAGCACGACACCGAAGGCTCCATCTGGGTCATCCGGTGGAGGTAGCGAGGGTCGATCTCCTGCGGATCCGTGAGCTCTCCGAAGGTCTGTTGCGGGTTCACGTTGCTCACGACAGCGCGTGTCGCGACGACCCGCCCGCCGGCGAGCTCGACGGCGGCGACGCGGCGCCGCTTGATCTGGATCCGCCGGGCCGGCGTGGCGAGGCGCACCTCGCCGCCGTGGGCCTCGATGACCTTGCAGAGGGCGGCTGTGAGCGCCGCGCTGCCGGAGGACGGGTAATAGCCGCCATAGGCATGGTAGGAGTACCAGGGGACAAGCCACTGGATGGCCGAGAGCCCGTCGATCGGCAGCCCGAGCGAGCCCGAGGCGAAGAGGTCGAGGATCCCGCGGAGCTTTGGATCCTTGATGTGCTGATCGATGACATCGGCCGCGGTGCGCCGGCCGAGGGCGCCGAGGAGCGAGAGGAAGCGGGAGGTGTCGAGCGCGTCCGGCAGGGAGCCCCGGCCGCCGATCGAGACGGCCTCCTGGTGCGCGCTCGCGGCGAGCTCGAAGAGCTTGCGAAGGCCCTCGACGTCGCCGGGGAAATGGGCGCCGAGGAGATCGAGATAGGCGTCAATGCCGTGCGGGACGCGGAGATCATGGTCTGGCCAGAGCTCGCGGCGCAGGACCTCAGGCTTGAGGAAGACCAGATCGTCGCCGACGCCGAGCTCGGCGAGCAGGCCTCGGTAAGGCTGGCCCTTGCCCATACCGTCGATGAGGTGGAGGCTCACCTCGAAGGTGAACGGCTCGCGGACAAAGGTGGTCGCGTAGCCTCCGGGCCTCTCGTGGCGCTCGGCGACCAGGACCGAGAGGCCATGCCGCGCGAGGTAGGCGGCCGCGGCGAGCCCGCCGAGCCCTGCGCCGATCACGACCACATCGCGTTCATCGCGGTTGTTCATCGGCCGCACCATGCCCGGCCCTCGGCCGGAAGTACAGCAAGCGCTGCCGGAGGCGGCGCCCGAGCGCGGCGAGCGCGGCGAAGAGCAGGATGCCCGGCGAGAGCGGCGCCCGCGGTGACGCGCCCGCGACGGGCGGCGAGAGGCTGCAATCGCTGTCGTCGACGCTGGAGGTACGCGACGGGATCGGAATGCACATCCCCTCCGTCGCGTCCGGCTGCGCCCCCGGCGGCGGCGCGCAGCCAAAGCCTTCTGCGCAGCCGTGCTGATCCTTGCACACCGTGGTACACGCGGGTTTATCGGTGGACGTTGTGTCACAGACAAAGGGTGAGCAGGCGAGCACCGCCGTGCATACCCCGTCGTCCTTGGCGCCCCTCGCGCGCGAGCAGGCGTTGCAGCTGTCGTCCGGGGTGCAGGCCTTGTCGCAGCAGACGCCGTCCACGCAATAGTAACTCCTGCACTCGGTGGACACGGCGCATTTCCTGCCGGGCGGCTGGAGCACGAAGATTTCGGCGCTCGCCTGGGGCGCGCCCGAGAGCCCGTATCCGCCGGAGACGAGCACGAAGCCGTTCGGGAGCGGCGCGGCCGCGTGGTTCTCGCGCGGGGCCTCCATCGAGCCGACGATCGCGAAGCGATCGGTCTTCGGGTCATAGACCTCCGCGCTGGCGAGCAGGTTGCCGTCGACGTCATGACCGCCCACCACCAGCACCCGGCCGTCGGAGAGCCTCGTCGCGCTGTGATATCGGCGCGCCTCGGCGAGCGATCCGGCGGCGGTGAAGGTGTTGGTATCGGGATCATAGAGCTCTGCGCTCGAGAGGACCCCCATGGCCCCGATTCCGCCCACCACCCTTTCCAGCACAGTGGGATCCGAAGCTTGGAATTCACGTGACTTGAAGTCGCGGC
>JADMIO011621130.1_pt1 | contig 19886 bp, 11 predicted proteins | sample 8958161 | NCBI WGS metagenome assembly JADMIO01 (sample SAMN16585339, study PRJNA669376) | soil metagenome | isolation source: Crop rotation soil | place: USA: Cullars Rotation, Alabama | collected 2011
CGCGACAACTTGTCCACGTGGAATTCTAAGCTTAGGATCCCAATGTGCTGGAAAGTGGAAGCACGCTCGACCTTCGCCAAATTTGAAGCGGCATTCAAAGACAGAAAGCCCGACAGCAAAACAATCTACAACGTCAAAAAGCGTTTGACGCAAGGAGCAGACGCCGAAAACATCTGGATAGAAGTTAGAGACATTCAGGGCGACACTATTTCCGGCGTATATGATGCAGATGGGTATGCGGTCCCGGCGAAAAAGGGCGCTCCGGCATCGGTCACACGTGAAGAACTCCAGGACTGGATGGTAGATGACGGCGTGAGCGCAATGGGTGGGTACTCATCATTTGCATTGCAGCGGGCCGGCGTGGCGCAAGCCTTCGGGATTTCGGGCTCAGACACCAGGTCCGGACAGTCAGACCGAGAAAAGTTAAAGCAGTATTGGAGAGATTTGGCAAAAGAATCCGTCGAGAACAAATCTTTTACGCTCAATCCGACAGAGAGCTACGTTTTGACCTCGATCCTCGTTTTGCAAAGATTGCACAAAGGAAACACCGGCCGCGATGCGACAGAAACGGAGTTGGCCGAATTTTCCGACCTGCCCGCGGAAATGATCTACTCTATGCTAGAAGTCGCCAAAAATCACCCTCCGGAACTCATTGACTAGTTTAAGCAACACTTTAAGAAGAAATAGCGGAAATCACCGACCGCCTGGGTAAATACAGGTTGGCATCCGGGCATTTTAAATCCCCGCTGGCGAGTATTTTCAATGAGTCTATTTAACCAAAGGAAGCAGGTCAGACAGCAAATCGTCGACCACATGGGCAGAGACCCGGCAGGTTTCCCGATAATTTCGGAGCAGTTTGAAGGGCACAATCATCCAAACTTACATTTGGCGCTGGAGGAATACGCCAAAACGAACGGACGGACGACCAGGACATTGGGCATCCAGGGTGGTTTTTTAACCTTCGGCGGCACTAGTCTTGCCGACCTGGTCGCGCCAAAAACGATGGCGTCTTTTGTCGGCCTGGGCGGCGCCAAAGAAGGACCGGTGCAATATACGAGCATCAAGCTCGAAGGCGAGAAACGACTCTCTTGTGTGCAAGGTGCTCTTTATTTGATTAAGGGCGATCGAAAGATTGTGATTTTAATGCGTCCAAAAGGCACCGAATTTGGTTCTACTGGCGGCTCCATCTTGCTCGACGTGATGGCCGAGGAAAAGCCGGTGGCCGAGGCAGTAATCGAAGACCTGCGCAAGGCTATAGACAAGCACAATATTTACCGCGGCAAAATACTATCGGTCGATCGCAAGGACAATCCGGTAGCCGGCGGATCGACCGGCATCAAATTTCATACGGTGCCGACAATTGAGCGAGACAAAATAATTTTGCCCGAAGGGTTGCTCAAGCGCATAGAAAGGCAGACCGTCGAGGTCGGCCAGTACAGCGAAGCGCTGAAGAAAGCCAAACGCAAAATGAAGCGCGGCATCCTCCTGCATGGCAAGCCCGGAACAGGAAAAACGTTATCGGCCATGTACCTGGCGTCGGCAATGAAAGAGCGCACGGTGCTTGTCCTCACAGGTCGCGGACTGGGGCTGATTGAAAGCTCCTGTGAGCTGGCCCGGTGGCTGCAGCCGGCGATGGTCGTGATTGAGGATGTCGATTTGATTGCTGACGATCGCAAGGCGAGCGGCGCAGGTATGCCGGTATTGTTTGAATTGCTCAACCAGATGGACGGGCTGGCCGACGATGCAGATATCTTGTTTATGCTGACGACGAACCGGCCGGAGATTTTGGAGCCTGCCCTCGCCTCACGACCGGGGCGAATAGACCAGGCATACGAAATCCCACTGCCCGACGCCGATTGCCGCAAGCGCCTCTTCGAACTTTACAGCGAAGGCCTTCAGGTTGAAGTGGAAAACATGGACGTGTTCATAAAACGCACGGCCGGTGCAAGCGGCGCTTTCATCAGCGAATTGATGCGCAAGGCTGCTCTGTTTGCCGCACCAGAAGGCGACCCGATTGTGGTCAAGGATAAACACATCGATGAAGCCCTGCACGAGCTTGTAATCGTTGGAGGCACGCTGACTAAGAGCCTGCTCGGCTTCAAAGAAATCGGTTTCTCCGCATCCGAGGTCGGCTCGATGAAGTAGCAGCCACTGCTGTAGAGAAGGCGTTTTCGAAAAATTCCGAAAAACGTCCGTTTTTCGGAACGCTTGAAAATTTGATGTTACGACACAAGCATGAAGCTGGACACACCGTTCTTCTTGGAGACCTGAATTTGCACGGGGAACATGTCTTTGACGTCCGAGATATGGGTGATCACCAGGACGCGCGAAAAGTCGGCTTGAATCAGTCTGATTGCTTTGACCAGCTTATCGCGACTGCCGTCGTCCTGCGAGCCAAACCCTTCGTCTATGATCAGAGTCTCAAGCTTGGCACCGGCGCGGCGGGCGAGCAAGCGCGAAAGAGCGATGCGCAGTGCAAAATTGACTTTGAAAGCTTCGCCGCCGCTGTACAGCTCGTAGTTGCGGGTGCCGACTTCATCGCCCATGACCAGATCGAGTGTTTCTGATATGCCGCCGGATTTGTTTTTTGCCTGGGTAATCATGGCGACGTGCATTTTGTTGTCGGTCAGGCGCGAGAGTATACGGTTCGCTTCGGCTTCGATCTCGGGGATGGCATTTTCGATGATTACAGCCTGGATACCCTTCTTTCCAAACGCTTCGGCCAGATAACCCAGATCTTCGATTTCTTCTTCTAGCACGGCAAGTTTCACCAGGCGCTCTTTGTAAACGCTAAGCTCTTTGTCAAAGCTCTGCTTGCGCTCGGTCAACACGGCGACACGCAGACTGGCGTCCTGCTTTTTGGCCCGCAGTTCTTCCATCGTCGGCACCAGACCATCGATTGCTTTCTTCAGATCGCTTAGCTGGCCGAGTTCGGCGGAGAGCCTCCACTGCTCGTCCTTGATGATTTCGATCTGGCGCTCGCGTTCTTTGATGTCGGTTTCCACCTGCAGCAGCTCTTCTTCAATGCGCGGCTTTTCGTCAATCGCCACACGCAGGTCGCGTGATTTTTCGGTAGCGGAAAAAAGCTCGTTCAACTGGCTTTTGAGTGCATTGTGTGCCGCGCGGTCGTATGCGAGGGCGGCCAGTTCGTCCATGGCGGCTTTGAGCTTAGCCCGGGTTTCGGAGGCGTATGATTCGGTATTTAGCTCGACAATAAGGCGCGAATGATCTTCGTTTACTTTGGGCAGTCTTTCGCCTAATTTGGCCAGATCATCCAGGTCGCGCAGGAGCTGCTGGTGGCGCGACTCTATGTGCCGCTTCAGGCGTATTTGAGATTGCAGCGAAGTGAAAACAGCCGGGTCAAATTCCAGCTTGGCCAATTCGGCTTTAATATTGATCAAGCTCTCGCGCTCGACCTGGGCAAAATTATTGTGCTTGAGTTTTGACTGCAGTTCTGCGCGCTCGGCGGCCAGTTTGTCGCCATTAAGTCTGGCGCGCTCGACTGCCTTTTCGCGCTCGTTGTAGCGGCCTATGCGCAGGTCCAGGTCTTTTCTTTTTTCCAGTTCTTTGCGCGTAGCCACATATTGTTTGCGCATATCGGTGAGGTCGTTTTCGAAACCAAATATGGTGGCTTCCAGTTTGGCGATGTCGCGGTCCATCTCTTCGTTTTGTTTCATGTAACGATCGATGACGGCAGCGCGGTCGACAATTGGAGCGGAGCAGAGCGGGCAGATGGAAGAATGTTCGTGCTCTTTCAGCTCGCGCACTTTCTCCAGATTTTCTCTCTGGCGCACTTTTATTTCTTCAATCTTTGCTGTGGCTGCGGCCATATCGGCCTTGATCGTGAGGCCGCGTTTTTCGATCAGATCAAATTCCACTTCCAGGCGGTCAAGATCGGCCTTGAGCGCCTCCAGCTCCTGACCTTCGGCCGACAGACTCTTGGCAGAGCCGGACATTTCTTCGATTTCGGCCAGTGCTTTTTCTTTTTGAAAAAGTTCGGCTTCGATATGGATGCGGCTCTCTTGAATCGTATTATTCAAATCATTCGAGCGTACGGTGAGCTGGGCGAAGGCCTCCTGCCGAGCCGTAAGCTCCGCCTCGGTGGCGAGCATCTCCTTGTATTCTTTGTAAGAGGCGCGCACTTTGGCTTCGTCGGCGACTTCTTTTTGCAGCCGGTCATGCTGCTTGTTTAGCTCTGCAAGTTCGCGCGCCAGTTGCTCAACCGAAAGCTCGATGCGGCTGCGCTCACGCGCCAGCTCGCCGCTCAAATTTATCTTGATCTCAGTTTGCTCTTGAAACTTCAGAGCAAGCACGTCCTGCTGCTCGACCTGGCTGCGCACCTGGTTAAATTTCTCCAGCTGCTCGGCAATGGCACCACCGTCCTGAATTGTTTTAGTCAGTTGCGCCAGGCGCGCGCTCAGACCTATTTTCTGCTCGATCAGGCGCTTGAGGGCGGCTTCCATATCGTGCTGGCGCGTTTCATTGCCGGCCACCGTCGCTTCCACAACTTTCAAACGAGCGACCGACTCGTTTAGTTCGTTTACTCTCAGCTCGATGTCTTCCAGACTGACGCACACATCGTCATACTCTTTACGGGCAAGGGCCAATTCGTCTTCTGTAAGACAAAGCTTTGTCTCGGTTTCGCGCTGGACGGTGAGCGTATTTCTAAATGCCTCAGCCTCCGCTTTTTTGTCGCGCAGCTGCTCGCGTGTCTCGACTTGCAGCCGATCAAAATAGGAGAGCCCGAGTATCTCGGAGAGCACCTGCTTGCGCTCGGAGGGCAGCCTGGTTGTAAATTCTTCGGCGCGGCCCTGCTTGAGGTAGGCGCTGTTGACAAAGGTGTCGAAGTCCATGCGCAGCAGATCTTGTATATGCTTGCCGGTCTCTTTCATGCTGGCCGAGGTCATCGATGTCCAGGTCAGGCCTTCATACTGTTTGGCCGAAAGCGGCGGCTCGCCATCATCGCCGGCCCCGCTCGCGGCACGCGGGTTGACATCCTCGTGCCTGACAGGCGACGTGCGCTCCGCCACCATCAGCTCCAACGTGCCTTTTGACATACCTCGGCCGCCGGCCTTGCCCGCCGCCTTCTGGCGCGAGCGACGCACGCGATAAAGCCGCCCCTCATGCCCAAAAATGACTTCCACCCACATTTCCTTTTCGCCCAGACGCACAAGATCGTCAGAGCCCGAGCGAGCCTGTTCCCAGAGCGCCCAGGTGACCGCGTCGAGCAGCGCCGACTTGCCGGCGCCGTTGAGCCCTGTCAGACAGGCGACGCTCACCCCGCTCAAATCGAGCGAAGCGTCCGCGTAGCTCATAAAATTGTGGAGGCGGAGATGGTTGAGTATCAAGGCAAGCGGTTCGAGAAATGTTGTCTTTGCGCCGAGGAAGGCCCCGGCCTTTAATTGAGCTAAAATGCCATCCCGGGGGCAGCCCAGAACAGTCTGGTGTTAGCTTAGCAGGTCCGGCCGAGGGAGTGCACAAAGAAGAGAAATGCCGGCGCGAAGGCTGCCAAAACAAGCTTTTCTACTGGTTGCAGCCGCCACTTTTATAGCGGGTGCGGTCACTGTCGCCCTGGAAATGATTTTGATGCGCCTGGCCACAAGGTACATGGGTTCGGCATCCGACGGCACGACGGCGGCGCTGACGGCATATCTGCTCGGCTTATTAGCCGGCGCTGCTCTGGTTTTGAGGTTAAATAACAAAAAGGAAGGCACCGCGGGCCTTTTCACAGTCGCAGTGCTCGCAGGTCTGGCGGCATCCGGCGTGGTGCTCGCCCTTGTGAGCCTCTCCCCGGCAGCCGCGGTTGCTCCACTCACTTTCATGGGCGGCCTGCCGTTTTGCGCGCCGCTCATATTTATACCTGCATTACTTGCAGGCACAATTTTTCCGCAGCTCTTGCTGCTTTCCTCCCGTTTCTTTTTTGGCAGTCAAGAAAACTATGACGCCGCCGGAGGAGAAAACCAAAATATAAATAATCGCGCCATGCTCCTCTATCTGGTGAGCAATCTGGGCTCGGCTCTGGGAGCGCTCGGGGCTGCCGTCTGGCTGCTGCCGCTTCTGGGTATTGCCAATTCTTTATATGCAACGACGGCCGGCTGGCTTTTGGTGGCATTTCTCATATCACCGTATATGGTGCCGGAAAAGAGGCCGGAAATAGGAAGCACGGCAAATTCGCTAAGCACTCCATCCGCTGATGCAGCGGCGCCATCGCCTGAGGAAGAGGCAGCGGAAATAGTCGATATTGACGGGGCCGTGATGGCAACCAGCCAGCCATTTTCATATGCTGCCGTCTTTTTTGCCGCGCTCGCCGGCCTGCTTTTTGAATGCATATCAATAAGGATGCTCGCTCTGATTTGCGGCTCGTCTTTTATAAGCACCGCCTGCGCCGTAGCCGCCACCCTTCTTGCAATTGCGCTGGGAACGCGCATCGCCATCTTTTTGCCGGCGCACAAAAACACGCGGCTGCCGCTGGCGATGAGCCTGGCATTTGCCGCTTTTGGTCTGGCTCTAGCTCTTATACTCGTGCCACATTTAAATAATGTGTTCCAGGCGCTTCGGCAGTTGGGCGCAGGTGAATTTTCGCAGGCCGAACGCCACGGCCGCTGGCTGGCATATATGTATCCCCGTCTGATGTTATCTCTAATTTTTTGTTTGCCCGGAGCCACCGGCCTGTCGATGATTTTCCCGGCGGCGGCCAAAAGCGCATCGCGCCCGCTCGACTTATTGCGTCTCTACATTGCCGGCGGTATCGGCACGGCTCTGGCACCCCTCGTCTTTGTCAGCGGATTGGAGGTGACTCTCACGCCATTCGGAAGCACAATGGCACTGATGCTTCGGCTGACGGCCATCGCCACTGTGGGCCTCGCCGTCGGCGCTCTCATGGATCCACTTCTGCGTGGGAAGAAGTTGCTGGATGGAATACCCTCCAAAATTTTCTGCCTCACTGCCCTGGCCGCCGCCGCACTCGCCCTATTTTTTGTAAGACCACCGGACGTAAACAAGCTGGATATGGGGCTCTCCTTCGTTCCAGCGAGGACGCCCGTAACTGAGGTTTTGAAAGATCAGCAGGCAAGCAAGCGACTCTTTTATATGGAAGGTCGCACCGCGACAATTTCTGTCCTGGCAAAAGAAGACGACAATACAATTTCTCTTCGCAGCGACGGCAAGGTCGAAGGCACGGTGCCGGCAAACATAGCCGCGCCTGCACCGGGAAGTGATCTATCCACCCAGTCGCTACTAGCACTGCTTCCTATCGTCTGGCACGGCGCCGAAGTCAACGATTCTCTATTAATCGGCTACGGTACTGGCACCACGGCCGCCACCATGAGCAGGGCACTGCCACTGGGTTCGCAAATAATAGTGGAAATAGAACCGGACGTTATTGCCGCGGGGCCGATTTTCCAACAAAATTGGGCTGCGATTAAAAGGCCAATGCTTGAGCTAGCCCCCGCGGGGAGCACGGCAGTCACCACCGACGATGCCCGGCAATTTTTGCAGCAATCATCCCGAAATTTTGACATCATAATTAGCCAACCCGCCGAACCCTGGGTGCAGGGATCTTCTAATTTGTACTCAGCAGAATTTTATTCTCTGGTAAGAAATCGCCTGGCCAAAGGCGGCATATATTGCCAGTGGCTGCAGCTCTACGGCATGGACAGCCACGGCCTTGCCAGTGCAATTAAGACTTTGCATGGGGCATTCCCGCGAATGCTCGTACTGCATTTCCCTGGCGCCGGCGAACTGCTTGTCCTCGGCTTCAAAGAATCGGATGGGAAAAACAATTCCGCTGGCGACGAAAAAAATCTGCGGTCAAATTTTCTTTCGCCACATCTGCGGCCGCTCATGGCACGCGCCGGAGTGGAGAGTGTGGCCGATCTAAAACAAGCGGTGTGGCTCGACGGCGACAAGGTCGGCAAAGCAATCGAGAGATGGCAGGCGTCCACCGAAGCCGTCGTCATCACCGATGACAACCTTGCCCTCGAGCTCGACACCATTCCCGAAATAGAAAGTGGCGCCCGGTGCATTGTAGAAAATCTTGCACTCTTTAACGGATTGCATGAAGAAACTTTGTCAGAAAATGCGAAAGCGGATGGTGCCGCAACATTGCTTGCTCGCGGCGACGAGGAGGCAGCGCGCAAGGAAGCTCAAGCGGCTCTGCATGCCGATCCATACCTTGTAAGAGCGCTCAACGTGCTGGCCGCCGTAGCACTGCGCCAAGGTCAAGTTGTTGAAGCCGAGAAATTTGCCTTGCGTTCAGTTACGCTTTATCCCGACGGCGAGACCGGCCATATGCTTAAATCTCTAGCAGCGCTCGCCGGCAATAAACCCGCCGTGGCCAACGCCGAAGCCGACCTTGCGCACCGTCTAAACCGGCTTGACTACCGGCCCTACGTGTTCTCTGCTGCGGCCTGCAGGGTGGCCGGAGAGAAGGAAAAAGCGACTGCTATGTTAAGCAGGGCAAGACAAAATTGTTCGGATAGTGTACAACTTAAACACATAGATGATTTGGCTGAAGAATTTTCTCGCCCAAGTTTGCCCGTGGAAACATCTAATTACTCAGGCACCCTCGTATCCCGGTTATCCAGGTTTCTCCCGGTAGCTTTTTCGAGCGGCTATACCAGGTGCAAAGATGTCCTTTAGACTTTTATTGATTGAAGACAGCCCTACACAGCTGATGACGATCTCCAAGACGTTGCAAGCCGAGGGATATACTGTCATCGAGGCGAGAAACGGCGCCGAAGGTCTGGCGCGCGCCTACAACGAACTCCCCGATTTGATTATTTCGGACGTGGTGATGACCGGTATAAACGGTTATCAGCTCTGCCGCCTTGTCAAAAACGATCCCGATTTGAGCCAGACGCCGGTCATCCTGTTGACAAAATTGGATGGTTCTGTCGACAGATTCTGGGGTTTTAAGTCCGGGGCCGATCGTTATATCCCGAAGGAGCCGGGCTTTACCAGCCTGATCAAAGCGATAGAGGAGCTTCTGGAAGAGGCGACCATGAAACCGCGCCTGCGTGTCATAGGGGAGCCTTCCAAGACGCTTTCGGGCGAGGACGTAAACAACCGTCTCAACCAGCTCCTCGAAAGACTGCTCTTTGAGGCCACCATCATTGACGAAGTGCGCGCCATCGCCGAGGATGTGCTCGATCTGGAATCGGTGACGCAAAAACTTTTCGAACTGCTCTCATCCATTCTCGACTACCAGGCCCTCGGGCTCGTGGTCAACCAGGGCAAGAGCTCGGTGCTGCGCGTCGACGCCGGCTCGCAGGTGGACGAGGTGGCGCTGCGTTCATACATCGCCAAGATTGCTCTGCAACTCGGCCTCCCTCCTCTCAAGGACGAAGCGCCGCGCGGCCACTACATGCCCGAAAACGCGCTCACCCAGCCGATTGACATTACCGGTCAGCGCCTTGGCTTGATGGTGGTAGTGCCCTATCCCCAGCAAATTTTCAAGCCCGGCGACCAGAAAGTAGTGCGCCTGATCGGCGAACAACTCTCAGTGGTCCTGCGCCTGCTTGAGCTGACAGGCAGAGAAAGCCGCGCCGCGGCGGGCGGCAAACAACCCGAAGTTTTGCCAAATAAGTCCTAGCGCTGTTTTGCCTGAAGAGTCCTAAATTAGTGCCGTGTGCGCCGGCGGCGGGCCCGCTTGGACTCTTGGTCCGGCGCTGGGCTGGAATCGTCGTCGGAAGACACTTCGGCGCGCCCGGATGTGTCGGGCTGTTCATCTGAAATCGGCACCATAGAACCAGTTATTTCTTTTGTGCGCAACGGGTCATGCTGCTCGACTCTTTGTGACCAGTGCACCTGTTCTGCCGACTGCTGCTGATGTTGTTGTGCCCCTTCGTCAGCCTGTGATTGACCCGCGACGACATCGGCGCTGGGCTCACCTGGAATCGGCTCCGGTCTGTCATCCATCAACAGGGAAGTAAGAGCCGAGCCGGGCACGGACATAATTTGCCAGTCACCAGTTTTGCGCTTCGATTCTTCGAGCAGGCGCTTCTCTTCTTTCTTCTTTGCTCTCAGTTCCAACTCGCCAAGACTGGGAAGCTGGCCTGAAGTTTCAATCTCAGAAACGGTGTCATCATCGTAATCCGCGGCTGGATGGTCCTGCCCGGACTGCCCGCCGGGAGAAAGCGCATTTAGCGCGGCCACGTGCTCGCCGGTCGCCAGGCCGACATCGCTCTGCGCTGGCGGTTCATCCGGTGTAATAAATGGAGAGGGCTCCGGCACGATCGGCACATAATCCTCCGGCGAAGGTGTCGAGGGAGGCTTGGGCGGCAATGGCGGTGGTTCGGGGCGCCACTGCTCAGCACTGCCCTGCGAAATATTTTTGCCGCCCACAAATGGAATGGCAGACAAGTCCATTTCAGTCGGCTGGGCCCACATGTCGTTGGCCTGAGGTGCATCAGCCCAGATTTCGGCGATTGCTCTGACAGAAGCGGCAAGAGCATCATCCATGGTGTCAGGAGCGGCCTCTTCTTTTTCCTGCGCGCTTGCAGCACCCTTTCCACTCGGCACCGTATTTGGTGCCTGAATCATAGGCTGCTCGGTTTCTTCGTCTTCCGGAGTGCTCCAGTCGAGTTGATCTTTCCATGCCGGCGCCGCCTTCGAAATATCAAAAACACCTGGGGAAACTCCTACATCGTTTCCGGCCGCATCCGCTGTTTCAAGCACTTCAGTCGCAGCAGTGATGTCTTGCTCTGCCGAAAAAGCGCCGCCGGGTGCCAGTGGCTCCGGATCGCCATGACCTTCCTCGCCAGATGCTGGCTCTTCTTGCTCGGCCGGTGGCACAGGCGCTGGTTGTTCTTTTACAACAACAGGACCTGGCGCAATAACGATCGGCACTTTTACCAGCGTGTCTTCAGATTGATTGCGGTATGCGTCATCAAGCATGGCCTGAACGACATAGCCTTTGGCCAGAAGCATTTCACCAATATCGAGGCCAGTGGCGCTGCGCTCAATCATCACAGTCTGAAATTGCACGACTGTGATATCGCCCTGCTTGAGCAGTTGTTGGCCGATCAAAACACAGTTCAAATCTTCTTGATCGATAAATCCCTGCTTCACCAGGAAGGTGCCAAACATCATTTCGGGCATGGCTTTGTGCATGTCTGCAGCGATGTCCAATTCATTTTGTTCGAGCAAACCGGAGCATTGCAGCAACTCACCTATACGCAATTGCTGGCGAGGACCAGAACCCTTTTGCATTCGTTGCCCATCGTCATCTTCGCCGCCGCGCAGGCCCATTTTGCGAAAATCGTAATCGGCGCGGGTCACGGGATCGCACAGTACATCATGCGCTATCCAGACCCGCTGAAGGCGCTTGAGATGATTCTGCCGTTCAGGTCCAACAAGCTTTGAATCCTGTCGCAACAGTTGTCTCACCATACGCCAGAACGAAAGATGGATCGAATGGAAATCATCCATATCGATGACATTCATCCGGCTGTAGTAATCAGCCTCTTCGTCATTGATTATGATTTCTTTTGAAACCCTGGCCGCAACCGGCTGCTGTTGCCCCTCTCCAGAATGCGCAGCCGAAGCCTGCACAGCGTTAGATTGTTCCGACTCAGGTAGCGGCTGATTCTCGCTGTCGATGGCCTCATTATCGCCTGTGTCCAACTGCGACTCAGCATCGCTTCGTGCCACCGGCGGCATGGCGGCTATGTGGTCGCCTGTGTCCACCTGTGCCGGATCGATACTCTCACTTCCTTCAACCGAGTCCAGATCTGGAAAAGTAGAAACGTCTGTGCCTTGAGCAAAATCAGACTCACTCATCACTTGCGCTTCGGGCGGCACCGGGGGCGCAAAATCACCCTCCTGCTGCGCGGCGCCTTCGTGGAAATAGGCGGTTTCTTGAAACTGCCGCTGCTCGCCGGCTGCCCTTTCCCCATTATCCGAGCCGCCGTCTTGCCCATTGCCGCCGGCAGTTTCGGGAGGTCCGTTGCCTTCGCCGCCCCAGTCGATGTCGGGCAGAGGCCGGCCGCGGTCGATAAAAACTTCCCTTGGCAAATTGATGGGCTCGTCAATAACCATTTCCTGACTGGCTTTCAGCAAGAGAAAAATTTGTTCGTGCGCCAGGCTTGAACCTTCGGTATCTCCGATCTCCAGGCTCTGCCTCAATGCAGCCGCCAAGACGCGCGTCTCCAACTCTAGCCGCTCGCGCGAATAGGTAGGGTCGTTTAAGGCTGGATTAGTGTTGGGCGCGCTCATTCTCTAGTAATTAAATCCACAAACACGTTTATAAGCCAGAATTATCTGAAGATGACCTGAGTTGTAATAATAATCTTCCCAATCTCAATTAGCTTATCCCCAAAAATTACCCAAGCAATATTAGAGAAATTAGGTGCCCATGAACGATTACTTGGCTTCTCCCGAAAAAGCCGACGACGAAATATGTCAGAAAATGGCTTCGCTGGCTAGCCGCCTGAGAGGCACAGAGATGGAGCTGAGCCCCAGCGAATGCCAAAATATCGCATCCTACCTCGGCTTTCTAAGCAATTACAACCAAAAGGTAAATTTAGTCGGCAACTGCGATCCGCATCTGCTGGTCGAACGGCACGCCCTGGATGGCCTGACCCTCGCGGCAAGCATCCGGCGCAGGCTGGCGGCGGGCGGGGCGCCCAGTGCCGCGAAGTCGGCCGACTCGACAGATAAGACCGCCGGGGCGAAGCCGGAAAGTTCGGACGCCAACCGTCGACGGTTGGCGTCCGATAGCGCAGACATGCGTGCATACCTTGATATCGGCTCCGGTGGCGGGCTCCCGGCCATTATTGTCGCTCTTGTATGCCCCCAGCTGTCTGTGACAATGCTGGACTCAACAGCAAAGAAGTGTCATTTTCTCGAACTGGCGATCGAAGCGCTATCGCTCGCTTCCCGCGCGCAAGTAATCACAGGACGAGCCGAAGAACTGGCGCACGAAGAGGATTTACGCGGCCAGTTTGACTTTGCCAGCGCCCGCGCGGTCGGCACGCTTAAGGTCACAAGTGAGCTGACTGTGCCGTTTCTGCGGCCGGGCGGCGTATTCCTGGCACAAAAAACACTTTCACGCCTGCCGGCCGAGATTGCAGAAAGCAAAGCCCTGCTCGAAAAAATTGGTGCCTCCGTGGAAGAGACAGAAACAGTTGGTCCTTACGAAGAACTGCGTGAAGCGGTAATCGTGCCGGTGAAAAAGGTGCGAGCCACGCCGGCGTTGTATCCCCGAGAATGGAAATTAATCAATTCGGCAAAATAATACCGCCGACTAATTAAACATCCGGAGTATTAAAAACGCCGGACAAGGTCAAGCTTCCGATAATATTTTGCAGCGCCGCCATTTTTCGCCGCATCAAATTTAAGATGCAGCCCAAATTTAGGGTTGCGCCTGCATTGTTTCTACTAGCCAGCCTTCGGCCTGGGCCTGGTGCGTTGCCTCGTCCATGCCGTCATCGCAGGCCAGTTCAAACAGGCGGCGCTTGCTGCCAAAGACATAAGCGACGCGGTTTATGAGAGCGGTGATGTCAACGTGCTCGTGAGCGAAGATGACGTTATCCAGCCGGCGAAACCAACTGTCGCCGACCGGCGCAATCAGCTCACCCACCATACCACCGACGTCCAGTTCTTCGCGCTCGCGATCGGCACGTCCCGGCCAGGTAAGCATGTGGCGTTTATTATCGAAGCCAAGGGCCTCGACGCGGCCGAGCTGGTCGGAGGTTTCGGTCTCCAGTAAAAATCCGCATTCTTCCCAGCGCTTCACTTCTTCTACCCAGCACTCGCGCAAGACTTCGGTGACCGTATTGAGATGCGGCTTCAGGCGCCACAGTTCGGAGGTGGGCAGATAAGAGCGCGAAGGGCGAAACTCCCAGGAATCATTGCCGTAAGCCAACTGATACTGGTGCGTGCTGGCCCAGGCGGTCATCAAAAGCGATGTCCAGATATTATTTTCACTGTAGACCTTGGCGTAGTTTGTCTTAAACCACTCCTGCCATCCTTCAAAATTTTCATACTGCCCGGAGCGCTTGGACAGGCCATCTCGCCAGTCTTTTTCATCGGGCAGCGGATCCTCGGCCTGAAAAAACTCTTCCCAGTAGGCCGTCACAACCATTACTTCCAGGTGCGCACTATTGGGCTTGCCAATATTTTCTTCCCAGAGTTTTTCGCAAATTTTCAGTGTTTGCTCGCAGCGCGAATAGGGGTTGGAGTTCGAAAGTTCAGGGTTGTGCCTGACCCAATCGATACCCACTCTCACAAGAAATGCCGGAAGCATCTACCTGAAATTCCCCTTGAAATCCATCCGGCCAATAATAAAAAATGCCGGATAAGTTAGCTGGCCTTACTAGAAAGCATCTTAACAGAAGAAGAGTCAAAGCCGCGTATATACATCAGCCATCGATCGAGATCCTTCAGCCAGCGCCTCAGCGGCGGCCCTTTGCCAGCGCCTCAGCGGCGGCCCTTTGCCAGCGCCGCACCACGTTCGCTTTTCACCAGTGCCTGGTCGAGCCAGCCCAGTGCGTCGCTAAAGGGCTGCGTGCGCTCGTAGACGTCGAGCGGCATGGCCAGGCGCTGGCTCCAGTTGGAATCACCGGCGATACCGGGTTCGTTGAAGCGCTGATTGCTGCCGAGCAGGTCACTCACCATAAAGACAGCAAGCCAGGGGCGGCACTGGGTGAGGATTTCGATGAAGCGGCGGTGCAGCTCCGGCGTAAACTCGGTGGGCGGATCCTGGCCCTCCGGCCAATCCAAAAATTTCATCAGGCGATTTACTTCCAGCCAACCTTCATGACCGTTTTCACCGTGCCACCACCGGCAGAGCCCCTCGTAATATGTTTTGACAGGTTCATGATCGTGCGTACCGAGCGTCACAAGCGAAAGTACTTCGTGTTTGTCGCGCGTCTTAAATGAGCGGTCTGCTTCCACACGCTCGAAAATGGGAATGGTGAAACCGGGGATGCCCAGCTCTTTTAGCCGCGGCCGCACATAGTCGGGCACCATACCCAGATCTTCCGCCACCACGCCGCATTTGTCGCCGGCCGCTTCCAAGATTACCTTGAGATATTCCGAACCATCGGCGCAGTTTAGTTTGCAGTTTTTAGGCGTCTCATCATCGCGCGGGATAAAGTGCGGCAGCTCTCCGCCGGTCAGTTTTTTTGCCTCGGCTTCGGTCAGCTCGACAAATTCGCCGTTGCGCTCCGGGAGCCACGGGAAAGCATAAACGCGGAAGAAACCGAGCACATGATCGATGCGGAAATAGTGAAAAATCTCCGCCACTTTTTTGACGCGGTTGCGCCAGAAAGCAAAATCTTCGTGCAGGTGCGCGTCCCATTTGTACACAGGTATACCCCAGTTTTGGCCCCACTTCTGGGTAAAGAGGTCACCCTGAAAATAGCGCTCAGGAGGCGCGCCGCCAGACCATTTCAGTTCGAAAAGTTGTGGCTTGCTCCAGACGTCGGCGCTGTATCGGCTGACACCAAAGGGGATGTCTCCCATCAGCTCCACGCCCTTTTCATCGGCATGTTGCCTGACATTGCGCCACTGGGCAAAGGCTACCCACTGGACAAATTTATAAAACGAAACTTTCTCTTCGATCTGCGCCGCATTACCGGCGGTGGCAACGGCCCGGCGCGCCGTCTTTGGAGTTTGATACTCCTGGCGCCACCATGTCCAGCAGACATTGCCGCCCTCTTCGTCAATCAAGGCGCGGAAGAGCGCATAGTCATCGAGCCAGTTTTTCTCGGCCTGGCAAAAGGCGGCGAAGTCGGCTTGTTTTTTGCTTTTGTCTTTTTCAAAAACTTTGAATGCGGCAAAAAGCAGTTTGAGCTTGAGAGCTTTGACCTCGCTGTATTTTACCGGCCCATCCGAAAGACGCTCCAGGTCCTGCTCCGATACATTGTCGGCGATCATTTTGGCGCTCAGGCCGGGCACCGTTTCCGGTGACAGTGTCAAATAGACCGGGTCGAGGGCGATGGAGCTGATGGCGTTGTAAGGGCTATTATCCGGCGCCGTTTCGTTAATCGGCAGAACCTGGAAAACCTTGAGCGCGTGCCGGTTGCAGAAATCTATTGCATCCATAACACTCTCTGTGTCGCCGATGCCCAGGTCGCCATTTCTGCGCAGGGCAAAAACAGGCACGAGCAGCCCGGCGATTTTTTTTGTTGCATCTATCTTTTTTGCCATTTGCTCCACTCCGACTGAATTACGGAAAGTGACTGACCGCCGATCGGGACGCCTGTTTGATGCTTTGCCTCAGGGACTAAACCCCGACCCGTTTGAAGACATGCTCGATGTTGCGCAGATAAGCGGTAGGGTCAAAACATGCCACCACTTCTGCTTCGCTCAAGTGCTTGCGCACGCGGTCGTCGCCCAGGAGGTTGCCGCGAAAGTCGCCGCCTACCTTGTTCCAGGCGGCCATGGCGTTGTCCTGGACGATCTTGTAGGCGTCCTCACGCAACAGACCTTTTTCGATAAGTTTGAGCATGACCGACTGCGAAAAAATCACGCCGCCAAAAATGTCCATGTTGGCCAGCATGTTGTCGGGGTAGACCACAAGCCCTTCCATGACACCGGCGAAGCGGTTGAGCATATAATCGAGCAAGATGGTGGCATCGGGCAAAATGATGCGCTCGACAGAGCTGTGAGAAATGTCGCGCTCGTGCCAGAGTGCGACGTTTTCCAGCGCCGACATGGCGTGACCACGTATAACGCGGGCCAGGCCGGTGATGTTTTCGGTAGCCACGGGATTGCGCTTGTGCGGCATTGCCGATGAGCCTTTCTGCCCGGAAGTAAATGGCTCCTCCGCCTCCAGCACATCGGTGCGCTGCAGGTGGCGAATCTCAACCGAAAATTTCTCCAGACTGGCGGCAATGAGCGCCAGGGTCAAAACATACTGGGCATGCCGGTCGCGCTGGATTACTTGCGTGCTGGCTTTTTCGGCGCTGAGGCCGAGGACGGCGCAGGCTTTTTCTTCCACAACCGGATCGATGTTTGAGAACGTGCCCACCGGCCCGCTCATCTGGCCCACCGAAATCATCTCGATAGCCTGCTCCAGGCGCGTGCGCTGGCGGCGGAGCTCCTCCACCCAGACTGCCATCTTAAAACCAAATGTGATGGGCTCGCCGTGGATACCGTGCGAGCGGCCAATCATCACGGTCTGCTTGTGCTTGACGCACTGGGCCGCCACCACATCGATAAGATGATCCATGTCATCCATGAGGATGGCGCTCGCCTTTTTAAGTTGCAGAGCCAGAGCGGTGTCGATCACGTCGGAGCTGGTCAGACCCATGTGCACGTAGCGTGAATATTCGCCCACATTTTCGTTGACGTTGGTGAGAAAGGCGATGACGTCATGCTTGACCGTCGCTTCGATTTCGTCGATGCGAGCCACATCAAAGCGCGCCTTCGACTTGACCTGCTCATAAGCCTCGGCGGGCACGAGCCCCATGTCGCACTGCACTTTGAGCACGGCAAGCTCGACTTCGAGGAAGGTCTGAAACTTCGATTCGAGCGACCAGATGGCGCCCATTTCTTTCCTGGTATACCGGTCTATCAACTGTAGTCTCCCGCTTTTGCCGGCAATGTCAGCAGCGCATCAGCGCTTTTTCCGGGGAGCGACCGGCCCGCCCCGGGGACCTAATTTTCCCCTATTGGCGCGCTCCTGATACAAAGGTACAAAGCTATATCAAGAGATTTATCGAAGCGGCAGTTGTCAAAGGACGCAAAGCGATAAAATACGTCCCGAGGCGAGCTTAGGATTACCATATGAAGATTTTAGTAGCGGTTGACGTTTCGCAGGCAGGCAAGGACACAGACTCCGCCGACCAGATTCTGGACTCCTCCCAGCTAAAGCAGTTGGAAAGCCTGATTGGACTGAAGGGCGCCGAGGTCACGCTGCTCTACGTCCAGGAGGAGTTGCCGTCGTATGAGGCTGTCCTCAAGACGCAAGCGGACTTTCCCGAAGACCTGGGCCACAAGGTGGAAAGCGCCGCGCGCTCCACAATGGACAAAATAGCCGAAAGATTTAAAGCTGCCGGGGCGCAAGTCAAGGTGGAAATCGTGCACGGGCCGCCCGCATATATGATCGAGCAGGTGGCGCGGGACGAATCGGCCAACCTGACAGTCGTTACAGCCGGAAACCGCGCCGGAGAGCGCTTTCTCCTCGGCAGCACCAGCCAGCACATCATCCGCCACGCTCCCTGCTCGGTGCTGATCCTGCGCCACGGCCAGCCGCCTATGGCAAAAGTGCAGCGGATCCTTGTGGCAGTGGACGGCTCGGAGCGCTGCTTGCAATCTGTGGTGGCGGCCACCGATCACCTCAATCTGCAAAAATCGGACGTAAGCATAAACATCTGTCACGTTGTCACACTCAATCCGCTGGTGGCATCTTTCACACCGCAGTCTTTCATCACGATGATGGAAGAAAACATGCTGATGGAGGGCGAAGTAGCCCTGGCAAACGCCAAGAAAGCATTTTCAACCAAAGGCTACAAGGCGGTGGAAATTGAAATCGGCCACGGCAACGCCGCCGGCGAAATCATGAAGATGCAAGAAAAAACCAGGGCCGACCTGATTGTAATCGGCTCCCAGGGCAAGGGCGCTGTCAAACATTTCCTCATGGGCCACGTCGCCAATCGCATCGCCACCCACGCCCCTACACCAACAGTGGTGGCACGCTAAAGTCCGGGAATTAAATCATGAAAATTAGAACTGCCCTTGTGTCGCTTCTTGCCTCGTGCACCCTGTCGGCGCCCGCCGCTCTCTGCGATCCGCTGGAGATGGACGATCTGCCCGCCGAACAGGCAAAAGAAAAGCTCGAGGTGGAAAGCATGAAAAACGAGCTCAAAGGCATCAAGGGCGAAGTCGACGGCGCCATCAACAGCATGAATCAACTGAGCAACATGCTGCACGAAAGAGCCGCCCATCCCGCTAAGGAAGTGCATCTATTTGCCCGCGAATCTTTTGTCGACGTGGGCGGCGGCGTCAAAGTCAAGGCGCTCACATACAACGGCAGCATCCCGGGGCCGCAGCTCGACGTTGTGGAGGGCCAGCCGATCAGAATTGTCCTGCACAATCAAACAAAAATGCCGACGTCTTTGCATTTCCACGGCATAATCGCGCCGCATGATGTGGACGGATTGCCGCGTTCCAAATCCGGTCCCGGCACAGCCGGTGGACCAGCTGTAGTCGGCGCCGGCGGCTTTGGAGCAGGAAACGGCAGCGGGCCCGGTGGTGGCATAGGCGCTCCCGGCAAAGGCCCGCGCGGCGGAGCCTTTAGTACCGCCGGTGGTGGCTCAGGCATTCCCCTGCCCGAGCGTTTCGTAAAACCAGGTGAAAGTTACGGCTTTCAATTTGTGCCGCACGCCGCCGGCACTTTCTTCTATCATCCCCAGGTCGTGCATCTGGAACAGCGACTGGCCGGCATGTACGGCGCCATCATCGTGCATCCGCGCACATCTAAACGCACCGATATAGATCAGGTGCTTTTTATCGGTGAGCAGAAAAATGACAGCGAGCCCCCCAATCGGGACGGCTCGCCCGCCAAGCCAATCTTTGTTGTAAACGGCAAAACAGCGCCGAGCATACCGCCAATCGAAGTGCGCAACGGTGCGCGCGTGCGGCTGCGCCTTATCAATGTCAGCGAAGAAACTGTGCCCTTACACCTTACCGGACACAAGCTGGAAGTCGTCGCCAACAACGGCTCCGACCTGCTCGAACCACAGGTCTACAGAGACACAGTCACACTCAACCCGGGTGAACGCATGGACGTGGAATTCACGGCATCCAACATCGGCGTGTGGTCTCTGGCTTCTGAAAAAGTTTCGCAGACGACCAACAAAGGTAAGTTTCCCGGCGGCATCTTTCCAGCACAGTGGGATCCGAAGCTTGGAATTCACGTGACTTGAAGTCGCGGC
>JADMIO010803707.1_pt1 | contig 19882 bp, 12 predicted proteins | sample 8958161 | NCBI WGS metagenome assembly JADMIO01 (sample SAMN16585339, study PRJNA669376) | soil metagenome | isolation source: Crop rotation soil | place: USA: Cullars Rotation, Alabama | collected 2011
CTTTCCCGGCCATGGTGCGGACCATGTGGTAGAGGAAGCCGGAGCCTTCCACCGCGATGATGAGGAGTGGGCCGCGGCGGTGGGTGGTGCAGGAGAAGATGGTGCGGGTGGTGTTTTCGCGTTCGTCGAGCTGGCCTTTGAAGGATTCGAAATCGTGCGTGCCTAGGAAGTGGGCGCAGGCGGCTTGCATTCGGTTGATGTCGAGCGGTCGGTAGAAATGGTAGACGTAGTGGCGGTAGAAGACGGGGCGGTCGCGGTCGGCCCAGATGACGTAGCGGTAGCGTTTGTGCCTGGCGGTGCGGACGTCGAAGTCCATCGAGACTTCCTCGAGAGTGCGGATGAGGATGTCGTGTGGCAGGCGGCTGTTGATGGCGCGGCGGAGGGTGTCGGCGTCGAGATTCGTTTCGACATTCATTGCGGCGACCTGGCCCATGGCGTGCACGCCGGTGTCGGTGCGCGAGGAACCCAAAACGGTGACGGGGTGGCTGACGATGTAGCCGGCGGCCTTTTCGACGGCGCGCTGGACGGTGGGCGTGGGGTCGGGTTGCCGTTGCCAGCCGCAGTAGGCGGTGCCATCGTAGGCGATGGTGAGTTTGTAACGTTTCATCGCGATAAATTAACCACAAATGCGCGTGAATGCGCTTTCGTGGGCCGTGGTTCGTGATTCGTAGTTGTTGGGGTGTTGCGACGAAATTGGAATCGCCGATGACCCTAGTGGGGTTGGCGTCTTCCGTTATTTTGCCGTCAGGATTTGGGATTTTTTCTGGTCGTATTCCGCCTGGGTGATGGCACCCTTGTCGAGCGCGGTTTTGAGGTCGGTGAGCTCCTGGCCGGTGGTGGGTTTTTGGAGATTCTGGGTGCCGCCGATGCCGATGCAGGAGGGGAGGACGGCGGCGGTGGCCAGGACGAGACACAGTGCGAGCGTGCGAATCACAGGGTGCTCCTTGGTGATGGTGAATAAAAACTGCCGACAAGAATTGTTGGTGTGTAGACATTGGGATTTGTGGATGGTTAGTACGCGTGAAATTACGCCTTGCAAAGCCTTGCTGGCATGCAGGTTAGGGTGCGTTTTCCCATGGCAGGACGCTTGCTGAAAAATGCAGTCTCTGCGCGAGTTCCGTGTGTGGCCGTTACTTTACCAACAGTTCAGCGATCTGGACGGCATTGAGGGCGGCACCCTTGAGGAGCTGGTCGCCGGCAACGAACATGCAGAAGGATTTGCCGGAGGGGTCGGAGACGTCGACGCGGATTCTGCCGCAGAGGATGTCGCCCTGGCCGGTGGCGTCCTTGGGCATAGGCATGTAGTTGCGTTCGACATCGTCAACGATTTTCACGCCGGGGGCGGTGCTGAGGATCTGGCGGACTTCCGCGGGGGTGATGGGGCGTTCGCACTCAACGTTGAGCGCTTCGGAATGGGCGCGAAGCACAGGGACGCGCACGCAGGTGGCGGAGATACGGATCTGGCTGTCGCCGAAGATTTTCCGCGTCTCTTTGATCATCTTGGTTTCTTCTTCGTTGTAGCCGGTGGCAGGGTCGAGTTTGCTGTTGTGGCTGAAGAGGTTGAAGGCGTAGGGGTGGGGGAGGACGGTGTTTTTGTACTCGCGGCCTTCGAGATAGGCGCGGGTGGATTCGCGCAGTTCTTCCATGGCTGCCGCGCCTGCGCCGGAGGCGGCCTGATAGGTCGCGGCGATGAAGCGCACGATGCGGTTTTTCTTGTGGATCGGCCAGAGCGGGGTGATCGCGATGATCGTGGAGCAGTTGGGATTGGCGATGATGCCCTTGTGCTTTTTGACCGCTTCGGGGTTGATCTCGGGGATGACGAGGGGGACGTCTTCGGTCATGCGGAATGCCGAGGAGTTGTCGACGACGACCGCTCCTGCCTGGGCGGCAATCGGGCCGAATTTTTTGGAGATGCTGCCGCCTGCGGAGAAGAGGGCGATGTCGATGCCTTTGAAGCTGGATTCGGTGAGCTCGTCGACGGTGAGCGTCGTGCCTTTGAATGGCATCGTCTTGCCCTTGGAACGCGCGGAGGCCAGGAGGCGCAGTTCCTTCATGGGGAAGTTGCGCTGCTCAAGGCAGGAGAGAAATTCGACACCGACGGCACCAGTGGCGCCGACGACCGCTACGACGGGGGAAGACATCTGAGAACCTTTCACGAAAAACGCCTGTCACGGTGACAAGGTGATTCCCGGAATCAACCCGTCACCCTTTCACCTTATCATCTTGTCAGGCAACCTTGCGGCCTTCGGCAAGGAAGGTTTCATCCAAGGCATAGGAATGCAGCTCGCCGCACATGCCGGGACGCGCGGCGTCCTGCAGGGGGTAGAGCGCTGCGTATTGGGATGCTTCCAGATAATCGGTTCGGCCCGCCCGGATGAAATCACAGGCGTCGAGGCTGGTCTTGACTTCGGTTTGTGCGCCGACCTTCAGCACCCATTCGAAGCCGTCGACTTTGGGAGCGATCAGATTGCGTGCGGCGCGATAAAACGCGCGGAGGGCGGTTTGGCCTTCTTCGACGGAGCGGCCGAACGCGGCTTTGAGTTGCAGGTATCCTTCGAGCGAAAGGTCCCGGCGGCGGAGGGCATCGGCAAGCGTGGGGGCGCGGACGGCCTGAGCGTATGCCGGAGGATTGGTGAGGATTTCGTGGGGGAAGGACATGACAAAGTCGCCGCGTTCGGGGAGGCCGCCGTTTTGCATGATGGTCAGCAATTCCAGATCGCGGTTGGGGTTCAAGACGCGGTGAAAGGTGCCCGGGCGAAAGAAGACGGCTTTGTTGGGAATGAGGTCGAGGGTTTCGACGCCGTCCATGGTCAGGAGTTCAATCTGACCGGTACCTTTGAGGACGAAATAGATTTCTGCGCAGACGAGGTGAATGTGGGCGCCGCCGGAGATGACGCCGTCGGGGCCTGGGGAATCGTAAACGCGAACATGCGTGAGCCCGACACCTGCGGGGAGGATAAACTGGCGGATGTCCATGGGGGTAGACTCGAATAAAGGTTCGAAAAGTAGCCATGCATCTTAGCGGGATGGGGGGTCTAATGCCATTCCCGGGGGCTTTTCGTTCCCGGTAGCAGAGGCCAATCAGGAGGGGATGGCTTGGCAAATTCCTGAAGGGTGTTACCTTATCCGGGTCACATCGCATTTTTTTCCGGAGTTTGCCATGAAAAAGACAGGGCTTGGGTTGGCTGCGTTTGCGGTGGTTGTCGGATTCGCAATGCCGTTGCTGGGGCAGAACCGGGGCAATCGGCCCGGAGAGGCGGCGGCGACGGGGCCGACGACGGCGCCAGTTGCCGCGAATGTGGATGAGAAGGAATCGCAGACAAAGCAGAAGATTGTGCTGAATGGGAAGACGCTCAATTATTCGACGACGGTGGCGCAGATGCCGCTGAAGGATGCGAATGGCGAGACCGAGGCCCACATTTGTTATTTCGCATATACGCTGGATGTGCCGGACAAAACGAAGCGGCCGCTGACGTTCTGCTTCAATGGCGGACCGGGGTCAGCCTCGCTGTGGGTGCACATGGGCGCGATGGGGCCGCGGAAGCCGGTGCTGATGGACAATGGCGATATGCCTCCGCCGCCGTATCAGATTGTGGACAATCCCGATACGTGGCTGGATCAAACGGACCTGGTGTTTATCGATCCGGTGGGGACGGGATATAGCCGGGCGAAGAATGAAGCGGTGGCGCGGCGCATGAACGGCGTGCAGGGGGATATTGCGTCGGTGGGGGAGTTCATTCGCATGTATATGACGAAGAATGACCGGTGGCTTTCCCCGATTTTCATTGCGGGTGAGAGCTATGGCACGTTTCGGTCGGCGGGTTTGGCGGCGAATCTGGTTGATCAGGGGATTGCGGTCAATGGGATTGTGCTGATTTCGACGATTCTTAACTATGGCACTTCGCGGCCGGGGTTGATTCACAATTTGCCTTACGCGCTTTTCCTGCCGACGTATGCGGCGGATGCGTGGTTTCACAAGAAGATGGCGCCGGATCTGCAGCAGAAGGATTTGAAGACCGCGTTGAAGGAAGTCGAGACGTGGGCGATGGGTGGTTACATGGATGCGTTGAACAAGGGGAGTTCGCTGACGGATGCGGAGCGGAAGGCGACGATTGACAAGCTGGTGCGCTACACGGGCCTGACTGCGGATTATCTGGATAACAGCGATTTGCGGCTGGAGGTTTCGCGGTTTCAGCGGGAGCTTATGCGGGACAAGCGGATGACTATTGGCCGGTTAGATGGGCGTTTAACGGGTGTCTCGCCGCTGAACACGGGTGAGACGGCGGAATTTGATCCTTCGAGCACATTGATCCGCCCGCCATTTCAGGCCGCGTTTATGCATTACATGCGGACGGAGCTGCAATATAAATCGGATATGGTGTACAACGTGAGCGGCGGGACGATGCCCTGGGATTGGGGCACGACGAATGGGTTTGTGGATACGACGCAGCCGCTGCGGCAGGCGCTGGCGAAGAATCCGCACATGAAGGTGCTGATGGTCAATGGGTATTACGATCTTGCCACGCCTTATTTCGCGACGCAGTACACCATGGATCATGCGGGAATTCATCCGTCGCTGCTGAAGAATATTTCGTGGCAGTATTATGAGGCGGGGCACATGATGTATATCGATAAGGCATCCCACGAAAAGCTGAAAAAAGATGTGATGGCGTTTATGAATAGTGCGATGCCCGTGGCGACGAGCGTGGTGACGCCCACGCCGGCACAATGAGTTGTTGCATCGCGCGTGTGGTGATTTGAGGGGTTATTTGCTCTTGGAGACGTAGACGCCGTCCCAGTCGCTGGGCGGCGGATGGTCGCGGTAGTTGCGCACGCGGGCGAGGAGTGCGGCGGTGGGGGCGTCTTCGGAGAAGCGTTGGGAGATTTCCACAAGCGTTGCTTCGGCTTGTGCCCATTGCTGGGACTGGTAGGCGGTGAAGGCTGCTTCGTACTTCTGGATAAGCTCCTGAGTTTCAGGCGAGCCCGCTGATTTCTCGGCGATTAATTCGTACATGGGCATCGGCTGTTTTTTGCCTTTGACCCGAAGGACGTCCATGCGGCGGATAAGGAATTGATCGCGGACGAGTTGGGCGGTGGATTCGGAGAGAAGGATTTGGGTGCCATAGAGTTTGTTGGCACCTTCCATGCGGGACGCGAGGTTGATCCCGTCGCCCATGGCGGTGTAGTTAAAGAGATGTTCGGAGCCGATGAAGCCGACGGCGGCGGGGGAGGTATTGATGCCGATGCGGGTGAAGACTTTGGTGGCGCCGAGGGCGGTGAATTCGGCTTTGAGTTCGCGTTCGCGGGCGAGCATGCGGAGGGCCGCGCGGCAGGCGCGGGCGGCGTGATCGGCCTGTGGCAGCGGGGCATTCCAGAAACACATGACGGCATCGCCGATGTATTTATCGAGAGTGCCGTCCTCGGCGAAGACCTGTGCCGACATTTCGCCGAGATAGCGGTTGATGAATTTGCCGAGGTCCTGAACGTCCATGCCCTCGGAGAGATCGGTGAAATTGGCGAGGTCGGTGAAGAGGATGGTGATTTCGGAGCGGGTAGTGCCGAGGGCGAGGCGCTGGGGGTTTTGGGCGAGTTCTTCGGCGATGGCGGGTGAGACGACCTTGGAGAGGGCCTTGAGCATGAAGCGGCGCTGGCGGTCTTCGGCGAAGTAGGTGAAGCCAAAGGCGAGGGGGGAGGCAATGAGAATTGCAAAGAGCGGCTGGAGTGGGGAAAACCAGCGGATTGTGTCATTGCGAAATAGGAGGATGCAGAAAGTAAATACGAGGGTGACGAGAAGGAGGGGGGTGAGGACTTTGAACGCGACGGGGCGGGGGAGGATGATGCCCGTGGATGCGAGGAGTGCGGCGAGTGCCGCGGCAGCGGCGGGGAGCCAGCCGGGGACCGGATGAACGCGGTCGTTGCGAATCATGTTGACGGCGGCGGTCGCCTGGATTTCGGGGCCGGGGTATTCGTCGGAGAGGGGTGAGGTTTTAAGGTCGAAGGCGCCCAGCGCGATGGCGCAGACAATGACGATCTTGTCCTTGAAGATGTCGGGCGGGAGAGCTTTGGCTTGTGGGGAGGCGGGATCGCGCGAGGCGGCGAGGACGTTGTAGGCGGGGATATAGCGGAAGGTTTGTTTGCCGTCGGCGCGTTTGTGGGGGCCGTAGTAGTGGAGAAGGAAGGGTTCCGGGAAAGTGGTGGCGAGTTTTTCGGGATCGACGCCGGAAAACATTACCGAGATTTGCGCAAGACTCGATCGGCCGTTTTTGTCGGGGGAATAGGAGCGGTAAACCTTATCTTCTCCGAGGTTCACAACCCCGTAGAGATTAGAAGGTTTGTCGTTGGGTGCAAAAGGCTCCCAATCACCATCATCCTGTACTTGCCTGCCATAAATGACGGGAACTTTGAGCTTTGCCATGCCGTTCGTGAAGGCGTCGTCATCGTTATAGTAAGATGGATTACGAAAAATGATGTCGAACGCGATGACTTTCGCGCCAGATTGTTCGAGGTAGGAACAGATTTCAGGCCAATACGTGCGCGGCCAGGGCCAGGGCTTGCCGGCGGCATCGAGACTGGCATCGTCGACCGCCACGAGGACGACTTCGGCGTTGGACATGTTGGCCTGGGGGCGGAGGCGGTAGAAGGTGTCGTAGAAAAAGTCATCGCCACGTTTGGCGTGCACCAAAACGGCGACCCCAAACGCAAGGGCGGAAATGATGAGTATGACAAGCGGGCGCAGGAAGAACTTCGGCATGGCAGGAGTCTACACGCCTTCCACCTGTTTGATAAAGGACGATCACGCGCGTGTAAGTTTTGCGGTGATTTGGGCAACATGCTTGCCCTGGAATTTGGCGATGTCGAGTTCGTTTTGGGAGGGTTGGCGGCTGCCGTCGGCTCCTGCGAGGGTGCCGGCGCCGTAGGGGGAGCCGCCGGTGATTTCGTTCATGTTGGTGAGGCCGGGGCAGGAATAGGGGACGCCGGTGATGAGCATGCCCTGGTGGAGGAGGGTGGTGTGGAAGGAGGTGATGGTGGTTTCCTGTCCGCCGTGCTGGGTGCCGGTGGAGGTGAAGACGGAGGCGAGTTTACCGATGAGGGCCCCTTTGACCCAGAGGCCGCCGGTGCGGTCAAGGAAATTTCGCATCTGGGCGGTCATGTTGCCGAAGCGGGTGCCGGTGCCGAAGATGATGGCGTCGGCTTCGGCAAGCTGGTCGGGTTCGATGATGGGGACGTGGGCGAAAGCTTCTTTGGCTTTTTTTGCGCCGCTTTTGACGAGGGCTTCTTCGGGCATGAGCTCGGGGACCTGGAAAAGTTTGACGGTGGTGTTGGGGACTTCGCGTGCGCCGGAGGCGACGGCTTCGGCCATTTTGTAAATGTGGCCGTACATGCTGTAGAAAACGATGTAAACGGTGGACATGCGGAGCTCCTTTTGGCTGAGCGGGACGGATAGTTGTTGCAACAAGTATATCGTGGGATGGAGGGAGTGCAATGGGGAAACCGTGGTCTGTGGTCGTTGTCCGTGGTTCGTCGATTTCAGTTTGAGGCGAGGGCTGCGGCGGCGAGTTGTTCACGACGCGTGGGGTCTTTGAGGAGAGATTTGAGGTAGTTGAGGAATTCTCTCGGGCGGGCGCGGGCGTATTGTTTTTCGGGAGTGAGGAGTTGGGGGAGGGAGCCTTTTTGCAGGTCGGTGGGATGTTCCGGGGCGGTGATTGGGATTTTGTTATTGACGGCATGCCAGAGGAGCGGGGGGACGATTCCCTGCGGAGAGAATTGGACGAGAATCGCGACTTCTTCCCATGTTTCCGGGGAGTAGGCATTGAAGGGAACGTGGCGGGCGGAGGGATGGCTGGGCGCGGGCCATGTGCCTATCAGCAGACTGGGGATGTTTTGTTCGTGGAGGTTCTTGGCGAGGGTGAGCAGGGGGAGAGTGGGGATGAGGACGTCTCGAATCAGGCGGAGCAGGCCATCTTTGATGGCGGGATCGGTGGTGTGGGGATCGACGTTGGCGCGGAGCAGGGCGCGGCGGAGGATGTCGGGGGCGCTGCCGGGGTGAACGGCGAGGTAATCTTCGGTGACAAAGTCTGTGGCCGCGTGGAAGATGGCCTGATGGGTGGGGAGGTTGATGCCGAGGGCTTCGGCAGTATGGGGCGGGAGGTCGGCGATGAGTGCAATTCGAAATTTTTGTTGTTTTCCGCACACCGTTTTTGAGTGTTCAGAATTGACGACCTCCCGCGTCAGCGGCTTGAGTTCAATGAGCGTCTCGGGAATCTTCTTGTGACGGAGTTCTTCCACGTAATACTGATGGTGGACGATGATGCGGTCGTGTGGGGCGAAAGTTTCGACGGCGGGGAGACGGTCCCAGAAGGCGGGGCCGTTGAGTGGTGGGATCCAGGTGTGGACAGAAGCGCCCGCTGGGATGGCGTTCAATTGGGCACGGAAGAGGTCGCTGAGGATCTTCGGGGGGCGTTGCCGGCTGTGTTGGAGAAGGGTTTGCAATCGCAAGGCGGTGCTGGTGGCATCGTGGCGATCGATGGGCAGGATGTGGGCGTGGTCGCGGGCGGCCTGTGCATGGATGGGCCGCTCGCCATCGAAACGCGGGGTGAGGAGGAAGGCCAGCGTTTCGCGTTTTTCTATGGCCGGTGCGGCGGGAGAGGTGGAAAGTTGTTCGAAGAGACTGGCGACGATGGTTTGGCGATCCTGGACGGCACGGCGGACGATGAATTCGCCGGCGGCGAGGAGCTGATTCCGTTTTTCGCCGGTGCCGCCGCATGCGGAGGGGAGCGGGTGGAGGACGGAGGGGGGCTCAAAGCCGAGGTTGGTCCGGAGAAATTCGGAGAGTGACGCGGCGGCGGCATCGGCGGGACCAGTGAGGAGGATGAGGCGGCGTTGCGTGAGAGGTTCCATGAGGTCGCAAACGTCGAGTGCCATGCGGAGAACGGCGGGGTCTGGTTCATAGACGAAGAGTGCCTGGGCGCGGCCAAGGCGTTGAAGGAAGGCGGCCCATTCGCAGCCGGTGCCGATGGAAAGGCCGAGGCCGTTGTTGCCGTTTGAGACGGCATCCAGGGAGGAGACGATGGCCTCGGCAGACGCGCGAGGCATGGAGGTGTGGCCAAGCCATTCGATGCGGCGGGGCGTGGTCGTGACGCGGGAAAAGGTGGGCGTGCCGTCGTTGCCGATGGCGGGCGTGAAGCCTTCCGGGATTGAGGTTGAATCAAGGACTTGGGCAAGGGCGGGGAAATGATGGCGAATAGCGGCGAGGTTGGCGGCGAGGTGGGACATGTGGGGGGTAATGGTACACGGATTGGCATGTCCGGAAAATCCTCATCGTCGCGCAATGATCAGGATTTTCCGGACATAGCACACGTCTTTTAAATGACGGTGATAGGCATCGGAACGCCCAGGCTGTTGGTGGTGAGGAGGTTGTCGGCCTGCGTGGTTTCATTCATGGCGACGAGCGGGAGCAGGTAGGAATAAATGTGATACGAACCTGCCGGGAGCCCGGTGGGGAGATTGGCATTGACCGCGACGGTGGCGGATTTGCCGGGAATCCACGCGGAGGTGTTGAGGACGGCGGTGCCGAGGATGAAGTTTGTGCCAGTGGTGACATTGTGGGCCATGACCTGCACATAGACGCTCTGGCCCACGGGGAGGTTGATGTTGCCCGCGCTGCGGATCTGGACGCTCACTTTGCCGCTGATGGCGGTGTTGGCGGGTTTGAACACGGGGACGGTGGAGGAAATCTGGGCGCCGGTGATGTTATAGAACCCCTGGGCAATCGAGAATATCTGCCCGTTGAACACCGTATTGTTATTGACATTGGACTCCGGCACCGCGCCGTTGTCATTGACATTGACCAGCGTGCGATAAAGGCCGTTGGGGATGCCGGCAGGGAACAGAACGGAGAGGTTAAGAGTCTTGCTCTTACCCGTCGTCAGCCCGCCAAGGGAGAGGAAGCCTGTGGTGATGTTGCGGAGTGCGCCGGTAGTGGCATCCTGAAGATAAATGCGGATGGTGGAGGGGAGTGCCGCGGGCGTAGTCGTCGTGCCGACGTTGACGACCTTGACGGCAACGGTGTAGGCCTTGCCAGTGCCCGAGACGATGGAGAAGGGGGCATTGAGCGCGCCCATCGAGGGGACGAGGTCGATGGAGGGGACGTAGTTGCCGCTGATTGCGAAGTTAAAGTTGGGGTTGACGGGATCATTGGTGCGGAGGGTCGCGGTGGCGTTGAAAGACCCAAACGTGGTGGGAACGAAGGTAATGGTAAAGGTGGCGAAACCACCACTCTGGTCGATGGTGATGGGAGACGCGACGAAACTGGAGGCCTGCGCTCCAGAGATGACGACAGGCGGGTTCTGCGGAAAATTAATGCTGCCGCCGCCGAGGTTGTTAATGCGGAAGGTGCGGGTGATGGGTGTCTTGACGCCCGGGGGTGTGGTGAAAAGGGTAGACTCGGCGGCAGAAGGTGTCACGTCGCCCGCAGCGATGGAAACTCCTCCGGATGTGATACCGACCTGCGGATATTGAACTGCGAGTGCCTGGACGACGAAGATCAGCGAGGCACCGGGAGTGATGAAGGGCGCCCTGCCATTGGGGTATGCGAGGGGGCCGGGAATAAACAAAGCGCGCGACTCGCCGGCTTTCATACCAAGAAGGCCCTCATGCCAACCTTGAATGACATTGCTCACGCCGGGTGTGAAGGTGAAGGGTCTATTTTCCGCGATCGAATCATCGAAAACGGTGCCATCGAAAAGGAAGCCCGTGTATCGGACAACGAGGGGGATGCCGACGGTTCCCGCAAGGCCACTGCCTTGAACGAGGGTGGCAAATTGGAGGCCATCGTTCTGCAAAGTGGTCGCAACGCCGGTGCCCTGGATGCTAAAGGTAAAGTTGGTCTGGTTGGGATCGTCATCATCGCTGGAGATGTTCACGGATGCCCGGCGGAGGCCGGTGCCGTTGGGAGCGAAGGAGATCACGAACGCGGCCTCACCGCCGGGAGCGATAACGTCGGAAGGCTGCGAGACGACAGTGAAGTCGCTGCTGTTGGTGCCACTGATGGAGACGTGGGGCGTACCGGTGAGGGTAAGATCAGTATCGCCACTGTTGTGAATGACGAAGGTATAGTTTTTGGATCCGATTGCAGAGGAGGGGTTAATAGTCATGACGTTGAAAGCTGTGTGGTCGATGGCGGAGGGTGTCGCATCGTTATTGGCGATCAGGTGCCCGCCACCGAGCACCTGAATGGTTGCCGCCAGGAGGATGCGGGGCTCAAGCGACTCAAAGAGTGCCTGGGCAACCTGACGGGAACGTTGCGCACGGGAGGGGCGCGTGGGACGAGAGTTTTTGGCGACCATGGTGTAAATCTCCGCCTCGAAGGTGGTTAACGTGATGACTCTGCCGTGGAAAAAGGACTCTGCAATATAGACACGAAACCACCTCCGGGCAAAGGAAGAGCAGAGAAAAAAAGGAGGATTTTCGCAAAGATGAGCAGAGGCAAATGGTGGCGGTGCCGAGTGGCAGGAACATGACGCCTGTAGCGATTATTCGGGCGACGGAACGGACGATGCGGATGTGTTCGTTACCCTGATTGAGGCTATGATGGCTTGGTGAATTTCAACACTGGAGCGGGTTCATGGCGCGTGAGGAAGAAATATTGGCCGCGATGCAGGATCTGAAGGAGGAGGTTGCGTCGTTGCGGGGCGACGTAGAGGCGCGGCAACGGGCGGATGAATTGAATTCGAAACTGGCGGCAATTGTCGAGTCGTCTGACGATGCCATTATCAGTAAGACGCTGGAAGGCATCGTGATGACATGGAACAGCGGGGCGGAACGGATTTTCGGGTATACCGCGGCGGAAATGATCGGGCAGTCGATTCTGAAGATCGTGCCGGCCGACCGAAAGGAAGAGGAACCGAAAATCCTGGAACGGCTGCGGCGCGGGGAACGGGTGGATCATTTTGCGACGATTCGACAGGCAAAGGACGGGCGGCTGCTGCATGTGTCCTTGACGATATCGCCGGTGCGGAATGCGGCCGGGAAGATCATCGGGGCGTCGAAAATTGCGCGCGACATCACGCGGCAAATGGAGATCGAGGAGGAACTGAAGCGATCGAAGGAAGACGCGGAAAGGTTGAACGCGGAGAAGGATCAATTTCTGGCGGTACTGAGCCACGAGTTGCGCACCCCGCTGATGCCCGTGCTCGCGGGGCTGTCGCTGATCGAAGGGCGGAAATTGACAGAGCGGGAATTGCTGGATGAAGTCGTGACGATGCGGCGGAACGTGGAACTGGAAGCCCAGTTGATCGATGACCTGCTGGATCACACCCGCATCTCGCGCGGGAAAATTCAGCTAAAGCGGGAAATGACCAACCTGCATGAGCTGGTGGATGCGGTGGTGGGGATGTGTGAGCATGAGATCCGGTCGAAGGATCTGTCGGTGGCGCAGCAGCTTTCGGCGACGAAGCATTATGCGATCATGGATCCGAAGCGCGTGCAGCAGGTGTTGTGGAACCTGGTAAAGAATGCCATCAAGTTCACGGCAAAGGGCGGATGGGTGGAAATTCGCACCCTCAATGTACCCGCGCATGGCGGGGCAAATGGGTCGGATATGGCAACTGTCGATGAAACCCTTGTGGTGGAGGTGCAGGACAGCGGCATTGGGATTTCGCCGGAGCTGATCCATCGGATTTTTCATCCGTTCGAGCAGGGGAGCATGACAATCACGAAGCGGTTTGGCGGATTGGGGTTGGGATTGTCGATATCGCGTTCGTTTGTGGAGATGCACGGCGGGAGGCTGGAAGCGACCAGCGAAGGGCGCGGCCGGGGTGCGACGTTCCGGATGGTGCTGCCGGGGGCGATGGTGCGGCCCAAAGAAGTCCCCATTGTGCCGGTGGCAAGCGCGCGCGGGGAGCGGGTGCATGGCGGGCTGCGGGTGCTATTGGTGGAAGATCACGCGGACACGCGGCGGATGTTGGCGCGGCTGCTGCGGGAGCGCGGGTATCGCGTGGAGCAAGCGGGGACGGTAGCCGAGGCGCGCGAACGCGTGGAGCTTGGGTCGTACGATGTGCTGGTGAGCGATATTGGATTGCCGGACGGGTCGGGGCTGGAGGTGATGGAGCACGCACGGCGGATGCGTGGGGGAGAGGATCAGCGCGGGATCGCGGTCTCGGGTTTTGGGACGCCCGAGGATGAGAAAGCAAGCCGGGATGCGGGGTTCCGGATGCACCTGGCGAAGCCGATTGATGTGGATCGGCTGGATAAGGCAATCCGCGAAGTGGGCGGCGAGGGGTGATGCGATTGCTGGATAAGCGCTTATCCTGGCATCGCGTGTTCGAGGGTGGCTGCGGGTAGTTGGGAGCGGCGATGTCGCCGGTGCTAATTCCATAAGTGCTTTAATATTTAGGCGTTAATCGCGTTTGATGACATTTACTGGCGCAGAAGTGAACGTCTGGCATGATTCATGCGTATAGTCTTTTGGCGGCATGCGAGTGCCGCCGCCCTCACGCGAGGCTTTTTCGCGTGTCTGGTGAGATTCGTCCCGTCGGGCCATTCCGGCCCGGGTCCGATATGCGAGGTTTACTTTCCATGTTGTTCGATGTGCACATGTTCATACCGCTGACAGCCGCAGGGCTGGTCGTCGGATGGTGCGCGCGGCATGGACTCGTGTCATCGGCCCTTACGGGGCGATTTGCCGGCAACTATCCAGCGACCGCCTCTTTGCTATTGGTCAAACGCGACCCCCGAGCCATGTTCCCCTCGATGCAACCCGATGCCACGCAGTTATCGATTCGAGGTCAACAGGAATCCGGTAGCGAGAGACTGAATAGCTAGAGATCCCTCCCACGACCAGTGGCGGGGATTTCTCCCCGAAAGCCGCTGGTAACCCCTCCAAGTAGATTTTACGACCAGCCGCTTTCAGGGCCCCCTTGGTTCTTGTCGGAATGCATTTGCGTGCGTTTCTGGCAAGACAAATATGGCCTGGTGGTGGAACGTGGTAGACACGTCTGCCTCAGAAGCAGATGCCTCCGGGCGTGCAGGTTCGAATCCTGCCCGGGCCACTGTATTGAGCGGCTGGTGCGCTGTCCCCGATGACAGGACGCGTGCGAGCTTTCTCTTCTTCCAACGCCTCCCCGGCACGGCCCCAAGTTGCCGTGCCGGGGAATGCGGTGGGGGATGATCGACGGTCTTTGACAAGTGAATAGCGGATCGAGGCCAGGAGGTTTTGATCTGAGGAAATGAGATGGCCTCATCGTCTAGTGGAAGGATGCTGGTCCTTCAAACCGGAGGCGCGGGTTCGATTCCCGCTGGGGCTGTTGCGAGTTGTCAGTGGTCAGTGGTCAGGGCGGTTTTAATTCCTGACAACTGACAACTGACCACTGGCAACTGATTGGAGAGGTGGCAGAGAGGATTATCGCGCCGCAGTGCTAATGCGGAGCCCGATGAGGGCCGGGGGTTCGAATCCCTCCCTCTCCGTGTGCGTGATTGCAGCTCGGTGGTCGAGCGCCTGGCTGAAGACCAGGAGGTGCAGGTTCGATTCCTGCCGGTCACATGTTCAGTGATCAGTGGTCAGTGGCTCGTGGTCAGTAGTCAATATTGAGTTGTAGGACGAGTTTCTCCTTAGGACGGTGCGGCAGGCGGGCCGGGCACGGTTCCGCCTGCCGCGCGATGGGCGTTGCCGACTGACAACTGACAACCGACCACTGACAACTATTCAAGGAGGGTCAAGCCGATTGGCGACGGCCGCGGTCTCGAAAACCGCCGAGTGTAACAACCTTGGGGGTTCGACTCCCTCACCCTCCGCTTTTGAGTTTCGAGTTTCGAGTTTCGAGTTTTAAACATTCCGAGGTAGCACAACTGGTAGTGCGGCGCCCTGTTAAGGCGAGGGTTGTGGGTTCGACTCCCACCCTTGGAGCTTTTCGCATTGGAATAATGAATTGACCGCGTGGTGCAATTGGAAGCACGCCTGTCTACGAAGCAGGAAGTTGGGGGTTCGAATCCCTCCGTGGTCGTTGTCAGACTGGGTTGTGGTGCAACTGGTAGCACACCGGATTCTGAATCCGGCCGTTGCAGGTTCGACTCCTGCCGACCCAAGCGTTAGTTGTCAGTGGTCAGTGGTCAGTGGTCAGAAGTGTTTTGGGTTGTGGCGCAATGGGTAGCGCGGCGGACTTTGACTCCGATGGTTGCAGGTTCGAATCCTGCCGACCCAATGGCGACATAAATTCACCACAAATGACACGAATGCACACAAATACTTTCTTGGGACGCTAGCTCCAATTGGAAGAGCGCCTGCCTTGCAAGCAGGAGGTTGAGGGTTCGAATCCCTCGCGCTCCACTTTCGGAAGGAGGCGAAAGAGACGTCCCGTAACTCAACTGGCAGAGTGCCTCGCTTACATCGAGGAAGTTGAAGGTTCGAGTCCTTCCGGGATGATGCTCTATGGGTAAGGCGAGTGGGCGCTGGAGGCTCACTCTTCAGCGCCGCGTCTGAAAGGCGGCTTGATGCGGGGATTGATCCATCCGCTCGCGAAGCCGGTGGAATGGAGAGGTTTCGTTTTTCCGACGAATCGATCCATGAGGATCTGGACGCTTTCGCGGTTGCGTCCTGGAAATTCGAAACATGTCAAATCGTGGCCTCCCTCCCTCACGATGATTTCGATATCCTGACCCAGAAAGCTGGCGAGGAAGCGGTGGGCGTCGACATCATCGACGAGCACAAACGGGAATGCCTGTCCGAAAACCTGGGGATAGCTGTCCACTATTTCACCTCACGTTTTTACAAAGCAAATGAGCGGTAGCACGTAGTATCGGCCTGATGCAACCGATGAGATATTGATAATTCTTAACATTTTCATGTCAATAACGGTCAATTCCGGACAAAGTGTCGATTGGCTGGAAAAAGGCGCCGTATGCGTGTGACGTCATTGACAATCCATGTAGAAAGACCATTTGGTGTTAGGAGAAGTCCGACGAAAGTGCTACAGTCGTCATGATGAATGACGCCTACGACTTTTTGCACGCGGCCCGAGATCCGTGCCTGGTTCTCGATGGCGATTTCCGCGTGAAAACGGCAAATCGGTCATTCAATCGATCCTTTCAGGTGACGCCGGAGCAGTCGACGGGGCGTCTGCTTTCAGAATTGGGCGATGGCCAGTGGAACATTCCCGCATTGCGGGAACTGTTGAAGAACGTTCTGTTGGGCAGCGGGGAATTCGACGATTACGAGGTGGCGCGCGAGTTTCCCGGCATTGGCCGGCGGACGATGCTGCTCAACGGCCGGCGGGTAGACGGCAGCGAGGCGAATCCAAAGCTCATTCTTCTGGGCATCGAAGACATTACGCGGCGGATCCAGGCGGAAGTGGAGGCGGCGCAGCGGCAGCGCACGTGGTTCGAAACGACCCTGGGGTGCATCGGCGATGCGGTGATTGCCACGGACGCCGAGACGCTGGTGTCGTTCATGAATCCAACTGCGGAAGCGATGACGGGATGGAAGCTGCAGGAGGCGGCGGGGAAGCCACTGCACGATGTGTTCAACATCGTCAACGAGGACACGCGGGACCTGGTGGAGAGCCCGGTGACCAAGGCGATTCGCCTGGGGGCGATCGTGGGGCTGGCGAATCACACGGTTTTGATCGCGCGCGATTCCACGGAACGTTTTATTGACGACAGCGCCGCTCCGATTCGCGATGAAGCGAACGGCAAGATCATCGGCGTGGTGATGGTATTTCACGACATCAGCGAGCGTCGCGAGGCGGAGCAAAAACTGGAGTCTTCGGAGACACGGTATCGCCGGTTATTCGAAGCGGCGCACGATGGCATCCTGATACTTGATGTGGAAACCCGCCGGATTACCGAAGTGAATCCGTTCATGCTGGAATTGCTGGAGTATCCGCGCGACCATTTCATAGGGAAAGAATTGTGGGAAATCGGCATTTTCCGCGATAAGGCGGCAAACCAGAAGGCCATGCAGGCATTGCACGAGAAGGGCTCGATTCGTTTTGAAGATCTTCCCTTGCAGGACCGCAACGGAAATCGCCACGCGGTGGAGATTGTGGCCAACGTCTATTTGGAACGGTATGCCCCGGTGATCCAGTGCAATATCCGGGACATCAGCGAGCGGGTGAGATTTGAACAGCAGCGCACGGCGCTTTTGATCAATGAGCAGGCGTTGCGAATGGAGGCCGAGGCGGCGAATCGCTCGAAGGACATGTTTCTCGCCACCCTGAGCCACGAAGTGCGCACGCCGCTGAATGCCATCCTCGGTTGGGCGACGATTCTGCGGCAAAAGAACTGCACTGCCGCCGATATGCAGGAGGGGATGGAGGTCATCGAGCGGAATTGCAAGTCGCAGGCGCAGTTGATTGAGGATGTGCTGGATGTGTCGCGCATTGTGTCGGGCAAATTGCAGTTGCAGATTGTCCATTGTGAATTGGCGGAAGTGATTGAAGCGGCGATAGACGTGGTGCGCCCGGCGGCGGACGCCAAGGGAGTGCGTTTTGAGACGCAACTGGATCCCTCGGCCAGTCCCGCCTCGTGCGATATGAACCGCATCCAGCAAGTGCTCTGGAATCTGCTGGTGAATGCCGTCAAATTCTCGCCCACGAACAGCACGGTACGAATCACACTTACGCGGGAGCGATCGACGGCGCGCATCCAGGTGATAGATGAGGGTCAGGGGATCAGCGGCGATTTCCTGCCGTTTGTGTTTGATCGTTTCCGCCAGGCTGACAGTTCCACCCGGCGCAAGCACGGCGGGCTGGGCCTGGGGCTTTCGATTGTGAAGCATTTGGTGGAGATGCACGGCGGCACAGTGCGGGCGGAAAGCACAGGCACGGGTCGGGGAGCGACCTTTACCGTCAACCTGCCGGTGCGGGCTGTCCATACGATTGAAGCGCAAGCGCCCAGTGCTGCCGAGAGCGCCGCTGATGTTGCGGGGAGAGTGCGGCTGGATGGATTAAGGGTGCTGGTGGTGGACGATGAAATCGACGCCCGCCGCTTATTGATGAAGGTGATTGGAGAGGCGGGGGCGGTGGTGACGGCAGTGGGATCGGTTGTGGAAGCACTCGCGGTGTTGAAGACCTTCAATGCGGAGGTGCTGCTGAGCGACATTGCGATGCCGGATCAGGATGGATTTGATCTGATTCGCCAGGTGCGCGGGTCGGGGCACGCGGCGAAGATGCTTCCCGCGGTGGCGTTGACGGCATTTGCGCACAAGGATGACAAGTTGCGGACGCTGCTGGCGGGTTTTCAGGTGCATGTGGCGAAGCCGATTGATCCGCATGAACTGATTGCGGTAATCGCGAGTCTGACGGGGCGCACGGGCTGATGAGTATGGGTGGGTGGGGGGCCGTTTCAGGAGCCGTCGTTAGCGCCTACAGCTGATCTGCCGTGGCGTCCTGTGGACTTAACATATATTTGACGATGCCATTTCACGAGGCGGTATCCAAGTCCGGCTGAAGGAACGTGACTGTAAATCACGCGGCGTTCACGCCCGCGGGGGTTCAAATCCCTCCCGCCTCATGTGAGTTTCGAGTTTTAAGTTTCGAGTTTCGAGTTGGGATATTGGCGTAGTGGGAGCGCGCCTGCCTGTCTCGCAGGAAGCACGGGTTCGATTCCCGTATATCCCGTTGTTTCAAAAAATATTGGCTGGAAACTTGAAACTCACTCTTGAAACTCACGCGGCGGATGCTCGATGGGTAGAGTCCTGGTTTCCAAAACCAGTCTATGCGGGTTCGACTCCCGCTCGCCGCGCTTTTTTTATTGACAAGGCAGTGGATCAATTGGCGGATCGCCTGGTTTGGGACCAGGAGGATGTGGGTTCGACTCCCATCTGCCTTATGTCAGAAGTCAGAAGCCCGAATTTAGAAAGCAAAACATATGGAGACCGTGGCCTAATTGGCGAAGGCATCGCCCTGTGACGGCGAGGATGCGGGTTCGATTCCCGTCGGTCTCCCGTGCGAGTCAGTGGTCAGTGGTCAGAAGAATTCAACAGGCTGTAGCTCAGCATGGCGAGAGCGCTTGCCTCGGGCGCAAGAGGCCGGTGGTTCAAATCCACCCAGCCTGAGTCAGTGGTCAGTGGTTGGTTGTCAGCGGTCAGCTTTTTGGTCGGAAACTGTTTCTGACCACTGGCCACTGACAACTGACCACTCCGTCGGAAAGGAGGATGCCATGACGGCGGTCTTGTCGATGCCGGTGTTGGCGTTGAACCGCGTGTTCGCGCCGATTCATGTGATTGATGTGCGGCGGGCGTTGTCGCTGCTGGTGACGGGCTCGGCGGAAGTTGTGGATGCCGACGATCCGCATCTGACCACCTATGACTTCACTTCGTGGCGCGAACTCTCGGCACTCAAGGAAGAATTTGAAGTCGAACGCCACGGCTGGATCGGCCTGGTGCGCGGTCGCGTGGCCGTGCCGACGGTGGTGCGGCTGACGAAATTCGATCGCCCGCGCCACGCTTGGCGGCATCGCCAGCGGAAGGGCCGGCGATCGAGCGGGGACTTCGTGCCGCTGAACCGGCGGAACATTTACCACCGCGACGGCAGCGTATGCCAATACTGCGGACGCAAGCATCCGAGCAGCGAACTGTCGCTGGATCACGTGATGCCCAGGTCGCGCGGCGGCGGCGACACGTGGGAAAACCTTGTGTGCGCGTGCACGACGTGCAACGCGCGCAAGGCCGACAAAACGCCCCCGGAAGCCGGGATGCGCTTGATCCGCGTGCCGCGGGCGCTGAAGTCGCCGGCACAGTTGATCCGCGTGCAGCATGCCTCGTGGGCGCAGTTTGTCGACGAGGCTTACTGGAACGTGGAGTTGAAAGGGTGACGAAAAACCAGAGGCCGGAAGTCAGACGACAGAAGGCTTCTGGTTTCCTCAGATGGGAGAGGCGGTGGCGGGAAAG
>JADMIO011347046.1_pt1 | contig 19882 bp, 18 predicted proteins | sample 8958161 | NCBI WGS metagenome assembly JADMIO01 (sample SAMN16585339, study PRJNA669376) | soil metagenome | isolation source: Crop rotation soil | place: USA: Cullars Rotation, Alabama | collected 2011
CTACAACTGGTGTCGGAACGACAAACGCCGATATGATTTTTCAAGTTGGAAACAATGGCGCCACCGAAGCCATGAGAATTTTGAATTCAGGTAATGTAGGCATAGGGACGTCAGCACCTCAAACTATGTTGGATGTTAGAGGTGCATTGACTGCCAACGGTGTTCATCGTAGCGGCTCTTACAATGGTTATCATCAATTTTTCTATGATGGTAATGCTACATCCGGCATTGAGGTGATCAACTCCACAGCCAGCAACGGCACGGCTATTGGATTTGATTACAACGGAACTGGTTCAGTAGGGACCATCACTGTAACCAATAATTCCACGGCATTCAATACAACTTCCGATCGTCGCATTAAAGAAAATATAGCTGATACAAACCTTGGCTTGGCCACCTTAATGCAAGTTCCTGTTAAGGATTTTAATTTTATTACCGATCCCGACAAGGTTCGAGTGCAGGGATTTATTGCCCAAGAGCTTTATAAAATATATCCAGCTGCAGTTACCACCAACAAAGACAATGGTGAAGTTCCACTCAATGGAGCTCCTCCATGGGCTGTTGATTACGGGCGGTTGACGCCTCTGATCGTTAAGGGAGTGCAAGAAGTCGTCGAGAAGATGCAGCAATTGAGTATGGAAAATGCGGAACTTCGTCTCCGTCTTGAGCGGATTGAGAAGAGCCTGGAATTTTCCCGAAAAAAACACTCACGCTAACGAATCGTGGTGGGACGGCAGATCTTTTGTGATTACTTACACTTCGTCAATACGGGCGTCTCGAGTTGATAATTCTTAATACAATATTTCGTCTTTTAGTCGCGACATCGGCTCACGCTCAACTGGGTTCGGCTCGAGTTTTCGCCAAAAGTGTAATGCTTCCATACGGTTTTTAATGCGGGTCAACCTCAACGTAACTGTTTCAGAACTTTGTTAAACAGCTATTAAGACTAGAATTTCCAAGACCCGTGTTTGAAAAGAATTTTAAACGCCCGAAATCATGGTGAATAACTATAAAATAACCGAAATGATAGCATGATCTCAGCGGCTATTTCTCAAGTCAAAACATTCGCGCTCTTGATTTTTTTGGGAGGGGCTTATGCCAATGCGCAGGGGGTCGCAGTCGGGCATAGTGGTGGACTCGGATACGTCAATAATAAAAACAACACTTCCTTGTGGTTTGGAACAAATAATACTGAAAAAGTACGAATTGATACGTCAGGAAACGTCGGTATCGGAACGACAACTCCAGGCGTGGCGTTGGAGCAAGTGGGTCATTACCGAATGGATGGCGCTACAGCGGGGTACATTGATTTTTCGGTGCCAGCAACCACCACCACGTATAGCCTTATTTGGCCGTCAGCTCAGAGTTCAGGCACTAAGATTTTGCAAAATGACGGTAGTGGCAATTTATCATGGGCAGCGGCTGCCGCGAGTGGAGTGACAAGCATTTTAGCGAGCACCGGGTTAAGTGGGGGAACAATTACTGGAGTGGGTACTATAGCCGTAGATGTGGGAACTGCAGCTAATAAGATCCTGCAGCTTACCACAGGTGCGCAAGTTCCAGCGGTCGACGGATTTTTACTAACCAACGTCAATGCGACCAAGCTACGCAGCAACAATGTTGCAACGGGAACTCCCGCTGGCAGTCAGGTGTTAATGTGGAACGCAACCACTTCGCAGTGGAATGCGGATACGGTGACAAGCGCGTCTTTTTCTGCCATGACCTCAGCGCAGCTGGCAGGAATTATAAGCGACGAGACAGGTTCCGGAGTTTTAGTGTATGGCACGACGCCAACCTTTACAACAAACCTTACATCGCCGCTGATTATCGGCGGTACAGGCACTACGTCCACGCTCACGCTAAAAACCACTTCCGGCGTGGGTACAACAAACGCAGATATGATTTTTCAAGTTGGAAACAACGGTGCGACGGAAGCCATGAGAATCTTGAATAGCGGAAATGTAGGCATAGGTACAACTACTCCCAATTCGAAGCTTGAAATTGACGGTGCTAAAAATACGACTTTATTGAACCTCAATATGACCAATCCAACTGCCGTCAGTGACTATTTGGCTATCGATTTCAATCGTGGCGGCAGTCAGAATGTTGGCCGTATTACCGCTTATTTGGATAGCGCGACTCAAAGCGGCGGCCTCACCTTTGCAACTGCTCCAGATGGCAGTACAATTAGCGAACGTATGCGTATCAACTATGCCGGAAACGTCGGCATCGGGACGACAACGCCAGGAGTAGCATTGGAACAAATGGGTCATCACCGCATGGACGGTGCTACAGCCGGCTACATTGATTTTTCCGTGCCTGCAACGACGACGACTTATAGTCTTATCTGGCCCTCAGCTCAAAGTTCAGGCACAAAAATTTTGCAAAACGATGGTAGCGGCAATTTATCATGGGCGTCAGCTGGAAGCGGCGTCACCAGTGTATTGGCAAGTACGGGTTTAACAGGCGGTACAATTACTGGTGTTGGCACACTCGCCGTGGATGTAGGAACTGCGGCCAATAAGATTTTGCAGCTTACTACAGGTGCGCAAGTTCCAGCAGTCGACGGATTTTTGCTAACCAACGTCAATGCGACTAAGCTTCGCAGTAATAACGTTGCAACCGGCACTCCGGCTGGCAGTCAGGTGTTAATGTGGAACGCAACCACTTCGCAGTGGAATGCCGATGTTGTGACAAGTGCGTCTTTTTCTACCATGACCTCAGCGCAGCTTGCGGGAATTATCAGCGATGAGACAGGTTCTGGAGCTTTGGTGTTTGGTACGACGCCAACTATTACTACAAACCTTACCTCGCCGCTGATTATTGGCGGTACTGGAACGACATCCACCCTCACGTTAAAGACTACTTCCGGCGTAGGCACAACAAATGCGGATATGATTTTTCAAGTTGGAAACAACGGCGGCACAGAGGCCATGAGAATTTTGAACAGTGGAAATGTCGGTATCGGGACGACAACTCCAAGTGTGACTTTTCAAATTGCAAGCGCTGCGACAACGGGTGTGGCATTTAAATTAGAGGCTGACGATACCGGCGGCCATATTTACACGATCCGATCGACGGGATCGACTTCGTCTGGTGGTGCTGGAAATTTCATTATTACTGACGCAACCGCAAATGTGCAAAGATTGACTTTGGACACGAGCGGTAATGTCGGCATAGGGACGACAACTCCCGGAGAAAAGTTGACGGTTTCAGGCAATGTTCTCGCGTCTTCATTTTTGTATTCATCGGACCGTAGACTTAAGACCGACATCGAGCCAATTGGCGATGCGCTTGACAAGATTTTAAAAATTCATGGAGTGCGCTATAGGTGGCGTAGTCCAAGTTCTGAATTTGAAAATCAAAAGCAGATCGGTGTTCTTGCTCAAGATGTCGAGCAAGTTTTTCCCGAAGCTGTAGTACGATCGCCGCAAGAAGGTTGGTTGCGGGTGAATTACCCAGCATTAATAGGACCTATCGTCGAAGCGATCCGAGATATTGTAAACACTCTCACCTATCAAAATTCTGAGATCGAAAAGCTGACTCGCAAAAACGAGGTACTTACGGAAAAACTGAATCGACTCGAGGGCATCATTTGCACTAAGGCGCCTGAGACATGTTCGTCCGAACCTTGATCTGCGTTTTTCTGATTGGGATCGCAGTAAATTCCGCATACGCGGCCTGTCCGGGGGTGCAGCCGAGCGGCACGTCCTGTGTTGCGGCTGGTGCAAACGCCGACATCACTGCATTTACTGTTTGTAAGAAGGTCACCAACGCGCATGCCTCTAGCGCAGCTTTGATGGTGCCGGTCAATAGCGCAACAGAGTGGAGCACGTTTTATGGACACCCCCCAAGTGGAGTGACTGTTGGGGCCTGCACGCCTCCCACAGTAGTTTTTCTGACGTCGGGAACAAGTTGGACGGTACCTGCCGATTGGAACTCTGCACACAACACGATTGAAGTGATTGGCGGTGGCGGTGGGGGTGCTGGGCCGACTACGATTGTCAATAAATTTGGAGCGGGAGGAGGAGGAGGAGGATATTCTAAAATCTCAAATCTTTCGCTTACGGCCGGTAACTCTGTAACTTATCAGATTGGTAGTGGTGGAGGCGCGGGCGCATCAAATGCATCCGGAGGCTCGGGCACGGCCACTTGGTTCTCGAGTTCAGGTGTTGTTTACGCAGCCGGCGGTGTGGGCGGGGCGCCGACGGGAACTGGGGGACTGGGAGGCAGCAGTGCATCCGGAGTCGGTACAATAGTATACAGCGGTGGTACTGGAGGCCCAACAAGTACGGGAACTGTTTTAAGTGGAGGAGGGGGGGCCGCTGGACCCAATGGAAATGGAAATGACGGAACCACCACGGGCGGCTCAGGTGACGCGGGCTTAGGCGGAGCGGCCGGATCACCTGGTGGAGCCGGCACTGAATTTGATGCCTCTCATGGATCGGGAGGCGGTGCCACTCCTAACGGCGCGAGTCGGGCCGGTGGCCTTTATGGCGGAGGCGGTGCAGGTGGCGTCATTGGATCAGGCTCCGGTGCGGGTGCGGCTGGTCTTATTGTGATTACGTACACACCGTAAAGAAAGTGGCTGCACAAGACAGTGCTATGGAGGTGTTGTTTCAAATTAGTTTGAAACAAGAAAGAGGTTGTCAGCATTTCGCGCCCTCAGTAGATTTTTAGCTAATGTGGCGAAAACCAATAATAACGGCTCTTAAGAAAACTTTTGAAGAGCATCAGAAGAAAGGTTCTGCGGGATCGCTTCGTAGGTTTTCTACTTTTTTAAATGTGAGTCCTGGAGCTTTATCTCAGGTGCTTAATGGCAAGCGGCTACTTTCGCGTAAGATGGCAAGCGCGGTTTTACAAAATCTTGAAATTCCGGCGTCAGAGAAGACCAAACTGCAAAAACAAATCGAGGATGAGACAAAATCGCGCCGCTCGTTGTTGCGCGAAGATGCTTATGAATTAATTCGCAAATGGTATTTTACACCGATTCTTTGTTTGTTTGAACTGGAAAATCCGCCGCGTAATGAGGCTGAAATCGCCACACGGCTTGGGCTGGACCCTAAGCAGGTGCAGGTGGCCGTGGAACTTTTGCTTAAACATGAACTGTTAAATAAATCCTCAGATGGAGTTCTCACTCATAGCGGAGTTTTTTGGCAAACCACCGACAATGTTGAAGCTCAAGTCATTCGCGAGTCACACAGCAATGACTTTAAATTGGCTTTGCGAGCCTTAAATACGATTCCAGTGGACGATCGCGACTTTACCGGTATGACTTTTAGTGGCGATTTAAATAAGCTGCCGCAAATAAAAACAGAAATTCGTAAATTCCGCGACCGAGTTATCTTGTTAATGGAACAAGGGTCCACAAATCAAGTTTACAAGTTAAATATACAACTTTTTCCATTGGATGGATGGAGTATTGGAAATGAAAATAATTAAAAGTTTCTTAGCCGTTCTGAGTGGCCTTGTATGCTCAGTGGCATTGGCAGGCGGCTATTCTGTTGGCAACGGCGGCTTTGGGGTCGAGGACAACGGCAGACTTTATTTGTATGATTTGTGGCAAGCGGGAATCGCTCATAATCCGCATGTCGGATCGGCAATAGATAAAGATATTCTGCGGCGCTTGAAACAGTTCGAATCCATGGCGCTTTTTCCAACAACTACTTTGGCCAAAAAATTGACCGAACTAAACGCTATACCTGGAACGCCACTTGGCGATTTTATTCTTAAGGGAATCGAAATGTATGAATGGCGGATGACGCCGTTACCGCTTAAACCGGCGCCAGACCTTGACCCAATTCTTACACCTGGAGATAAGACTCTTGTCGCATTGGCGGTGCGGCTTAACAACACGATATCTATAGATCCAGAACAGTGGCGACGTTTGGATGCTATCAATCGGGCCGCGTTGATTGTTCACGAAATTATTTATAGCTTGCTCAAGCTGCAGAATTGTTACGATGCCAGTGCTTCTGTTGCCGCGATCGATATTTATGCAGGGCAGATTTGTTTGCAGAACGCGCAGCGCGCTCGCGATCTGACTAGTTTATTCTTTACTAAAAAAACGCCGCAACAGTTTGCGAGCTCTCTCAAAATCTGGCGCGATATACTTGAATTGCCGGTTGGTGAGGGTTTGAGGCCAGGAGTCAGTTCATTATTTTGGACGTTGAAATCTAGCAAAGGTAAAATCTTGTACCGCACTTTGGTAAGCTCCTCAGGGGAGCTACTGAGTTTATGTAAAAACCTTCTAAACCATAGCGTGGAAAAGAACCTTAGCTCTTTTTCGTTGCGAAGCGCACGCGCTGATTTGCGCCCCTATAAGGCAGCTTATGATGGAATTGTGATTGATCAATTTCGTTTGGATATGTCCTTAGCGGATTACAAGATCGTCGACAACATCACGCTGACAGATGCAGTGTCTTGCCTGAAGCAATTGGAAGATCAGCTTCGGTTGGCCGATGAGCAAGGCGTTATTTGTGGTGAAGACTTAGATTTTATTTATTCTCCGCTTATGAAACACGCTGAGCCGCCGGCGACTTGTGTCGCACGAGAGCCCATAAAAAGCTGTGCTGGCGAGATGACTTATTGTCTTGGCGAAAAGCAGCTGCAGTTCATCAATAGCATTGGCAATCCCACCGGCATTTATGTCACACCGACTGACTTTGATAAATTCAGTGCTATTTTAGTGGCAAAATCAGGTCGCAAAGCTTTTATGGAATTTCGCTATGATGGCGAAAATCTTTCGGCTCAACCTATGCCCGGGTATTTTCCGCAAATGTGTTATGTTCATAACGGACAAGACCCATGTATGAAAGTTTCTACTCCTCTGGGAATTGCCGTGAATTGCGAGTCGTCGGTCCAATGGCGAGGCGATATAAAGGGTGTGGCTCCTGGGGCTGTAAGCTGCCCGACTCGACCGTAATTGTGAAGCCGTTTAGCTAAATTTTCGCTTGAGAATTTTTATTCCGCGCCATAGATAATATCCACCCAAAACTAACCCCACCGCAGGGATAAAGAAAAAATCAGTTTTTACTTGCGGCAAGAGCGCCACAATGCGAATTACAAAATATAAAGAGATAAACATCAGAAAAGATCCAAACAAAACGCGATAGATTGTGGTTTTCAAAAACCGATATTGTCCGGTTTCACGCTTTTGCCGTATCACCAATTCCATTATGACTCCGCCAAACACAATTATGAAAAACACAATTAGACCGGAATTACTGCTTTCACCCATGGATTCTTCAGGGGGTACGGCTTCGATCTCTTGCAGAGGAAGATCGACCTCTTTGCTGTTGGGTGCGGAAGCACTGGTCATATGGACAATGGGAACTTTAGTAAGCTGAAACTGTGGATAGCTAGGCGCACGACGCCGTTGAGCCGTGGTCAATAAAAAGGCAATGCACAAGAGTACGATAACGCCAAAAAAAGCGGAACCGTGGCGCGGCTTTATCTCACCGGAAGGAAGAACAAGTTTTTGTTTATCGAGATGTCTATAAAGTAAAACGCAGAGCGCGCAAGCAACCATATGATAACTGTAAGGTGGCGTCCAAATTTTGATGCCTGGCCCAAGTGAGTTCCTGATAAACAGGCCGAGATCAAGAGGCGTTGCAAAGAAACATACTGCAGCTAAAAAACGTAAATTAAATGGAAAATCTAAAGCGTTGGGGTTAATGCGATCTGCGAACAGGTAAGGCAAGAGTTGGACGATAATCCAGACTAAGGCACCGAACCATATCGCACATTTGAGAATCGCTAAGGCGGATATCGGTGCCATGACCTAATTGTTCCCCTTGTTAAGCACTCTTTTTTTGCAAAAACCGAAAGTAAATGGTTTTTACCACATCGAGCTCCATTGCGCCTTGGCATTTAGGACAAGTGCGATCGTCAGAAGGAAGTGCGTGCTCTTTATCGACGTGAACAAGAACGTTCTCTTGATACTCGCAGGGCTCGCAGTAATAGGGGACAAAAAACGACTCGATAGTTACGCCCTTAGGAATAAACCCATGGAGAATATTGACCTGGGTGACGAACGGCGGACTGCATTTGACTAAAAACACGCCTTGTTTAGCATGAATGGTTTTTATCCAATTGACCCAATTGCGACAACCGAGAGAATTGATCATGGTTAAATGTTCTAGGTTGATCTCAAGACGGCCTGAGATTTCTCCGGATAAGTTGGGGAGCTCACCATTTTCGTCAAGCGGACCGTGAAATTCCAAAGTCATGTCGGGGCCGAGTCTATTTTGTATCACCTTTAAAATCATAAATGTCCTATCACAGTTGGATGATCTCGCCCTCGCGAGCAAAACGCCATTTTAAATCAGGCACCGATAACCCTGCGCGTTTTCGCGCTTTAACCAATTCGTGGTAGTAATGTCGAGTGTGTTCCTCAGCTTGAAAAATATTTTCGTCTGTGGCGGATGGGTCATGATGGGCAAAGAGCGCTAGTTTCACATTTTCACGTAGGGCTAAATCAATGCCGATGGGAGCACTGGAGTGGCCCCAGTTTATTTTTTCTAAGGCTTCGCTAAACGAGTACTGCGCATCAAAGACAAGCAGATCGGCATCCTGATAAAGTTTAAGGTCTTCTCCCAGTTCTTCGCGACTGGTGCGTGTGCACTCGCTATCAACGGCCCAAGCTAAAGCTTTGCCGTCGCCCTCCACTCGTACACCCCAGCTGGGATCGGGGTGGTCCAATTGATAGGGTGTGAGCTCTAAATCGCCAATTTTAAATTTTTGCCGAGGTTGTAGAGGGTGAATTTTAATTTGTGAGCGCACGACTTCATAGGGAACAGGAAAGGTGGGCTTTTTAAACAACGTCTTTAAAATGTCTTCGAGATCTTCGTGAACGGCGTAAATATGAATGGTTTTGCCCTTCATGTATAGCGGCACAAAGAACGGTAGGCCAATCAAATGGTCCCAATGAAAATGGGTAAAATAAAGATGGTACTCGTTGGTGGTGGCTTCGGTTTGCATCATTAATTCGGAAAATCCGCGCAGTCCAGAGCCTGCGTCGATAAGTAGACGAGTTGATCCGCAATTCACTTCGGCGCAGGAAGTGTTCCCGCCATAACCGCCGAGAAGGTGATTGGGAAGTGTGTCCAGAAACGTGTCTGCATTGACAGCCACATTGCCTTCACGCAAGCGTTCAAACTGAGTTAATACTTCCTGCACTCGCCAGCGCATTTGCTCTGGCGATATTGGCGTGGGCAGTGATCCTCTCACGCCCCATAGGCGAACACGCATTTGGGCACCTCAGTATCGTTATCGGATTGACTGAGGTGACATGTGAATTGTGGAGCTGTATTTGGACTAAGGGCGGAGGGCCTGGACTAGACTATTTTTTGAGCGAGGCGTCGCTGTACATTTGCGCAAGTGTGCTCGGAGTCATTTCTTCATACAGCGCATGCACTAAAGGAAGATTATGCGCCGTTGAAGGACCGATGCCATCATAGACAAACAGCACGGCTTCGGTCTTAGCGGTACGCAATACCAAATAAGATGAGCGCATGTCCGTTCCACCTTCAGGTTGTGAAGCGGTCGTTTCAAGGCGATAACGATCGGATTTAGACGCGTCTTCAGTTAAGGGCACGCGTTTGGTTTTTACCAGCTGCTTGGCAAGAAAAGTATTCCATTCATCTTTTGAAGTGAGTTGAAGTTTCGCATCGACTGTAATTTTATAAATAAAAACTGTAGGCTTAATTTGGCTTTCGGTTTGCTTTTCTGCACGCAGAGTCAGTAAGGCATTGGCACCATTAAAGAATGCCGCTAAGTCTGACAAACTCGAAAGATCAGTTAAATGCCAGCTGCTAATGGCGGTGGAGGTTGGCTCTGAGGCAAAACTTGTCAGAGAAAACTGCATGATCATGGCCACTAAAATACTTAAACTGAGTTTCATCGCGCAGCCCCTTTATCCGCTGTTATATTAATTTTATGTATTGTGTCAGTGCCTTGAGAAAAAAGGATTTGGTTATTCACTCGGGTGACACTCAAATTGATGATTTTCGCACCACTAGAATTCCACTCGGCAAGTGAAGTTTCAGTCGGCTTTTGTGTATATTTTGACGAAAGAATTTGCGCGGAAAGGCTGTTGCCTAATTTGCAAACTTGAATGGGGACATAAACGATCATTGTATTGGTAACGAATACCTTTAAAAAAATATTCCTATTTTTTTGCGTAGTTTTACTCTCTGAGTCTGTCGCAAAACTTGCCTTCAATGTTTTTCCACCAAACGCTAGATCAAATGGTGGGTCCTCCAATAGGGTTTCGGCATTTACATCGTTACCTAAGCTGGTTTTAAAATATTCTGCAATAGTTTTGAGGCTGCTTGTACAGGTTTGTGCCCGCGCCGTTAAGGGCAGCAAATTTAGTATAAGTATGGACGTTAAAATAATTCTTTTCATGGGTTCTTCCTACCTCACGGCTGCGGTTGCTTCGAACTGGGTTTGTCCGGATCTTCCTGAAAATCTGACTGAGTTCCCGCGACGTGAAATTTGTACGGTGATGGATTTGGCAACCGGAGCAGACTGATCATTCACAGCCATTTGTACGAGTTCGTTAAGGTGGTTGGTGCCATGATCGACGGCGTTGGATGTCCGTACAACGGCGGTCAGGCTGGAGCCCTTTTTACAGACCGTAATAGGTACATCTAAATTAAGGGAAGGCATTTCCATCTGCATATGCAAGTAAACGGATCCACTGCTAGCAAAGATTTTAATGGTTGCTGAATAATCGCCAATTTTGGCGGCTGTCGCACTTAAGGTGCTTAGATTGGCGCCGCCCTGGGTTTCTTTAAAAAAAGTGGCGGCTTTCGAAAAATTGGAGGTGCACTCTGGCTTTTCGGTTTGAGGTTTTGGGGGTGTGGTTTGTAGCGCCGTATGTATCGCAGGTGCTGTGCTCTGCTTGCGTGCTACCATTTTGCCGCTTACATATCCTATGTTGCCGTGGCGATCGGTGACCTGACACCAGGGCCCTTGGCCTGGCCACAATTCACACTTGCTGACGCGCAGTTTTTCATTTTGGCCCATTGTTCTTAATATAGAGGAGAAGGACTGCGTGCCGGGCATAGAGCGTAAACGCACGCCGTCTCCAGTGACGAAGTAGTCGCTGTTCGGATAGTACATAAACGCGCCCGATGCAGCGGACATCATTGTAAGTGCGGCAGCTAGAGCTAATGTTTTAAACGCCGAGAAAACCATAAACAAATAGAGAGCAATACCGCGCCCATCTGACTCCCTATTGGGTTAGAGATAGCTGTCAAAAGAGTTGACAGGTGTGGGCGCTCTTCGGCCTATTGGGCACTATGGAATTGAACAAATTAAAAGATCAAAAGTCGCCCTACCTTCTGCAACATAAGGACAATCCCATTCACTGGATGGCGTGGGGAGCTGAGGCCTTTAATTTTGCCCGGGCCGAGAACAAACCCATCTTTTTATCGGTGGGGTATTCGACCTGCCACTGGTGCCATGTAATGGCCCATGAATCATTTGAAGACGCTGAAGTTGCGCAGGTTTTAAATGCTGGATTTATCTGTATTAAAGTCGACCGCGAAGAGCATCCAGATGTGGACCATGTCTATATGAGTGCTTTGCAAGCGCTTTCCGGCGGCGGCGGATGGCCGATGTCGATTTGGATGACAGCGGATGGAAAGCCGTTTTTTGCCGGCACTTATTTTCCTAAAGATCGGTTCTTGCAATTGTTACGGCGGGTTCATGACCTGTGGCAGAGCGAGCAGGATAAACTAATTTCAGATAGTGAACGATTGTTTGGGGCGATCTCGGCGCTGGACCAGAGTGAACGTAGGGATGCCGGTGAAGCACAGTACGAGGAATTTTTAAAGGCCTATACCACTCATTTTCAGGCCCATTTTGATGTGGAAAACGGTGGTTTTGGTGGCGCGCCTAAGTTTCCGCAGACTATGAATTTGATGGTGATGATGCGCCAAGATTTAGCGACGGGCTTAAATCAAGCCGAAGCTATGGTGAGCCTGACTTTGCAAAAGATGTTGCGCGGTGGAGTTTATGATCAACTTGCGGGCGGCTTTCATCGTTATTCGGTGGATGAAAAGTGGCTGGTTCCGCACTTTGAAAAGATGCTTTATGATCAAGCGTTAATCACTGTGACCATGGTTGAAGCGTTTCAATTGTACGGCGATCCCGAAATGGCGCGAGGCGCACGTGAGACGCTGGATTATGTGCTGCGTGAGATGACTCATGCTGAGGGCGGCTTTTTTTCTGCTCAAGATGCAGATTCTTTAGATCCAGAAACCGCTCATAACGATGAGGGTTATTTTTGCACTTATGACTATACCGAACTGCGTGGTCTCTTAACTCGTGAAGAGTTACTTCAACTCGAAAAATATTATGGCGTTACTCCCGCAGGTAATTTTGACGGACGAAATATTTTGCATTTGCAAGACGACTTTGATGGCACGGTAAAATCTGATCCGCTGATTGCCTCGGCATTTGTTAAATTGGCGAAGTTGCGTGCGGAGCGGCCAGCGCCTCACTTGGACGATAAAATCATTTCGGCTTGGAACGGTTGGATGATTTGGGCTTTTGCTAAAGCTGGTACTTGTCTGGGTGAGGCGAAATACATCGCGGCTGCTCGCAAAGCACTAGAATTTGTGCGCGAAAACCTGTGGAGCGACGGTGTGTTGGCGCGGTTTTGGCGTGATGGCGCGGCCGTAGGTCACGGTGCCGCCGAAGATTATGCCTCTATTATTCATGCGTGCTTAGAGCTCTATCAAGCTGATTTTGATTCGCGTTGGGCCGAGTGGGCAATGCAATTACAAAAGGTTTTGGACACTGAGTTTTGGGACACCGATGAAGGATTGTATTTCGCCAATGATGGTCGTTCTGATTTGCTGCCTCTACGCCCTAAAGATCAGTACGATGGGGTAAGTCCGGGTTCTAATTCCATGGCCGCTTACAACCTGGCTCGGCTGTTTTTGCTAACTGGTGAAAGTCGCTTCAATCATCAGTATGAGCGTATAGTGGCGGCGTTGTTTGCAAAGTTGGGTCAATATCCTTCGGGCCTTTCTTTTTTAGCTGTGGCTATGGATTTTCACTTGGCCGGTTCTAAGGTTGCAGTGTTGAACGGCGAGGGATGGACCACGCCGTTTTTGACTGAGCAACGTAAACGCTTCTTGCCGCATATTTTGTGGGCCCGTGCTGCGGATTCAAGTTGGCCGGTGGCTGCTGCAAAGAGTGGCGATGCTGCGCCTGCGATTTACGTATGTGATGCGGGAAGCTGCCGAGCACCGGCTTTAAAAAGCGAAGATGTACAATTAGGTTGAGGGCCAAGCAAGACTGACAAATTTTGTCTCCCGATGCCCGTTCAGAGCCTACAACCGTGTAAGAGCTACGCTCTGCCCGTTGTGAGCTCTAAATTCAGCTGGCATTCCTATTGCTCAATTGGAGATTCGGACTGGAATCAAAAACCTGGTTCTAGCTTTAGGGAGACATTATGTACGTGCCAAATAAGCTTATATATAAAGGACTGGCGATCAGTTCTTGCTTTGCGCTTATAGCTGCTTGCCAAGATCGTGGGCAGTTTCGCGCCAAGACTTATACTGCTGCAGATATTGCGACTTATTGTACTACTCACAGCGCAAACGATGCGCAACCAGACAGTTTGAATTGTCCAACTCCGCGTTCTACTACTCCTCCCGTTCCTACGCCAGTTCCAGATAGCGGTGCTGCTGATGACACAGACAAAAAGGTGACGGACACTCCCGTTAAGAAGCTTACTCCAAATACAACTGTGGCCGCTACTGCTGAAGCTCAGTCTAAGGACGGCGCCAAGACTCAGTTGCTTACAGAATCGGCTTTAGATTTAAATACATTTCTTAAAGACAACAATTCCCTTTTAGCAAAGGTCGAACCTGCATTGGGCGATATTGTAAAAGGGATTTCGGTGCCCGTAACTGCAAACTCTACAGGTTTGATTTTTAGTATCGATGCAGTTTTGAGGATCAACCAGGAAGCAGTTTACGTAAACGTTGGTGCTACAGCTTTAACCGTTGTTAAAGATGTGCCCCAATTAAAGCTTAGCTTTGACAATGATCGCGCAGAAAAACCTGACTTAAGTAAACAAATTCGCGCATGGATTGCATGTGCAGATGATAAGTGCGTACAGATTCAATTGCGGATTCAAATTGGTGGAGTCGAGGGTAGCGATAAGCCAGTGAATGCGGTTTTTGTTCTTGGTCCTAAGGAAAATGAAGCTTATAAAATACTTGCGACCAACGTGATGGCGGACGCCGCAAAATTAGCATCTTACAATGATGCTCGTATGGTTTCAGACTCCAAAACTGACGGTAAAGACGATGTGAAGCAGCCGGCACCTCCAGCAGGTTTGCCAGTGACGGTACAAGGTGGTTCCGATGCTTCAGGCACTCCGAGCGCTCCTGATGCTACTTCTGCGCCCGCGGCAGAAATGCCTGCTATTCAACCCGTTGCGCATCTTGATTCTACAAACCAAGTTGCCGAAATGATTGGCGCAAGTGAGCACAAAGCGGAGAAGGTAAATGTGCAAGTTCCAGATGATAACTGGGGCAAAGAGGCACAAGCTGTAGCCCACCTTGACGGCACGAAGGAAACTCTTGCTAAAGTCGCTTCCATGGAACATGGCACAGTAGTTGTTGCACCCGCGCCGAGCAAAAGTAAGTTTAGGGAAGCACTTCGGGCCAGCCACATTGCCGCAAAGAAAAAGGCAGCAGCGGCTGCAGCAGTAAAAGCTGCAGCAGCCACAGCGACTAGCTTTGATGAGTAACAATAAAAAAGGCGAGTGAATTACTCGCCTGCATTACGTATATCGCGGCTCTTGAGTGGGCCTAGGCGTGTTACGCCACTGATTTGCCTTGTTCCTTCCTAGAATTTTCTCGGACATATATAAATTATGTTTTTTGCACAACCCCCTCAGGTTTTCGATCCGGTTCGATCCTCCATGAGCTTTAGGAATTCTATGATCCGTTTCCATCTGATATCGAGCCCCACATCTGCGCCCAGTTCTCTCATCGACAAACTCACAACACCCCTCAGCCTTTTTAATCACGACATGCTTCACACCCTTCGAAACGTTTGCGCCCCGCGCAACCGCTGCGGAGTTCTTTTGCTCTTTAACTAACGGATCTTCCTTCTTGATATAATATTTAAGAGCACAGCCAATGATTTCACCAAATTTAGCATTGGGCATCTTGTGCGAAAGAAGCTCTGCCACACGCTTTAGCTCTTCAACCACTTCATTAGGTAAATTTACACTTAGTCTTTGAGTATTCTCATCCACCACCGTCAAGCGGTCCTGATTAATCTCTGAAGCGGTATTTGGAAATTGAGCAATCAATGCCTGCTCTGCGCCTAAAATCGATTTGTTCTCGATTTTATTAATGGTTTCTGCTTTTTCGCCTTCACTCACTTTTTTGCCTGATACCTTCTCTTGAGTCCTAATATAAGTCTGCGCCTTAGCTAACGTTGATAAATTAACGCTTCCTTCTTCTATCTTATTAGACACCTCTGGAACTGACTTTAAAAGTCTCGCAGCGTTTATTCTTCTGTACGCTGCAGCTTCTGAGTATTTATGCTCTTTAACTAGCCAGTCCAATAGACTGCCGTAGGCCATGCTTAAGTGTAGTTTTCTTTCTTCAGCTAAGTTAATTAATTTTAAAATTTCAACTGTGGTTAGGCGTTCGTTTTTTACTAAGACTGACATTTGTTCGTTGATTTCTTGATCTGTCATTTTCTGCCTCCCTTGTTTTGCGCTGACCATAACACACTCAATTTTCTTGTGAACAAAAATGCATTGCATAAACTAAATTTGTTTTTCCGTGCTTCGGACAGCGGATTTTCTCCTGCGTGGATGAACCCTCCATGAGTGGGCTACCTTCCCGCCGTCCACGGCGTGAAGGCTTAAGTGTTTAAGAAATTTTTTTGTTTTGAAGCATGGAAAGAAGAAGAAGAGTTTCCGCCTTCACTGAGCCCAAAAATCCAAACCGAACCTAAGCCCGAAGGGCTCTCTGTTCGCAGAAAAGATTTAGAATTTTCCCAAATAAGAATTCGAAGAATTCTTACCGCCCCAAAAACAATATAATTTTTGTCTTATCCCCGTTTTAATTTGCATTTCGACCGCGGACGGTCGAAATGGGAGCCGCGCATGGATGGCTCCTCAAAGCAGGAGAAAATCAGCTGCGACAAGTAAGCCCATCGCGCATCACCAGAACCAGCGATTGCACAATGCGCAAGCGCAGCGAAGTTTCAAAAAGCTAACCACTTTTCATGCGACGAGTGCGGTTGTATTCACTGATGCCAAAATGGCCATAGATTTTTACTTTTAACATTTCTAACACATCTTCGATCAAATCATCTTTTAGCTGCTCTTGCAGCTGCTGTGGAACATATCCCAGCTTAATTAAACTACGCCAATAGAAGTCCACCACGTCCTGGATAAAGCGCTCCACGGGCAACCCGTCATAGAGACCGGAGTGCAAATGCTCCTCAAAAATCTGATATAATTGATCCGGAACTCCAGTAGACATTCATTCACCCTTTAACTAATCTTTTCGGAACACTTGGGTAAAAATATGAAGTCCTGGTCAGTTGCGGAGTTAAATAATGTGGTTGCGGCGCTCAAGCCCCTCCTAGGCCTGCGTTTGCAGGAAGTCCAGACCTCTGAGCACGACGTTGTGCTGGGCTTTTACTCGAGCGAAGGCTTACTGTGGCTATGGATTGACCTCAATGCGATTCAGCCCAGCTTATTGCCATGGAGTGAACTTCCGCTGAACGTGGCCACACGCAAAATCCCGTTGCATCTTTTTCTTAAAGCAAATTTTGTTGGCCGGGCACTCGATGAAATTGCGGTTTCTAAAGAGCAGGGTCGAGTGGTGGAGTTTAAATTTAGTGATCGGGCTGCCTTAGAAGTGCGCTTGATTCCCCATCTCAGAAATGTAATTGCCTCAGCCGGCGGCAAAAAAATCGCTTGGCAGAAACCTACGGCACTACCCGCACTGGATGCACAACCGCAAGGGGTTCCACGCACGCTTGAGCAGCTGCGCCAAGACTGGCTACAACAAAGACAGAGTAAAAAGGGTCAGCGTGATAAGCCTGTGGATCCATTGGCTCGTCTGCGCATCGATTTAAGCAAAAAGCAAAAGGCCCTTGAAAAAGTGCGTGAAGAATTAAAAAACAAAGAAGACTTGCCGTGGAAGAAAGTGGGCGCTTGGCTCAAGGCCAATCAGTCCTTAGATGTGCCCGCCGAGTGGAGGCCCTTTGTTGATCAGCGACGTAAATTGGCGTGGAATATCGAACAGTGCTTTGCCAAGGCCCGCGAGGTCGATGGCAAAGTTACCGGAACCAAAGCTCGCTTCGCAGCCTTAGAAAATGAAATTCTTATTCTCGAACAGAGATTGAGCACTGGCGGGAAGGCGCCGACGGTGCCAGTGAAGGCAAAAATAAATCTAAAAGTGACCGGCGCCCAAGCTCGAACTTTGCATTTGGATGAGGGGTTAACGGTCATGGCCGGTAAGTCGGCGGCTGACAATTTAAAAATTTTGCGTAAGGCGCGTGCCTGGGATTTATGGTTCCACTTGCGCGATTATCCGAGCAGTCACGCGATTTTATTTCGCAACAAGAACGCCAAAGTCAATGATCAAGTTCTGCTCAAGGTAGCGGCCTGGTTTGTGCGTAATCACTTAGGGGAGAAGGCCGCGCAGCATATTGGCGAGAAATTTGAGTTAATTGTTACCGAATGCCGCTTTGTAAACCCTATCAAAGGCGACAAAATTGGACGCGTCACCTATCGAGACGAACGCACGCTTATTTTTAAGCTGCCATGACTTGACAGTTTCACGAATAGATTTCATGTATTATAACATCGCACAAGCAAGAGGGTAAACTCATGATTGAAGTGCATAATCTCACAAAAAATTATGGTGATCGAGCCGCCATTCAAGGCCTGAATTTTAGCGTTAAAAAGGGTGAAGTCGTGGGTTTTCTTGGCCCCAATGGCGCCGGAAAATCCACCACCATGAAAATTATAACGGGATATATGGCCCCGAGTGATGGTCAGGTTAAGATCGCAGGCTTTGACGTGTTTGAAGAACCTCTCGAAGTTAAACGTCGCATTGGTTACTTGCCGGAAACTCCGCCAGTTTATCACGATATGTTCGTGTCTGATTATTTGCGCTTTGTGGCCCATCTCAAAAATGTGGAAAAGAGCCGTGTACAGTCATTGGTGGAAAGTGCCTTGGAAAAAACTGGTCTTAAAGACGTACGCAATCGTTTGATTGGCAATTTATCGAAAGGTTTTAAGCAACGTGTGGGCTTAGCTCAAGCGCTCGTATCTGATCCTGAAATTTTAGTGCTCGATGAGCCCACCGTGGGGCTTGATCCAAAACAGGTAGCTGAAATGCGCCAACTTATTCGTCAGCTTAAAGGCCAACATACGATTATTTTATCGACCCATATTCTCCCTGAAGTTCAGGCAAGTTGTGAAAAAGTAATTATAATTAACGCAGGAAAAATTGTGGCCGAGGACACTCTCGACGGACTTTCGCGCCGGATGACCAGTGGTGGACATAGGATCACAATGCGAGTGCGCCGCAATCAGGACGGCGTGGTGAGAGAGTTGCAGAGTGTAAAGGGCGTTTTAAAAGTTACCAATCTTGGCAACCATCTCGAAGTTGAAAGCGATGGCAGCGAGGCCACTATTGAAAGTCTTGCGAGTCATGTAGTCGGCGCGGGAGCAGGACTTTTAGAATTAAAAGTTCAAGCTCTGGGTCTTGAAGATATTTTTATCAAACTTACTTCCAACCAAGCCAAAGTTTAGGAGAGCCTATGCGAGCGATTTGCACATTAGCTGCGAAAGATCTCAAAAATCTGCTCACCAGTCCTATGTTTTACATTATTGCAGGTCTTTGTACGGTGTTGTGGAGCTATTCTTACATGCGTAATTTATTGGAGTTTGCTGAGCAGTCAAAAATGTACATGCAACCGGGAATGGAAGCCGGCATGAATATTCAGCGTGGCGTATTTTTAGCGCATATTTCACAAATCAATTTGTTATTTGTTTTTGTGGTTCCCGCATTGACCATGCGTTTGCTAGCTGAGGAAAAACGTTTACGCACTTATGATCTCCTCCTGACTTCGCCCATTACGGCCACCGATATTGCTGTAGGAAAATTCTTAGCGGGCTGGGGAGCTGTGAGTGCACTGACCTTAATTTCATTTTTATATCCGTTGTTTACACGAGTGGTGGCGGAGTATCCTTTTGGTCCTTTGCTCTCTGCCTACTTGGGCGTGCTTTTGGTTTCTGGAGCCTATGTGGCAGTGGGATTGTTTGCGTCCTCTCTGACTGAGTCGATTGTACTCAGCGTAGTAATGGCATTAATTTTTAATATTTTATTATGGTTTATTTCACAAGGGGCGGGTGGCAGCTCGAGTCCAATTGTTTCTGGGGTGCTTGAGTACATGTCGCTAGGCCAACACTTTTTAAATTTTATTTTGGGATCGATTAAATTGAAATCAGTGGTTTTTTTATTGAGTGTGATTGGCCTCTTTGTGTTTCTTACGCAAAGAGTGATTGAATCGTCGCGCTGGAGATAAGTATGAGTACCAAATCAAAAATTTTATTTTTAATGGCGTTTATGGTTTTGGTGGTTATGTTGGCCGTGCAGTTTATGACGGGCATGTGGCTTAACCTCAACAGTATTTTGCTTGTTGTAGCCTGTGGGCTGGTTATTTTGGCGGTGCTTCTTGACTACCGAATGTACTGGGAATTTCTCACCATGCGTACCACCAAGCACGGCATGAATATGGGCGCCATAATCTTTCCAGCACAGTGGGATCCGAAGCTTGGAATTCACGTGACTTGAAGTCGCGG
>JADMIO011618458.1_pt1 | contig 19878 bp, 1 predicted proteins | sample 8958161 | NCBI WGS metagenome assembly JADMIO01 (sample SAMN16585339, study PRJNA669376) | soil metagenome | isolation source: Crop rotation soil | place: USA: Cullars Rotation, Alabama | collected 2011
TGCCCGCCGCACCCAACGTCTCGACGCCGAATCTCTCCGCGACGCGATGCTCGCTGTCAGCGGTGAGCTCGATCTCACCGTCGGCGGACCTTACGTGCCGACGACCACCGATAAGCAGGGACAAGTCATCATCGAGGAAAAACAGGCGGGAGCTTTCCGCCGCTCGATCTACCTTCAGCAGCGGCGCACTGCCCCGGTCAATTTTCTTTCGACCTTCGACGGGCCGAACCACAACCCAGTCTGCGTCCAGCGCGTGTCATCGACGGTTGCGCTGCAATCGCTCTCGCTCCTCAACTCGGAGTTTGTTCATCTCCGCGCACGGGGCTTCGCCAAACGTGTGATGGGAAGCGCGGCCTTCAAGCAGGTTCAGTTTTCAAAGGCGCCCGCCCCAGGAAGCGACCTGAAGGCCGCGCTCCGTTCGGCATTCGAGCTGGCTTACAACCGGCCGCCGGCAGATGACGAACTTTCCGCGGCGGAAGATTTCATTCGCGAGCAGAGTGCTGTTTATCGGGATCAAGCGGACGCAGACGTTCGTGTCTGGACGGACCTCTGCCAGATGTTGCTGGCGAGCAACGCGTTTCTTTATGTGGACTGACCCGGACTTCTCCCTCAACCGCCGTTCGTTCCTGCGTGTTTCCGCGGGCGGGCTCGGTTCGCTGGCTCTGGCGCATTTGCTCGGCTCGAATGCGCAGGCGGCTGGCGCTCTTTCAGATTCTCCGCTGGCCCCCAAAGCTCCGCACCACAAGCCGCGCGCGAAATCGGTCATTTGCCTGTTCCAGCATGGCGGACCGAGCCAGATGGATTTGTTCGATCCCAAGCCGGAGCTGAACAAGCGCGACGGCCAGGATCATCCCGGCAAGCTGGAGATCCATTTCGACAAGCAGGCGGGCAAGCTCCTGAAGTCGCCGTTCGAGTTTCGTCCGGCGGGGAAGTCCGGCATCGTGCTCTCGGAATTATTGCCGCACACGGCGGGCATTGCCGACGAGATTACGCTCATTCGTTCGATGAAGACCGACTCGGTGGATCACGAGTCGGCTTTGCGCATTATCCACAGCGGCAAGTTCCAGGCCGGGCGGCCCACGTGGGGTTCATGGGTGATCTACGGTCTCGGCACGGAGCGGCAGGACCTGCCGGCCTACGTGGTTCTCAGCGACCCCGGCGGGCTGCCGGTCGATGGCATTCGCAATTGGACTTCCGGCTGGCTCCCCGCCGTTTACCAGGGCACGCAGATTCGCAGTGAAGGAACCCCCGTCTTCAACCTCGAACCGCTGGCCGACGTTCCCGCCCCAGCGCGGGCAAATCAACGGCGTCTCCTCGACGCATTGAATCGATCCCACCTCGACGCGCATCCCGGCAATTCAGAGCTCACGGCGCGCATCCGGAATTTTGAAATCGCGGCGAAGATGCAGAGCTCGGTCACGGAGGTGATGGACCTTTCCAAGGAGCCGGATCACATCAAAAAGCTTTACGGCCTCGACCATTCGAACAAGGCCACGGCGAATTACGCCCGGCGCTGCCTGATGGCACGCCGGCTCGTCGAGCAAGGCGTGCGCTTTGTGCAAATTTTTCTCAACGGCCAGCCGTGGGACACGCACGACAAGAACGCCGAGAAACTTCGCGGCCTCTGCACGATGACCGATCAGCCCAGCGCGGCCCTCGTTCTCGACCTCAAGCAGCGCGGTCTGCTCGACGACACCATCGTCCTCTGGACCGGGGAATTCGGCCGCTTGCCGGTGTCGCAAGGCAAGGATGGGCGCGACCATAACCGGCACGGCTTCTCGCTCTGGCTTGCCGGCGGCGGCTTCAAGAAAGGTTACGTGCACGGCGCGACGGATGACTTCGGTTACCAATCGGTCCAGGACGTTGTCAGCGTTTACGACCTGCACGCCACGCTGCTGGACGCGCTCGGTCTCGATCACCGCAAACTGACCTATCCCCACGAAGGGCGCGACGACAGCCTGACCGACGCCGCCATCACCGAGGCGAGCCCGGTCAGGGAGCTGTTGTCGTAGCTGGCCGCTGTTAAAAGTGACAGGTTTAGGCTTTTTATCTTGCCCAAGGCGCGGGGGTTGGGTGTATTGTCCGCCTACCAAAGGTTAAGACCCACCGCGGTGTGCGCTTCGTCTTGTGCCGTCCGCGAGAGGTTCGACTGACTCACTCCGTTAACCCGGTGAGAACGCAACGCACAAACTCGTGGTTCGAGCTAACGCCGCTCGAGCCGAGAATTCTCCTCGCAGGAGATGCCGTTGCCGTGGGCGCATCAATCGTCGGACCGTTACCCCCAGCTTTCACAAATCATCAGCCGGCCCAGGAAGTTCACGTCACCCAAGGCGATGTTTCGCCAGTCGATTCCGCTCTCACGGCCAGCTCGCCGGTGGAGGATATTTTTGCCGGAATGACCGAGCAGCAGCCGGTCGGGCCGATGCCGGCTTCGCAGAATGACGGCCAGGCAAAGTCCGAAACCCAGCCCGCTGCGGACCACGCGGCGGAGCAAACTCTGGTGGTGACACCAGCGCCCGCGAATACGCTGCAACCGCAGTCACCGTCTCCGTCTGTCTTCGTCGAGGCGGATCGCGCCAGCTCTCAAGCAGATCAACTGACTGAAACATTGCGTGCCGCCAACGGCCCTCCCAGGACCCTGGTGGAGCAGTTTAATGAGTTGGCTGTTGGTTCGCAGCCCACGCTTCCGTTGACTGACGTGCCAGCCTTTGGGCCGGGCGGGGTCGTTATTTACCTTAACTTCGATGGCGCATCTGGTGTTTCCTATCACGGTCCAATCACACTTTCGGGCCTTAATGTTCCGGCTTTTAGAGTGCCGGATATTCTCAAGAGCCAGGACGCCAATGTCCGCCGCGCCCTTCTGGCATCGCTCGACGAGACCTTTGCCGGATCAAAAATCCACTTCACGCTCACCCGTCCCGCTTCCGGCGACTTTTCCACAGTCTATATTGGTGGAGATAATTCGGCGTTCGCACCCTGGGGCAACTATTACGGGCTGTCTGAGAAGGTGGATGTTGGGAACAAGGATCCCAACGACAAGGCCTTTGTCTTTACCGACAGCATCCCTGTAGTCGGCTTCACGGCCGTGCAATACGGCCAGCAGCTTGCCAGCTACGTGTCGCACGAGGTGCTGCACCTGGTCGGCTGGGAACATTCGCATACCATCGACGCCACCGCGGACCCGCTGGCGGAGGTCGCCTTCAAGCCCTACACGCACGTGCAAACTGCGGAGGACGTGCGCACCGATTTGATCGCCGACGGAAAAGTGACCATCCAGGGAGTGTCGTATGACGTAAACCCGAAGATCGTTGCGGCTATCCGAGACTACCAATCGTACTATGACGCCGGGGCAGTCGGGCCGGACGGCTTCCCGGATCTCGTCATGGGGCAGGGGATCATTCACCCGGATGACACCGGCACATGGCTGACGCGCATCCTGGACATGGCGTGGGCGGCGCAAACCGACTCCTCGTTTAGCGCCGTCGAGAAGTCCCAAATCCTGGCGTGGTCGTATGGCTTCTTGATGCATGCCGCCGGCGACCTCTGGGCGCACACGCTGGTGAACGACTTCTCGGAAGGCATTTTCCCCGATGTGAGCGACATCGTGGCCTCCGTCCCGGATGACCAGCGGGATTTCGCCAACTTCGTCCGCCACTACCTTGTTGAGGCCTACATGGGCGACGCGACGCCCGGGTATGATGCCAGCCATGATGCTTTCACTTTCGACCCCGCGAGCCGGCAGCAAATCAATGGCGACTGGACGGATGACACCACGCCGGGCATCACTTTGGATGCGCCGACGCGCTTCATTTACGAAACGCTGATCCGCCCATTCCCGGAAGACCCGACGCACCTCGCCGATACAAAGTTTGCGGGCATCAAGGTTGACCCGGCCACAAATTCATTTCTGCGGATCGATCCCGAGACCCAGACCGATCAGCACAACTTCAACCACGATGGGTTCGTGGTCGGGCAGAAGATCGTGGCGACGGGATTTAAAACCGCCGGCAACAACGGGACGTTCCATATCAAGAGCATCTCCGAGGATGGAAGGACGCTGACCGTGCAAGAAACGCTTTTTGCCGGTGACGACTCCCCTGACGGTGACGAACAGATCTATGTGCCCGTCCCTGCCACGGCGAAAACAACCATCGGGGTTGATGTGGCGAATTCGACCTTCACCCGCACAACCGGAAGCTTCAAAGCTGACGGATTTGTCGTTGGACAGAGAATCGCCGCCTACGGATTCAACTCGAACAACGGAGATTACCGGGTCGTTGCGGTCGACGTTCTGACGCTGAAGGTTGACCGGGCGCTCACGACAGAGGCGGCTGGCGGTGCTGGCGACGAGCAGTTGGTGGCCCAGGGCAGCCGCGGGCCGGTCATCGACCGGTTTTTCAAGCTGAGCAATGACTTGAAGGACGAGGCGGCCAAGCTGCCCGGAACCGCGCCAATCGACTTTGGCGCGCTGTCCGGAACAATTCTCAACGACATTGTCACTGGAGCGGCGGCGACGGTTTCGGAGCTGGAATCCCTGGCGAAAGGCTATTTGCTCAATTGGGCGGCGGACATTGACGACGGCCTGCACTACTGGTCTGACATGGGGTTGGCGCTGAGCAAGGCCTTGTTTGACCCGCAGAGCCGGCGCGACCTGCAAAACGAGGTGGGCGCAAACTACGGCGCCGACACGAAGGACAACACCGCGCGGGCGCTCAGGGAGCACCAGGTCGGCGTGTTGGATGTTTTCCAAAAGGAATTGGATGACCCAAACAACGACAAGCAGATCGATGAGTCATGGATCAATAACCACCTGTTGCCAATGCTTGGGTTGCCCAAGGAGCTGGGCTTCGTGCGCGAGTTCCTGAACGCGGTCAGCAATACGGTCGACAACCTTATCCAGCAGAACGGCTTTTTGTTTAATCCAATTCAGGCGGCTGTTGCCACTGTCAAGGAAGCGGCAAAAGACTTCCTCAAGAAGCTGGTCGAGGAACGGTTTGGATTCAGCTTCGATGTGCTCAGCTTTTTGAGCGACACCACGGGGAAGATGGATCTGGCCAGCATCACGATCAGCACGACGGTCAATGGCGCTGCGAAGACGTTCACCGTCCCTATCTTCCGGCCAGGCGACCACGAGCGCCTGGACGAATACATGGGTTTGCCGTCCAACCATCATGAGGATCTGCCGCAGGGCCTGTCCACGTTCACCGTCCTGCTGACCACCGAAACCGAAGGGTTGCTCCAGTTTGATTTCTACAGTGATGTGCAGGGACCGCTGAAGCCGACGGCTGCGTTCGATAAAACGAACTTCGCCGCCTATGCCAACACGGTGACGCTCGGCAAGATGCTGATGCTGCAGGAAAACCCGCTGGAAGGTCCGACCACGACCGGTGCCAAGGCGCTGAGCACTCTCTTTACGAATCTGCTGACGGCGCACAATGGGGCGCCGACCACGTATGACTTCTCCAAGCTCCTGCTCAACGGAGCGCACGGAGGCAATATCATGACCGCCACGCTGCCCGGGGTTAGCGACGGGCATGGTGGAAACCTCGATTCAGAACCGTGGTTGAAATTAATCGATACGGATCATGGGTGGCGCAGCAATAGCTTAACTACCGCTAGCGCACTGTTCCGTGTCAGCACGGAAAACGTTCCCGTGGATAATCCGGCCGTATGGACAATTACCATCACGGCCGGCACGTACGAATTCGAAACGACCTGGATGGCGAATGTCACGCAGCGCGTGGACAACCTGGATAACTCGCAGCAGCGGGATAAACCTCTTAGGCCAGCTTCGAATGCGGTCTATACCGTATTCCTTAATGGCACCCAAATCGGCACTTTTACGGTCGACCAGCGTCTTTTCCCGTCTGACTTGGTGGATAGCGTCACGGGGCTTTCCTTTGCCGATCTTGGGCCGATCGTGGTCGCGGGTGCTGGCACGCTGCAGATCAAATTGAGCAGTGTCGCCGATGGGAATGTAGTTTCCGGGCCGATCCGCCTCGCGCCTCAAGGCGGCGGCACGCCTCGCCTGATCATGTATAATCGCGATACGGCCACCCTGACTCCAAAGGCGCCTTTCGAATATTCGGATACACCGGTTTGGACCGACGTTGTTTACCAAACCGGGTATGGAAATTTTCCGCTTTGGGAAAGCCAGATCCTCCGTCCGGTCTTCAGGGACTTATTCCAGGACTGGCAGAACGTGGATTACTTCAATGTCGTTGGTCCGGCCATTCTCCATTTCCCGGACTTGGGCGATCCCAGTTCTCCTGACCCGAATAGTTCGCCATTCGCGATAGCTTTCAGTTCGCCATCGCCGGATGGACCAGACCCGGCGCTTTCTTTGGTCCCCAAATCAACCGGCCCACTGGGCATCACCTTCGCCACTCCGTTTGGCCCGGTAATCGCCGCGCGCATCCTCAACATCCCGATCAGCTCGGCGGTGAAGAGCACGATCCTGTCGGCGCTGAATTCGATGTATTCGTTGATTCAGAACATGGAGGGCGCGGCGCCGTTCAACATGACCTTGCCGCTGATTGACCAGACAATCGCCAGCGCATTACAGGTGTCGCAGAAGTTCCAGCAGGGGGTTCAGCAGCCGATTCAGAATTATTTCACTGGCGATGCCACTCCGACCATCGGCGAGTTGATGACGGCGATCCGGCCGCTGCTCAAGAGTTACTCGCGCGACTTTGTCATTGAATTAGGGGTCACGTTCAGCTTTACCGCGAACATCGCGCCGGTCCACCTCGATGCCGCGGTTAGTTTCGCGTTCGGCGTTGATCTTTCCTCCGGTGTTGGTACTGCCGACCGCTTCTATTTGAATGCCGACGGAGTGCAGATTCACTTCGGCGCCAGCGTGGATCACGTGGCGCTCAGTTCGAGCATCGGCCCGTTCACGCTGGGCGTGACGGATGGCAATGTCCGCCTGCAATCCGACCTGGCGCTGACTTTTGCTGACGTCAATGGCGACACGAGAATCAATGTCAGCGAACTGAGCTCGCCCAGCCTCGGAAAAGTCTCGTTCACCTCGGCGGTGCAGGTCGCGTCGGCCTCGATCGGTTTCGCCAACCTCGTCACTCTCACCCTCACCAACGGCGGCTTCGCCTTGCAGTTCAATTACGACCCGATTGCCACGCCCACGACTTCGTTCGCGTTCTTTATGAAGGGGAAGGTCAGTCTGACGGCCTTCTCGACCACGCTGACGGGCGGCGGAAGTGTCACGGCGCGTTTTAGCACCATGAGCACTCCCATCCAGGTGCTGGGCGCGCTCGGTTTGGCGGGGCTGGACCTGGATATCGCGCGTGGCGCGGATGAGTTGGATGTGGATGGCGGCTCGCTCGCCGTGAAGCTCGGCCCCATTGGAGCAGAGTTCCTGGGCGACTTCAGCATCAAGCAATCAACGGCCTCAGTGAAAGTCACTGACGGCACTTCCACCGAGACCGTCAGTTCATCAGTGCTGACCATCGGCGCGACGGACGCGAAGGCGTTCATGGGTTTCAGCGGGCCGTATTTCGTGGATAGCAACAGCGATGGCGTTATTAATTCGAGCGACACACCCAGCGCGGCCGCGGTCGGCCTTGTGTTCGATAATTTCGATCTCGCCCTCGCGCTCATTAAGCCGGCGCAACCGGCAGGGAACGACTTGCGTAGTTGGGTGAGCATCAGCGCGAGCGCGGGGCACACCGGTTTGCAGGGATTCGATGTGCTTACGGCGACCTCCAGTGGAATCCAGGTATCCGTCAACCAGGGGCTCGGCACACTGAACGGTGTGTCGAATAGCCAGTTCGTGGATTACACCCAGCTTACGGGTGGCGGGTTGAGAGTTCCTACCGGCGCGACATCCTCGGTTCTCCTCACCTTCAACCAGGCCGTGCTGAAGGCGGAAGGCGAAGTGGAGTTGGCTGTCAGCCGTTTCTTCAATGCCGCCGGCAACATTGCCTTTAGCTGGAGCACCCGCACCGTCACCGTCACCGACGGCGCCACGCCGGAGACGTTCCCAGTTTCGGTAATGACGATCGGCGCGTCGAATCTCAATGCCTTCGCCGGGTTGAATGGCCCGGCGAGTAATGCGGGAGCCGTGGGTCTGTCGCTCAGCGGCGTGAACTTCGGTCTTGCGGTGATGAAGCGTCCCACGCCCACGACTGACCTGCGCGATTGGCTGGCGCTGAAAGCCAGCGCCGCGGGCGTGTCAGTGGTTGGCATAAGCGGCCTTACGGTGAGCGGCAATACACTTACCGTCTCCGTAAACCAGGGCGGCGGAACGAATGCCAGCGGCGCGAATCGGACAGTCGTTGACTTCTCCGGCAGCCCGCTTGCAGTGGATGAGGGTGGCGGAAATACGGCGACGCTCGACTTTGCGGGCAGCGCCGGAATGGTTTTGCGCGTCGGCGGCAGCGTAACCATCCAGTTGTTCTCCTATTTCACGGCATCCGGCAGCTTCGCGTTCGAGAAGAAGTCTGCCCAGGTCGATTTGAGCGACGGCTCGACGAATGTCGACGTCGATTTGTTGACCGTCGGCGTTTCCGGCGCCAGCGCCTTTGCCGGAGTGAACGGCCCGTCCGGCAGCCCGGGTGCGATTGGATTCTCGCTGACCGGTGTGAATTTTGCGCTGGCCGTAATGAAGCGGAAGCTGCCCGCTCTGCCGACGGTGGCGACTGACTTGCGCGACTGGGTTGCGCTCAAGGCGAACGTTGCTTCCGCCAGCCTTGAAGGAGTAGCCAATGTCACGGCGACCGGCTCTGGATTGCGCCTCGAATTGAACCAGGGCGGCGGCACGAACAACGGCGCGGCCAACACCACCGTTGTGAATTTCACGAGCAAGCCGCTTGTGATCAATGCAGGAACGGCAGGAAATATTACTCTCGATTACCCGGGCAGCAGCGGGAAGCTCTTGCGTGTCCACGGCACGCTTAACGTTGGCTATGCCGGCTTCGTCAACGTTAACGGCACATTTGACTTCGAGAAGACCACGATGACGATCGGCGGCGCTCCGACCGATGTGACGAAGGTTTCCGGCTCGAATGTCACCGCCGGAATCACCGCCGGTCCGGTCAACGTGACCGCGACGGGCGTGAACGGCTCGTTCATCTTCGCGCCCGCGGGTGTCGCGGGCAAACTCACCATCACTGACTTCTCGATTGCCGGTGTGTCGGGGTTGACCAAGGGCGCGATCACCAATGGCACGCTGGAGCTGAACACCACCGGCGACGCTGTCGCCGTGGCGACTGGCGCTGCGCCGTTCGATTACAGCGCGGCGGACCGCCGGAATTTTGTGTCCGTGCGCGCCACGGTCGATCTCACCGTTCCGGTCGGGGCCCTCGCCGCTCCGACGCTGGGCGGCACGCTCGAATTTGAGCGTACTACGTTGACGGTGAACGGCACCGCCACCAGCGTTTTCAGAGCCGGGGTGACGGATGGCCACGCGTCGCTCGTCTTGGGCGGCGGGCCCGCGATTTCTGCCACGGGCATCAATGGTGCCTTCGTTGTTACCTCCGCGGGCGTCGCCGGCAAGCTGAACGTTGGGAACATATCCGTGACGGGTGTGCCGGGCCTCACTACCGCCTCGGTGACAAACGCAACGCTGGAGCTGAACAACACGAATGCTGCGGCTGCCGCGACGGTCGGCAGCGTCTCGTTCAATTACGCGACCTCGGACAAGTTTAACTTCCTTGCCGTGAACGGCCATGTCGACCTCACCGTTACCATCGGCACTGCTTCCACCGTCATCAGCGGCACATTCGGTTTCGAGCGCACAACGGCAACGGTCAATGGCGTGGCGAACACGGCGATTTTCCGCGTGCTGGTGCAGGACGCGTCGGCGAGTTTCACCATTGGCGACCCGAGCGGCGGCGCCCAAATGGCGTTCAAGCAGATCAATGGTTTGCTCGTCATCAAGCCCGGCGGCTCGGCGGGTAAGCTGACCGTCGGCCAAATCACGGTCACGAAGGCCGATGGAGTGACTCCGCTGTCCGGCCTGGATTTCACCGTTACGGATGCCGCCCTTTCATTTAACAACACCGGCGCCAGCGTTTCGGCAAGCGTCGGCGGTGTGACGCTCGATTTCACGACCGCGCCTCAGTTCAACTTCCTCGCCGTAAAAGGCACTGTCTCGCTGAACCTCAACAATTTTATCACGCTTTCTGGCGGGTTTGGGTTCGAGAAGATTGGCACCGGCGCGACGGCGGAGATCCACGTTGCGGCGCAGAATGTCGCCGCCACGTTGTCGGTCGGTTCGTTCTCCGTCGGCCTTAATAATGGTTCGTTGGCGCTGATGCTCAAGCCGGACGGCACGAAGGCGCTCGACGCTTCCGGCTCCCTGGTCCTGAACGGCGGCGGCTTTGCCACCGCCACGGCGACATCTGTTCGTGTTCAATTCAACAACACGGGCATTAACTATAGCGCCAGCCCGCTGAACATCAGTGTCGGCGATGTCAACGGCGGCAGCCTGACGATGGCGTCTGGGACCGTCGCTGCTCCGGTTCTTCGGCTGGCTGTCACCGGGTTGCAGGTCACCATCGGCGGTGCGTTCACCATCGGCGGCAATTTTGAATTTGAGAAGACCACGACCCAATCCGGCGCCAGCATCATCAAGGCGGCGGTAACCAACTTCCATGTCACGCTGGGTGATGGCGCCACCGATTACGTCGTGTTGCAGCAGGCGCAGGGTGATTTCGGCGCACTCATGATTACGGATGCCGGCGTGGCAGGGCAGATCACCGTGGGCCTGTCGCTGCAAAATATCCCGGTGCTTTCCGTCAGCGGCAAATTCACACTAAGCGTAAACACCATCCCCACGGCGGTAAACGAGACGTTCCTGATTGGCGGCCAGACCGTGGCCTTGAACATGCCCGCCGGGAACTTTGTTCATGCCGAGGCGAATCCGATCAACATTACGGTTCTCGACACCACCTTGCGCGGCAAGATCGCCTTCGAGCAGTCGACCAAGACCAACGGTGGCAAAGTCATCACGGTCTCCGCAGCCAATATCAGCATCGTGTCGCTCGGCGCTACCGGCACGAGCAGCCTGCCCTCGAATATCACCAATGCGTTGACGAATGCGAGCGGTGTCCTGGTCATCCAGGATGGACAGGTTGCCGCGGCCCTTTCCTTCAGCGCCGCCGTAAGCGTGACTGGGTTCAACGCGGGAGCTACAGTGAAGTTCCTCATCAATACCGGTTCACAGCCGGTCGACGTGCATGGAACGTTCGGTTCCGTCAAGGTGGATGGCGGTCCACTCTTTGCCATTGAAGCGAACCTCAGCGTCTCCTTCCCGGGTGTCGAAATCTCCGGTGTGTTCGGTTTCCAAAACGCCACGGAGGGGGCCAGTTCCGTCCAGGTGATTACTGGCAACAACGTGCACATCTTCATCGGCGATCCAATCCCGTCCACGTCCAACAGCATCGGCCTCGAACTGACCAATGGTCAGGCCGTGTTCGTGGAGCAGGGCGGTTTGCGTGCTGGTTTCGTTAGCGGCCAGGTTCAGCTTATCGGCATTCCCGGCATCACGCTGTCCGCCACGATGACGCTGCGCATCAACCAGATGACCTCGGCCATGAACCGCGCCTTCACCATCGATGGACAGCAGAAGAAGGTCATCTTTACCGCGACCGAAGTCTCAACCGCGACAGATGGCAGCGGTAATCGCATCCCGTTCCTGCAAGTGGCGGGCGTGAACACGGTGTTGTCCATCGCGGACGCCGTTGAGCTTCGCGGTAATGTCACCTTCACACGCGACAACAACCGTTTCCTCGTCGGTTCAAACAATTTTGAGGCGTTTGTCGGCAAGGGACCTGCGCGCCTAAACGACGGATCGGATAATCCACCGATCAACCCTGATGCTGTCGGGTTGATCGTCTCGAATATCAAGTTTGCCCTGGCCGTATATACGGGTGGACCGCTCAACGGTAAGTTCGCCTTTGATGGTCAGGGCTCCATCGGCTTCCTCGGCCTGCCGGGCCTCAATATCGGGCTCGCGGCCGGAAGCCCGACATTCGGATTGCGCTTGAACCGCACCGGTCAGGCGATCACGCCTGCGATCAGCGTGCCTGTGATCACCGCCGTCAATCCGACCACCGGCGAAAATACCTACTCGAACGTCGCGCTGGCGTTTAGCGACGGCTCCGACGCGCCACAATTCAAGGCCGGAGTGCGCATCCATTTCGATGTCAACGGCCAGCCCGTGTTTGATCTCAGCGGCATGGTAACGATCCGCCAGTTGCCCGGCGGCCAGGCCGATCTCACAATCTCCGGCCTGACGCCCACCACCGGCGCCTCGATCAAGATGTTCTCCGGCACAACCGAGGTGTTTGAGTTTGGAGGGACGGCTAACTTCCGTATCGGCGGGGCAGAAGGTTTCAATCTCCAGGATTTCCGCATCACGACTCTGGAATTCTTTAACGTCGGTTTAAACCTCACGGCCTCAGGCGGGCGTCCGTTGACGGCTGATCTTGCTTCACCGGCCAATGGCGGAGTGATTAATCGCAGTGTGCTGAACACTCGGCACTACATCGACGTGGTATTTAACGACGTCAATGGCGTCGGCTTGAACCAGGGAACGATTACGGATCCCGACGTTGAGTTCAAAATCTACAACGGCACGAGCGACGTCACGGCGCAGTTGGGGAACGTCACGACCACCCGGCTCAACGGCAACACCTACCGGTATTCCTTCGACGGCCAATTGCAGTCAGATGCCGAATACACAATCGAATTCCAGAAGGATAGCTGGCAGGACAGTGCGCCCGTCCCCAACAAGAGCATCACCGCCCAGCAGGGATTTGTCGCTTACGTCCCGAACGCCGGCTTCGGCTCCAGCTCGGGCCTGACCAACAATCAAAACGGTGAAGCCGGCTCCTTGCCCGCGCCGCCCACCGCGCGCCTGCTTAATCCGGCCGGAGGCGTTGCGGTCAATCCCGTCACTCTCGCCGCGCAGCGCTATTTCGACGTGGTGTTCGAGAGCCGCACTGATGTTGACATTGATCCCGCCACGATTAACGGCGATGAGATCTCGCTCTCCAACGGGGCTGGCCAGACGGGCTTGCTTGACGCGCAGGTAAGGGCTGGCGCGCCGATCCACATCGGCAAGAACACCTATCGTTACTACCTCATCGATTCTGACACGACGAATAATATCCCGCTGTTCCGTGGTGCCGACGTTGTTGACGCGAACAACGCCGATATCAAGAACGGCACCAAGACCAGCACTGCCCTCGCGACGCCTGCGCCCAGCGAGTTTACCGTCACATTCGTGGCGGGTTCCTTCGCGGACCTTCATGGGGTTAAGAACCTGAGCAAAGGCGAGAAAGTGATCCTCGATGCCTCCAAGGCCAGCTCCGGCAATTCGAGCAGCCCGTTCACGTTCGGCCCGGTCTCGATTGAGAAGCCTACGATTGGCATCGAGAATCTCGATTTCTCGCCGGACGGAAAGCTTGTCATCACCGTTGGAATTGGCGCGACAACGGCCTCGCTGAACCTGGGCGGCTCCGGCAACACTCCCTCGCCGAACGCAAATCAATCATCCAGCGGATTCACCCTGCTGCTCGGCGGCATCCAGGCCACCTTCGATATCGCCGTCGGCGTGTCTGGCGGCTTCAGTCTCTCCACCACGGGCAAATTCAGCGTTTCGGTTTCTACGCTCTACGCCGGCTATCCGAACGTGTTCGTGGCGCGCGCAGACGGTATCCTCGTCCAATACGATCCTGCCGCTGGCCCCACGCAGGAGATTGTCCGCATCGATTCCGCCAGCCTGACCTTCCCGAAGATTGGTCTCTCCGGTACAATTGCGCCAACCAACACGCCCAACGGAATTATTCCCGGCCTGAGCGTGCGCCAAAATGGATTCACCCTCGGCGAGGCCACGATCATCTATGGCGGTTCACCGGGTACCGGTGAAACGGGTGGAACGTCGACATCTGGTAACGGAAAGGTTGGCATCGCCGGAATTCTGGAGTTCACCGATATCCGCGTCGGCGTGCGTAATTTCGAGGTTAACTTCGATACCGGCATCATCTTCCACGGGTCGATATTCTTTGCGTCCGGTGGCGTAAGTTTCCTCCCCGGCAAGACCGTCAGTGGCCAGATCACCGACCGCAACACCTCGGACGATGTCAACGCGGACGGCTCCCCGAATACCGAGGCCCTCAGGATTGAAATTGACGCGAGCGCGTTCACCGGTGGCGCCGCGAATTTCAAGTTCAAGGCGGACACGCTCAGCATCACGATTGGCGGTTTGCTCGTCCTGACGGCGCAGGATTTTAGTATCGACACCGGGGCGACGGGTCCAAATGGCCGCCTCGTTCATTTTGGCGCGGTCGGCGCCAAGGTAACAATTGGGTCGTTTCAAATTGGTGGCGAAGGCCGCAACTTCGGATTTGATGGTGACGGCAATTTCAAGGCTGACAGTGATTTCGGCGTCCTGCTCAGCGTGGGGTCGGCGGATGGCTCGTCAGTCGGCTGGCCCAGTTGGCTGCCGGTGAAGATTAACGAGATCGGCCTTGATTGGTCGAACGGCGACTTCAATACACATCCCGAGAACTTCGATCTCATTCTCTCCGTCAGCATCAGCGGGCTTCCATCAGTCGCAGGGCTGAAATTTAGCGGCGCCGTCGAGGGTGTTCGCATCCGGCCAAAGCTGCTCCTGGAAGGTAAATTCCCGATCGTCGACATCCAGTCGATTGGCGTCTCCGTCTCCGGTAAACTGTTTGGGGGCGAGTTAAACGCCGCACTGATTGGAGGAATCCTAAAGATCAAGAACGGCCAGATCATGGGTGACCTGGCCACGGGTGAGCCTGACGACCGCGTGTTCTTTGTCGGCATTCAGGGCGGGTTCACGATTGCCGGCCTCGGGCTCACGATCCAGTTCGCGCTCAGCGAGCTTGGTCCCTTGGGAGTCTTCCTCAGTGTCAGCGTGCCCAGCGGAATTCTTATAGTTCCGCAGTTCGGCATCGCCATCGGCGGTTTTGCCGCCGGTGTCGAGTTCTTCAAGACGCTTCCGTCGCTGGATCAGCCGGAGCAACTGCGCCAGTTCAATGTGACCTCCACGCCCGATGCCGGATCCTGGCTCGACAGCGTGAAGCAGCAAGTGCTTGGACAATACCTCGCTCTCAAGGCGCATCCGGGCATGAACGGCTTCATGGCCGCCTTTACTTCGCCCATGCTGATCAAGGGATCGGCGACGATTTTCGATACCTACGTTTCGCGCGCTGTCTTCAATGGCCAGGTGGATGTCTTCATCAGCACAGATGGAAAGATTCTGATCGTGGGCAGGCTCAACTTTGCCAATGACCTCGTGAGCACCAGCGCCCGCCTCTATGCCGATCTGTCCAATGTGGCGAGCGGCAAGGTCGTCGTGCTGTTCCTCGCCGATCTTCCCGACCAGGTGCGGTTGCTGACCATTGATGGCAAGCTCGATATGGGCTTCCGCGATCCTGATACAGGAAACCCTGTGATGATTTCCGTTGCAGGGTCTGATGCGCAACCTGCGAATGGAAAGCTGGACACCACCGGCTCTCTGGCCTTCCCTGGCGATGGCGAGCTTGCCGATGTCGGCATGCTCAACGGGAACCAGGACACCAGTGTGGTCCCGGCTGGCGATGGGTATTACGTCGACGTTTTCTTCACCCCAGGCGCGCGCAATCAACTCGATTACGGCAGCATTCTGGACGGCGGCACGCCGGAAATTGCCGGGACGTTCACGCGCGCGGACGGAACCCAGGTGCCACTGACTTTCAATCCGGTGCCCGTCCCGCTGGAAAGCTCGGTCGATATGAGCGGCGTGGCCAAGGTCACACCGGTAACCGATACATCCCAGACGAACCTGCAAACGCTCGGTATCCAGCGATTCCGCTACAAGATCACGAATTCGAACTTCTCGTGGTCGACCGGCACCGTGCAGGTGACGTTTACTGCCAATACATGGAACCAGGCCGCTGCACCGAGTGACGCCAGCTCACCGCGCCAGCCGAACACCGAGACAATGCAGGCGTTCACCATTGTTGGACCGACAGTTGCACTCACGAATCCTGCAAACGGTGGTCACATCAAGGTCAACGAGTTCGATGGCCGGATGTACCTGGATGTCACCTTTACCCCGAGTCAGATTGCAGGCGCGAACCTCGGTTTATCGCCGCCAACACCGTCGCTCGGCGGACCGGGTTTAGGCAGCATTGCTATTAACGGAGCAGGGGTCCAAATCGCGGGCGGGAAAGCCGGTGCGGTCTTCGCCGAAATTGGTTCAACGACGGCGCTCATCAACAGCCTCAATGGAGGAGTTGTCCCGCAGCTCTTGCGTGACGCTTTTCCAGCTAACGATGTACTCACTGCCGGTGCAACGCTTCAGCAGGTGACAGCCGGCCAATCCTGGAAGGTCATTGATGGTGGCAGGGAATACTTCATCGAGGTGCAGAATAATACCGGGACCGACAAATTGGCCCTGCGTCGCAGTGATGGCAGCCGCACCTACCGCTACACGCTGACAGGGCAATTCGGCCTCGGCGAAGTCACCGTCTCCTTCGACAACAACTCTTTCCAGGACAGCAAGGGCATGGGAATCGTGGCTGACAACTCGGCAACGCACGGCAGGGTCTTTGCCGACATTCCTTCGTCCGCCGCCTTCATCAGCAGCTTGAACGGCGGCACCTTGCCGGCCGCCATTCGCGCACTCTTTACGGAGGGCAACGGCCTCAGTGCGACTGCGACTGTGTCGACCATCACCGCGGGCCAGCTCTGGCACATCACTGATGAAACGAAACAGTTCTATATCGACCTTGAGGCTGTGTCAGGTAATCCCGATTTGGAGCTGCGCCGCGTGGCCCAGACTTTGACGTTCATCGTCGACGGTTCGACGGCTGATCTCGTCAGCCCTGGCAATGCCACTTCCACCGGCATTACTGCCTTTAATGCCGCAGCGAATTTCCACATCGATGTTCGATTTGCTCCGGCGCGGGGCAGCACCATTAACGCCACTTCGCTTATCGATCCCGACCAGGAAATCGAGGTTCGCCTCTCGGACGGCTCGTTGCTCACTGTGAATGGTGTGCCGACGCAGCCCGGCTCGCTCGCCGGCACGAATGTTTGGCGCTATTCGCTCAGCGGAACGCTGAAGACCGGCGTGGTGACGGTTAGGTTCATCGAGGGTTCGTTCACGGATTCTGCCGGTATTACGAATCTCGAGGATATCGAATCATTCGTGCTTGAAACGCCGACGGTCAAAGTGACGAACCTTACGGACGGAGCGACGATCCTCGATGGCAGTCTCAATGATATCGCCAAGGGCCAAAAGGCGGGCATCTTCGACAGCGCCGCATCCGCGCGTTATATCGAGGTCATCCTGAACCCGACGACCGGTGGTCTTGTGCCTGCTACGCTGCCAACAGCCACAATGTCGGGCAGTGGGCTTTCGGGTTCCTACCAGTTGACCGGCACCATTATTCCTCCGGATCCGACGACTCCTACGGATCCATCGGATCACTCCGTCAAGGTCCGCTACAACTTCCCGTCCAATCTTTCCGCGACGGCGTTCCATGCCGGCGACGTAACCATTACCGTTAATACCTGGACCGATACAGCCGGAAACGCTGCGGCCGCGGCCGCGGTCAAAATCACCGTGCGCAAGTCGCCCTCGGTCTTCTTCATCGAACTCCAGGGCGGCATAACTTTGGATGGCGCGGGATTAACGGATGAGCCGATATTCAGCATCCGCGGTCATGTGCTGTTCCAGGCCGATCCGGCCAGTGGCCGCTTCACGCTCGATTTCGATGGATCATTTCGTGTGATCTATCTGGGCAATCTCGCCTCAGTCGCCGGCCATTTCGAGCTCCAGGTGCCCAATCAAATCGTCATCAATATTCCGCCGCTGTTCACCGCCGACGATTTTAGTGACACAACGATGCCGCAGCTCGTTAGTCGGTTGACCGCGCACGGTGACGGAGTGTCTGCTTACGTTTGGGGTTTGCTCAATTCCAGCGAGCAGTCGGCCCTGAACAGCACAAATGTCGGCAATCAGCGCGCGGCTTTGATCAGCGGATTTAATCGTATCATTGGAAATGGCTCGATCTATAACGCGATCAAGAATGCCGGACTCCCGCTTGTCTCGCCCGCCATTGATTCTTTGCCCGAGGCGCAAAAGACCAACGCGCTCGCCATCAATTTGCTCAACGCCAAGAATCCGACTGGCGATCCGCTGAAACTTCTCAACCGCGCGCTCTTGCAGCAGGCCTTTTCGCAAATCCGGCCCGTGGTCGATCCTGACGCCGTCACGCCGGCGGAGTTGCTCAGCGACCTGGGCGTTAGCATTCCCGGCAACAGTCCGCTCAACGGCATTCAGCTCCCGCGCCTTTGGGGCGTTATCAAACTTCAGACCAACCTCGACGTCCTGAAAAACATCGGGCTCGATATTGCCGCTGCTGGCGTGCTTCAGATCAACACCACGCGCACCGACAAGAATCTGACTCTCACGCTGAAGGGCATTCCCGGTGACAAGTTCCTCGACCGCGCGCTGAACGAGAATCGCGGTATATACGATCCGACCTCCGACTCTGACCGCGATTCGATTATTAGCGCGCTGAATTCGGGTACTCTGCCTCCTGCGCTCAAGTCGAAGTTCGATTCTTTTAACGATGCGAATCCCACCCATAATCCGCTGAGCACAAGCGCTTACCACGTCGTCACCCTCATCGGGGGCACACTGTGGCGCATCGACGATACGTTCCAGGGCGGAACCGGCCGGCAATACTTCGTGCAGTTGGCCGATATGTCTGCCCTGCCTCCGCCGGGTGGTGCTGCGGTGCCGCAGGATTACCAGTTCGTTCTGCGCAATGAGACCCAGGCCTTTACGCTCACTTCGAAGACGCTGCTCGTCGCGGCCTACGTCCAGGTTATTTTCCGGTATCCGCCGTTCACAGACTCATCGCATTTGCAGATGGGCCCGGAATGGTTCCGTGCCACCGGCGCATTTCAATTAAAGATTTCCACCACCCGCCTCGAGTTCTTCGAAGATGGTGTGCTCACCATTTCGCCCGGAGGTCAGAAGGTGCTGGATATCCGTGCGCAGATCGCTCTCGTGATTAGTGCGAATCCCCTTGGCTTCGCCGGGAAGTTCAAGCTGGGCGCGAGCATTGATCTGCCCGGAATGCATTTGGGCGGCAGCCTCGAAGCGTATGTAAACACCTTCGGTTCGGATCAAAATATCACGCCATCGCCCATGTTGGCGCCAGTGGTCGGCAATAACCCGATCGTCATTTCTGGCCGGGTGCCAATGCTCAACGCCGCCTATGCGACTGCGCCTACCACCGCCACGGGCAGTCTCCTTGTCGACGATCCGACTGCTCCGGCTGGCAGCTACTTCGCCATCGCCGCGAAAGCGGATTTGATCTTTGGCTCGATTGCCAATCCCACTCTGAAGCTGCAGGGCGTGTTCCGACTTTCCGTCAGCGGCTCGCAAATTGCCGTCGACGCATTTGTCATAACGACGATCACCATTCCGGGTTCCTCGACGCCGCTGTTCGACCTTTTAGGTTCCGTTAACTTCGGCATGGATCACGACGGGATCTATGGTCGCGCTGTTTTCTCGTTGCGTGCTGGTACGTCCTCGACACTGGCAACGGGCTTCACCCTGCAAGCATCGTTCCTGCTTGAGTTCAATACGGCGTCAATCGCCAAGAATGTCCAGAGCTTTGCCATCGATACGAAAACCGGCAATCGCGGCAACACCTTGCAGACGATCAGTCTGCCTCCCCAGACATTGCACTTGGCGGCTGGCGGATCTCTGTCGTTCCAGACGACTGACACTCATACGGGACTTTCTCTTAGCGGACGATTTGACTTCATTATTTCGCCCACGCTCTTGCAGATCATCGCCGAGGCCTCGTTGTCCGGCGG
>JADMIO010690425.1_pt1 | contig 19877 bp, 14 predicted proteins | sample 8958161 | NCBI WGS metagenome assembly JADMIO01 (sample SAMN16585339, study PRJNA669376) | soil metagenome | isolation source: Crop rotation soil | place: USA: Cullars Rotation, Alabama | collected 2011
GTAGGCGCCGGCGCCATTGGCCGCGAAAGCATCGCGCATGGCAGTGCCTCCGGGCGACCCGCCGTCGCAGGCATTGATATAGACGAGGCCCTTCTTCATCGTGACGTACTTTCGGATGAACCCGGCCGTGATGCAGTAGCGGCCCTTGTATTCGTCAGTCGTGTTTCGACCAGCACGGACGCGGCTATAGCTAATGCGGCCGTACCGAATGTCGTCGGCGAAAGATGCTTCGTTCTGATCATTGACAAGGGTGTCCGTCATCAGGCTGTAATCGGCCATTTCCGTGTCGTTGTTCCAGTAGTACATCGCGCCGTGGGTATGGATGTAGAACAGCGACAGGTCCTTGGCGATGACCTTCAAAGCGTTGATGCTGATGTTCGTCACCTTGTTGACCGTGAACTTCCGGTTCTGAAGCATCGTCGCAATGTTGTTTAGGGTCGGCGTGTGCTCGGCCGTATCGGGCACTCCCATCTGAAGGAGGAGAGCCTTCTTGGCACCGGGCAGGCTGGACGCGGCGAGAGGAGCGAAGCCGCCTTGATCGCCGCCCGGCCTATTTCCGGGAATGCTCGTGAAGTTGTCGAGGAACTGGAAAACCCGATTGTCCTTGAACGTGCAGATTAGAGTGCTGGTTTTTACGACGGCATTCGAGAACTCCGGCTGAGTCTTCACATACGAAGCGAGCCGCCCCATCGCCGTGGTCGGAGCCGCTGCGTAGAATTCCTCGTATTTTGCGGCGACACGGTTCATCGCCAATGCCCGCTGCGTGCCGGTAAGCGTGGCCGGACCCAGGTCGATCGTTCCATTGAAGGTATTGATCGGCCCGCCGCTGAGAGACACCCCGCCACCGCCACAACCGACGGCCGCCACAAGCACGGGGAGAATCAAGAGAGTTAAGCGCAGAGTTTTCACGACGGGATCATTATCGTAAAATGCTGATTTGTTATGCTTGTAGCTGAGGCATTAAGCCTAATGGTCCCAGGACTTGGTGCCCGGGACTTTTCCGCAGCGAATGCGTAATCCGAGTTCGCTGGCCGCGTCTACATATAAGTGGTACACCTGGCGTTGGGATTCCTTATGCAGTCGGTCAATCTCAATGGATTCGAATCCAGCCAAATTGATTTTGGGTTGAAGTGCCTCAAGATAGCGGCCGAAAAAGGCGAAGGCAATACGTGCATCAGCCCTTATAGCCTGGTCACCGCGGCTTCAATGCTTCGGTTGGGTGCGACGGGAGCAACAGACGCGGAACTTGCGAACCTATTCGACCAATCCCAGGGCGCTTCCCAAGTCGCGGACGATTTTGCGAAGGCGGAGCCCACTTTGGAAGATCTAAAAGTCAAAGGCAAGCTCTTGGTTGCCAACGCGATCTGGTCCGCGCACCCGCTCAATCCGACGTTTGCATCCGAAGCTGCAGCCAAATTCGGGGCGAGGGCAGCTCGGACGACTTTTCCCGAGCCCGGGGTCGATCTGATCAATAAGTGGGTCGACGAGAACACGAAAGGCCGTATCAAGAAAATCTTCGAGAATCTTGATCCCGACACCGAAAGCGTCTTAGCGAATGCGGTTTGGTTCAAGGATGCCTGGGTGAAATCGTTCGATCCGAAGGACACGAGACCGTCCTCATTTCACATTCGGGAGAACGTCCTTGTAGACGTTCCCACACTGGTCGGGCATGAAATGGACTATCGCTACGGCGCCGCGCCGGGCTTACGGTACTTCGAGCTCAAGATGAAAAGCGCCACGCTCCTCATCGGGATTCCGGCGGCGGAGCCGGCGGACGGACTCGAAAACCCAGCCTGGAGAAGCCTTCTTCGCGGCGAAGCTTCGCTTGAACAGACCCGGAACGCCGTAGTTTTGCCGAAAGTTGAATTTGAAACCTCGGTGAACCTCCTCGATGTTCTTGTCCGGATGGGCATGAAGGTGGCGAACACGCGCTCCGCGGACTTCTCAAAAATGACGAAGGAGAAAGTCTTCATCACGCAGGCCGCGCATAAGACCTTCTTAAAGTGGGACGAAGAGGGTGCGGAGGCGGCGGCGGTGACCGCTTTCGCTACCGGCCGCGGGGGCCCGCCGCCGGGAATGATGGTTGTGAACAAGCCCTTCCTCTTCGCGATCAAGGCCGACCGAACGCTGCTATTCATAGGCGTCGTGAACGATCCCCGCGCGAAGTAGCCTCGAAAGTGAAGTGGGTCCACGGTGCGTCGCGATCCTTCAGGCTTGGAGCAGTCTAAACTGCCAAGCAATGCTCATCGGCTTAGCCTTACTTTCCCTCGCGAGCGAGGTGAATCCCCTCAGTTACGGAGCGATTCCGGACGGTAAGACGGATTGCACCGCCGGATTCCAAAAGGCGATGGATTTTGCCGCCTCCAAAGGTTGGCCCGTCGTTGTGGAGAGGGGCAATTATCTGTTCAGGGGGCATCTGACCGTGCCGGCCGGAGTCGTGCTCAAGGGCACATGGGAAAGTGTCCCCGCGCACAATGGAATCCGCGATGCCGGGTTTCCCAAGCCAACCGACGACGGCACAACGTTCCTGATAACCGAGGGCCGCGGGAAAGAGGACGGTGTTCCGTTTCTGACGCTCGGCACGAACAGCGCTCTGAAGGGGGTCTGCCTGTACTATCCGGACCAAAAGCCGGACGAAATCCCGCAGCCTTATCCCTACGCCATCGCCATGCGGGGAAAGAACCCGGCCGTGCTAGATGTCGAGATGCTCAATCCCTACAATGGAATCGATGCTTCGCAGAACGAGCGGCACCTAATCCGGAACGTGCAGGGCCAACCGCTCCGCAGAGGAATCTGGGTCGACTCGATCTACGACATCGGACGCATCGAGAACGTGCATTTCAACCCGTGGTGGAGCTTGAAACCGAAGCTCTTTAACTGGCAAATGGCCAACGGGGAAGCCTTCATTTTTGGCCGCACCGATTGGCAATACGTTTTGAACACCTTTTGCTTCGGATACAAAGCGGGTTACCACTTCATCGAGTCTAAATCCGGGGTTACCAACGGAAACTTTCTTGGGATCGGCGCCGACGACTGCCAGACGGCTCTGGTCGTCGACAACTCCGCTCCGATGGGAATCCTGATCACCAACGGCGAGTTCGTGAGCTTTCATGGTCCCGATCCGACAATGATCGCCATCGGTCCTGGAAACACGGGAAGTGTTCGGTTTACCAACTGTGCGTTTTGGGGGCCCTGCAATCAGATTGCAAAGGTTGCGGGTTCCGGCACAGTGGGATTCACCGACTGCACGTTCATGCAGTGGGATGCGAAACGGGAGGGTCGGGCGGCGCTGCAATTGTCGTCGGGAACGATCCTCGTCAAGGGTTGTGAGTTTCGAGAAGCTAAGAAGCAAATCGCGATCGAGAAAGGAGTCAAGAAGGGAGTTGTGACCGGTAACGTGGTTCAAGGACCTTTGAAGATCGAAAATCGCAGCCAGGGCAATATCGTTATCGGGGATAACGCGTCCGGCTGAATTACTTTTTGCGGGACGGTAAGAGCTCGATAAACATAACATGCGGATCGCCGTGCGTGATCTCGAAATCAAAGATAAATCGGGATTTTCCGCAGTCGATGACGTACACAGGCTCGGTGATGTCGAAAGAGATGATCGCCCAGTAGTATTGCAACTCATCCTTGTTGGCCTTTCGGATCGTCGGCTTCGATCCTCTTTCCGCGATGAAGGATGCCGCGCCGAACGTTAGGTCGACCTGTTCCGCGGTCCTGGGCATTCGGCCCTCTAAAGTTTGGACTTCTTTCGCATTGGGCACGATGAAGTTGACCTTCTTGGCCGTCGCGAATTTTGGGCTGAATCCCGGTTTCATCACCCCCCAAAGGTTGGGGCCGATTATGAGCGGAAGCGCCGCGATTGGCGAGTAATCGGCGGTGGTGGGCTTCTTATCGAAAATAGCGTGCAGCTTTTTTTCGGCAATCGCGTTCACCTTGGGCTCCGCTTTAGCATATCGAACGCCGCTTGGAACCTGCTGGGGAACAATGAGGAGCGGAATTAGGACAGCGAACATCCTACTTCACGCTATCGAGAGTCGTCGTCGTCTTCGTCACGATCGTCAGCTTCGAGCCGTTGCCCACATCCACCGTTTGAGTTTGCGTGACTTTCTGCGAAACCGACATTCCCGTTTGCAGATCGAAATCTGCCGTGCTTTCGATCTTCCAGGTTGCGGGTGCTTCACGGCCGGAGAGGTCGAGGGCAAAGGCGGCGTCCATAGTGGTCTCGATGACGGCAACCTTTCGGTCTTCCTTCGTCTCGATTTTCGCGAGCTTGATTTTCAGGGGCGCTTTGGCTTCGCCTTTCACTTTCAGAAACCCATCGTACATAGACGCGAAGAGCTGAGCGAGATCGAGCTCGATGGACCACTCGTCGCCTGGCTTGACGGCTTTTTCGGGGAAGGCGGGGGAGACCATCAGGGCCGCTCGAAGGCTGTTCACCAAAACCTGGCCGGATGCTCCGCCTCCCTCCGCCGTAACATCCTTGATCTGCCACAAAGGGGAAGCCGTGTAAGTGATTTTCATCGCCCTGGCCTCGGCCGCGCCCCGCGCATCGCTCTTGATGTCCTCGATCGTGGTCAGGAGCTTGATCTCGTCTTTACCGACGGAGATCACCTTCATCGAGGTAGTTACGTGCGACGAAGTTGACTTCAGCTCGCCCGTTCCGCTTGCGACATCCGAAATCGTCGTGTAGGTGTAAACCTGGTTCTTTTTAGGCTTGAGCCGGAGCGTCGCGTCTTGCAAGCCCGGCGCGGCGATAAGGGAAGAGGCGATCAGGGCCAGCGCGGAGAGTTTCATTTAACGGGTTTCGCGGTTGTCGTCGTCTTCAGGCTGGATGAGTCGGCTTCGGAGGAAGTGCTCTTGTTTTGGACGCTGTAGAGAAGCATCCCCGTCTCAAGGTCGTAGCGATATTCTCCATCGATTTTGACGTCCAGCTTCTGAGTCTGATCCTTATATTTCAAGGAGCTTTTGGCTTCGCATTTCATCATGACAACGGCCACTTTGCGGCCTCCTTCATCGCGAGTTCCGACGAATGTGCAATCGACGGGGACGGCCTTCTCACCGAGGATCTGGACGCCCGGCGTATTCGGGAACATATCGGGCAGCGAAAAGGTTGTCTTCCACGTGTCGCCTGGTTTAACGGCATTTTCCGGAAGGGACGGTGCCGTCTTGAGCGTGACAAGCACGTTATTCGCGACGGTTTTGAACTCGGGATTGGAACTCGCCGTGCTATTTGCCTTAACCGCGTATCGGGGAGTGAACTCCGTATCCATTTTCAGTCCGATTACGAGAATGGCGTCGCCTTTGACATCGGTGACCGTCGATTCGAAATGAATGGACTGGTCGCTCGCGGATTTGACTTCTCGATCGATGACCATGGTGGCAACATGGCCGTTCGATTCGCTGATCTCTTCAACCTTGTATTTGGCTCCTACGGGAGGTTTGAGGCGAAGTGTGACCGGTCCGCTGCTCGTGTCGGGCTTAACTCCCGAGCCGGAAGAGCTGCCACTCCCGCTATTGTCGGCACCATTTCCGGAGCCACAACCGGCAAGGACGATAGCCACGAGGGCGAGCAAGGGAAGTCGTTTCACGTTCATCAATTCTATCTCTTTGGACATTTAACAAAAAAGCGCCCTCGTTGGTTCAACGAGGGCGCTGGTTGACCTTCTAGTTACGCCTTTTCTTGGCGTTTGCGATGCTCGCGGATGAAGGCCGGGATGTCGAGATCGCTCTCGTCATAAACTTCGCTCGTATCCTGCTGACCGCTTCGGCTCGCCGCCTTCTCGGTGATGTTCACATTCGGGAAGGTGAACGGTTTGCGATCGATCTTCGGCAGCGGAGCCGGAGTTCCGTTCTGCGTCGGTCCCGTCGCGGGCGTGGTAAGCGGCGCCTGGATGGTTTCCGCAGGAGTGCTATACGTCGCTTCGGCGACTTTCAAACCTTCGGGCGAATACGGGTTAAACCCCGTGGCGAGAACGGTGATCCGAACCGCTCCGTCGAGCGAGTCGTCGACGACGGTGCCGAAGTAGATCGCGGCTTCGTCTTCGTCGCACATGCTCTGGATATAGGCCATCGCCTCGCTCGCCTCGGAGAGGGTCAGATCCTCACCGGCGGTGATGTTGACTAGTAGGCCCTTAGCGCCGTTGATCGTCTGCTCGAGAAGCAGGCTATTTGTGGCGGACTGTGCGGCCTGAAGCGCGCGGTGCTCGCCGACGCCGTAGCCGATGCCCATGAGGGCGGGGCCCGCGTTTTGCATGACGGCGCGGACATCCGCGAAGTCCACGTTGATCTGGCCGGGAATGGTGATGATGTCGCTGATACCCTGCACGCCTTGGCGGAGAATGTCATCGGCGACTCGGAAAGCTTCCTTCAAAGTCGTTCGTCGCTCGACGACGCTCATGAGCTTGTCGTTCGGGATCGTGATGATCGTGTCGACGCGACCCATCAGGCTCGTGACACCTCCCTCGGCGAGACGAACGCGCTTCGCACCCTCGAAGCTGAACGGTCGCGTGACGACGGCCACGGTCAGAGCGCCGATCTCGCGAGCGAGGTCAGCGACGACGGCGGCGGCACCGGTACCCGTTCCACCGCCCATGCCGGCGGTGATAAAAACCATGTCGGCACCTTCCAGCACCTTGCGAATATCGTTCTTGCTTTCCTCGGCCGCCGATTTGCCGACCTCAGGATTGCCGCCCGCGCCGAGACCGCGGGTGAGATTGCCCCCGAGCTGAACCTTTTTATTGGCCTTGCTCAGGTCGAGTACTTGAACGTCGGTGTTCATCGCGATGAACTCGACACCCTGAATGCCCGCCTCGATCATGCGGTTGACGGCGTTCGAGCCGCCTCCGCCTACTCCGATAACCTTAATTACTGCGTTATGTGCGCTCACTAGATCGTCTCCGTAAAACTGCTAGGGCGCACGACGGCGCCGGTCTGAGGTTCGATTATGACGGCAGGCAGTGCGAAAAAGCCAGCTTTAGGCTCAAAAACGAGCATCTTTCCCGTTAGTCTGGACGTCTGTTTCTGATTGTCTGTCCGGTTTGCTCCGGGCTTGTCGGCGCCCGTTGCGGCCAATGCGATTACTTACGCCTGCTCGTCGGGCCCCGTGCTCAGGAGTGCCAAACAAGGTACCAATGCGGTTCGACCTTCTTCGTTCGCCACGGGACACCGCGCGTTTGCTCCCAAAATGCCCGATCATCCCCTTCTCCCGCCGGGTATTTGTCGGCGGGATCATAGACGACACCGACGGCATCATCGAGACCGATCTGGATCCATCGCCAGTAGGTGATCCGCCTTCCCGCCGAAGATGTCGAGTATTGGTCCCCGAATCGGCTTTGCGTCTCCACTGCCTTCCGGTAGCCGTCGGCCTCGACGTTATATCTGGCCATTGCTTCGGGCAGGTTTGGGATCCCGGCACCCGATGGCTCGCGGGCGGGACCGCGAGCGACAAGAACGACAAATCCGATTAGCGCGGACACGATCAAGACCCGGAAGAGGTCGCGTGGCCGCAACACGAAAGCGGAGACCAATGACGCGGCCATACACGCCAAAAAGACGAGGATTGCCTTCACCACCGCGAACTCGCTCACGTTGCCGAGCCAGGCACCCGGCACATAGGGATTTCTTGAGCGAAGATCGGCAAGAAGAACGCCGACACCCGCCCCGACGAATGCGATCGGGATGATCCAGCCCCATAAGCCAAGCCGGTTTCGGACAGGTCCTTTCTCGCCGGTCATGGAGGGAGTATGTCGCGAGGCGTGTCGTTGGTTCCGCGCAGAGGCGTAAGCGCCATTCCAGGCACTTAGGAAAGCTAGTCGCCCCTAACGAAAACCCAGTAATTCGGAGTCCCCAATTTACTGGGTTTTGAACGATAATGAGGCATGCTGACGGGGTTTCTATTTTCAGCGATGGCGGCGCTGCCCGCGCCCCAAATCGTAGTTACACGTGTCAAATCAGGGTACGAGTTGCGTTTGTCCGGCGGACCTGCATTTCGAACCGCAACCAAGCCGGTAACGGATGTCCGAACCGAGCGCTTAAACGACGGCTCGGTCATTGGCTTTTACAAGGAAGGGACGCAGCCGCGCTATATCGTGTCGAAGGACGGGCAGTCCGTTTTGCGCGACGTCGATGCGGATTACACCCTTCAATTGCGTGTCGATTCTTTCGACCCATTGAAACGAGTTCCGGTTACCGATCTGACGGTCCCGAACAATCCGGCCAACGACGTCTACATCGTTCAGTTCAAAACTCAAATGCTCGATGAGTATCGAACCGAGCTCGAAGCTGCCGGGGTCGAACTTTACGACTACTTCACGAATCACGCTTTCATCGCGAAGGTTCCGGCGGAGAGCAAGGCTCGCGTCGAGGCGCTCTCGTTTGTCAGGTGGATCGGTGATTACCAGGCTTCTTGGCGGCTCGACCCGGATTTGATGTCGGCTTTGAAAGTGGGCACACTCGGAACGCGGGTCTATAACATTTGGTGCCACTCGCGCGGACCGGCCATGCAGGGTTCCCTTGCGAAGCAGATTGCATCGTTGGGCGGAACGGTCAACGAGACGATTCCGCAGGGTTTCCGCCTAACGGCCACCTTGACGCCGATGCAGCTCACCCAGGTTCTTGCGCAGAACGAAGTCCAGTACGTGGATGAATGGAGCGCGCCTCAGCCGGATATGGACAACGTTCGAATCTACGGCGGAGCGAATTTCATCGAAACGAACCTCGGCTTTACGGGCCAGGGCGTTCGGGCCGAAGTCATGGACGGCGGTCTCCTTCAGACGCATTCGGCCTGGGGCAACGTCCCTCTGATTCACGCGCCGAGCATGCCCGTCGACTCGCACGGGACGGCGACTTTTGGCATCAACTTTGGCAACGGCGCCGGCAACGCTTCGGGCCGAGGCATGGTTCCCAGCGCTCAAGGCGTAATGGGCAACTATAACTCGTTCAATGGTGGCAACCGCTACGTCCACACGCAGCAGTTGCTCGCATCGCCCTATTTCTGCGTGTACCAGTCCAACAGTTGGGGCAACAACCTCGTGACGACATACACATCGATCTCGGCGGAGATGGACGACATCCTTTTCCAGAACGACATCACGATCTTGAACTCGCAAAGCAATAACGGAAACCAGTTGTCTCGTCCTCAAGCGTGGGCCAAAAACATCGTTTCCATCGGTGCTTTCAACCACTTCAACAACCTCCTCGATAGCGACGACCGGTGGTCGTCCGGCGCCAGCATCGGTCCGGCGGCCGATGGACGCGTCAAGCCTGAACTGGCTTTTTGGTACGACAACATCCTGTGTCCCACGTCAACGAGCACGACCGCCTATACCTCCGGCTTCGGCGGCACGAGCGCGGCCACGCCGATGACAGCCGGGCACTTTGGGATCTTCTTCCAAATGTGGAACGCCGGCCTATTCAACGTTCCCGTGCCCGCCGCCACTGTGTTCGATAACCGACCGAAAGCAACGCTTGCGAAAGCGATCATGATCAACACCGCCGGCCAAAGGCCGTTGCCCGTGTCGGGAGGCTCGGATATTACGCGGAACGTTCAGGGATGGGGAGTTCCAAATCTTCAGACCTTGCACAACGCGCGGAACGGGATGATCGTTGTCAACGAAACTTCTCCCCTTAACAATCTGGAAACGGCAACATTTAAGATGTCGGTTGCGTCCGGCCAGCCCGCTTTCAGGGTGACGATGGCCTACACGGATCCGGCCGGTACCGTCGGCGCGGCCGTTGCTAGGAAGAACAACCTGAGTCTGAAGGTTACGGCCCCGGGTGGAGCGATCTACTGGGGCAATAACGGCATGGCCAACGCGAACTGGACCGCTTCGGGTGGCGCGGAAAATACCGTCGACACCGTCGAGAACGTGTTTATCCAGAACCCGGCGGCGGGCACATATACCGTTCAGGTCATCGGTAGCGACATCAATACCGACGCACGAACGGAAACTCCGGGCGTCAACGCGGACTTCGCTTTGGTCGCGACGGGCGTTCAAAACGGCCCGCTTGCGCCAAGCGCCTTCGCCGTCGCCGACGGCGGACTCGCCGCGGGAACCTTGGCCAGTCTGGGGATTAGCGACAACAATCGCGTGAGGGCCGGTCGCGGACTGACGTCCACGAAATCCACCTTCCAGTCCACCGTCGACATGACCTTCACGACGCCGTTGACGACCTTTGGCCAGGCCAAGATCGTTCTCGAGCGGTCCAGCACCATCGCGGGGATCAGCGAGAAACTGCAGTTCTTCAACAACACGACGAATACGTGGGACTTCAGCGCGGTTGCAACCGTGCCGACCGCGGACGGAGTGCGGGAGTTTACGATCGCCGCCCTCGCGCCGTATGTCAACGGCTCTGGACAGGTAAAAGCGCGCCTCGTTTACGAGAAAGCGGATCCGACGATGCCGAAGTCGGCGACCGTCGACATCGACTTTGCTCGGATGAGTATCGAACCCTAGCTCACCTGGTCGAGATACGACCGACTGACGACTGCGATGCAAATCGGGTCGTCAGTCGTCCCGTCCATGAGCCCAAGTGGAACACCATCCTTCCCGATCGGTCGTATAGATAACCGTGATCGCCGCGCTCGTCTCTTTGGCCCTACTGACCGCTCCCATTCAAGAGCAGCAAAGCACCGTCCAGTCCGCCGACCGTCCCTTCGTCGAATTGGTTTTCTTGATCACAGGTCCGAATAAGGACGAACTTAAGGATGAGGATCGCGCCAAGAGGACCTCGGCCCACCTCACTGGTTTACGCAAGATGCTGGAAGCCGGTCGAGCGTTCGCGGCCGGCCCCATCGTCGGGGGAGGAAATCGGGAAGGTCTCGCGATCGTCAATGCGGCCTCCGACGAGGAAGCGAAGAAACTGTTCGTCGACGATCCCTGGGTGGAAATCAACAAACTTGCGGTGGAGTCCCACAAATGGATGGTGCCCGTGAAGCGCTTTGGCAAAGCCGGCGGATTCATGGATCTCAACACACACGCTTTCGCCATGATTTCTCTGCCGAAAGATGCGACCGTGGACGCGGAGCGGGAAACCGCCCTGGTGACGCGTTTCAAAGAAAACCCCGCCGTAGCCCTAATCGGTCTGATGGATGCGGGCGATACGATGCGAGCCGTAATCATTTTCCAAGACAAGGATAAGGGGATGGCGGCCAATATCCTCGCCGCCGATCCCGATATCAAATCCGGGAAATTTACAGCTATCCTTGCCCAAACTTACATACAACAGGGCGTTCTGGATTAAGGCCGCTCAACTTCGCCGCGCTCGGACCAAAGCCATCGCGCGTGGTTCTCGATTCCATGCTCAGCCGCTGCCTTGGCGAAAGGGCCATTTGGATCGTTCACCAGTTTTTGATAGGTCGCTTCATCGCGATAGGCGATGACGGCGCAAACCGTGTTTTCGCCGGTCCGGACGTTGTAAGAAAACTCGACTCCGTCCCATCCGTCGAACGCGGTCATCATCTTAGCCGCCGACTCCCGCACCTCATTCTCGTGCGTTTTGTCGTATTCCCACTTCGAGATCACCATGAACATATGGCCAGTATAAATTGAGTGGCTTTCAAATGCAAGGGAATTTTCATAGGATCGGCGGGCTAGTTCCCTTTTCCCTTAAGCCAGTCGATTAAGATCCCGGTTCCGCTGTCGGGGTCGAAATACTCTTTGGACAGGCATCGCCAAAGGGCTCGGCGTTCGGCAGCCGTCAACGTGTTATTGGGCGGCATAAAGCCCTTCTCGATAAAGGCGCGCACAAGGCCGATTTGATTTTTGAACGCCTTGGCATCTCGGTCGCTCCGGACGGCGACTTGGTAGTTGATCTTTGCAAATCCATCGTGGCACTTTGCGCAATCCATGTTCTCTCGGATAGCGGGATATGACGAGCGGTCGATCGGCTCTGCCTTCGTCGCCTCCACGATAAAGGAGTCTGATCGATTCCGATGGGACGGTCCGATGCAGGGCCCGTACGCAGCGACATCTATGGGGCCGAAATCCGTCTTTCCATAGCGCGATATAAAGGAATGGACGGTAGCGGTTAACTCGCTTTGAGCCCCGGACTTTTCCGTGAGATCGCCCTTGGCACTAAACTGATAGACTTGCTCCGGGTAGATCGGAAGGACGGCCGACTTATGACAGTCGTAGCAATTCGAGCTTGGACTTGGCGATAGGAATGCATTGGGGGTCAAGCGGACCTCATTGCTGACACAGTCGCGCTCGCGCATAAAATCTGCCATGTAGGCTTTCGACACTCCCGGACGACTCGTGTTTCGAAGCACGACGATCTCCGAGACGCTACAAATCGGCGTTTTCGGACTTTGATCTGGCGTCGCGACGGCGAACTGGATCCAGCGATCCAAGATCATGCCCTCCGACGTCTGATGTCCCGGCACGATAACAAGGAGCCGCCCGTAGGTCCGCTGATCCACGGAGAGAATGAACTGTGTCCGGAAAAAGTAGGCCAGCCATTTTTGATTTTCCGGTAGTACTTCGTTTTGTGCTTCGATCATTTCGAGCGCCATTTTGTACGTCTTCGGGTCGCTGAGTAGCCACTGAAAACTCTGACTCTTTAACAAGTCCGGAAATTCCAGAACGGAGGCCGTTGATTCGATGTACTCGCGATCAGTGATTGTTAGACCTAACGAATTAGTATATTCACCGTTTGTCGCTCGCCGGTCCATGATGCCTTGTGCCTTCACGAATCGTGCGAATCGATCGAGGACCTGACCGTTGGCACGAGGTTCTAGGAAACCAGGGTCTGCGGCGAAGGGAGCAAGGAACGCCTCCGCCTTTGCCGACTCCTCGATGACTTGGCGTCTCGCCAGCACCCTGCCCCCGGCCGTGGAGAAAGTCGGGGTGAATATTCGCGCGATTTGCCGATCACGCCAGGCGGCCCACCGATCCGGCTTCCAGTCAGAGGGATCGTCGGGGCTGGCGCAAAGCCACGCGGCGCCGAAGATGGCGAGGGCAAAAACAAGACTGCAACGGTCGATACGCTTGGGCATGGAAACCCCGCCGGCGATCCCGGTCTACTCCCCGGAATGACGTTCGACGCCAATCTGTTCCGGTGCATCCGGCTTGTATCTGCGTTAAGATGAAGATTCCGGTTTTTTGGGCCCAAAGTTTTTCGGGCCCAAATTCGCGAAAGAAATTCCGACTAAAGCGTCGGTTCCTCCGTCACGCGCGCGTATATGTATTTCGGGTATCATTTCACTTCGCGCGAATCCCCTTACTGTGTCTGGCCCTTCCTATGCCTGCCTTTTCGGCACTTTCCGGCATCGGTCGAGTTTGGCCCGCAGCAAGGCTGAATTGAACCTAAAAGGAACTTATGGCAGACGTTAGCCTCTTCGATAAAATCCGCATCGGCATCGCCTCCGGCACCGACATCATCGGTTGGTCGCACGGCGAGATCAAAAAACCCGAAACGATCAACTACCGCACGTTCAAGCCCGAGCGTGACGGATTATTCTGCCAGCGCATCTTCGGTCCGGTAAAGGACTGGGAATGCGACTGCGGGCGCTACAAGAAAATCAAGTACAAGGGCATCGTTTGTGAGCGATGCGGCGTGGAAGTCACCCGCAGCAAAGTCCGGCGTGAGCGCATGGGCCACGTTGAGCTTGCCGCTCCGGTTTGCCACATCTGGTACCTCAAGGGCGTTCCCTCGCCCCTGTCCCTGATTCTCGACATTTCTCCCCGCCTTCTCGAGAAGGTTATTTATTTCGCCAGCTTCATCATCATCGACATCGACAGCGAAGCGATCGAAGAGAAGCTGCCTGCGATTCGCGAGGCCGTCGAGCAAGAGAAGATCGGCATCATGCAGCAGATGAAGGAACTCGAAGAGGAGTCCTTCCAGCGCTTCGCCGAAGAAGTCGGCGGAAACCCCGATGAGTACGACGATCTCACCGTTCGCGATCGCGCCAAGGCCATCAACGACCGCATCAAAGCCGAGTATCGCGACGCCGACGATCGCTTGAAGGACCTCGACATCGCCGTCGACATCCTGGGCAAGCTCGAGCGCAACCAGCTCATCGATGAGGACAAGTACCGCGCCGTCAGCAAGATGCTCGACTCCATCGGAGCTCGCATTCGCACCGATCTTCGACCTCTCGTTCGCGCCAACATCGGCGCGGAGGCGATCAAGGAGCTTCTGACCCGCGTCGAGCTCGAAAGCCTGAGCCGAAGCCTTCGCCAAGAGATCATCATGACCACCTCTCAGCGCCGCGCTCGCGCGATCAAGCGGCTCGAGATTACGGAAGCGTTGATCACCTCGAAGAGCCGGCCCGAGTGGATGATCCTGGACACCGTTCCGGTTATCTCGCCCGAGCTTCGCCCGATGGTGCAGCTCGATGGCGGTCGGTTCGCAACTTCCGATCTTAACGACCTCTACCGGCGAATCATCAACCGGAACAACCGGTTGAAGAAGATCATGGAGATTCATGCTCCGGAATCGATCATCAACCACGAGAAGCGCCTTCTGCAAGAAGCCGTCGATGCGCTGATCGATAACGGCCGTCGGGCCCGCCCGGTTGTCGGCTCGAACGCCCGCCCGTTGAAGTCCCTGAGCGATATGCTCAAGGGTAAGGAAGGCCGCTTCCGCAAGAACCTTCTTGGAAAGCGCGTCGACTATTCCGGCCGTTCGGTTATCGTCGTCGGTCCTCACCTCAAGCTGCACCAGTGCGGTCTGCCGAAGGAGATGGCGCTTGAACTCTTCAAGCCGTTCGTCATGAAGACGCTCGTCGAGAAGAAGATCACGCAAAACATTAAGACGGCCAAGCGCATGATCGACCGGATGCACCCGGCGGTCTGGGACGGCCTGGAAGAAGTCATCCGCGAGCACCCGGTTCTCCTGAACCGCGCTCCGACGCTGCACCGCCTCGGTATTCAAGCCTTCGAACCGATCCTCGTGGACGGAAAGGCGATCCAGGTTCACCCTCTCGTTTGTCACGCTTATAACGCGGACTTCGATGGCGACCAGATGGCTGTGCACGTTCCGCTCAGCACCCAAGCGCAGGCCGAAGCCCGCGTTCTGATGCTATCGACGCAGAACCTGTTCTCTCCCGCGGACGGCCGCCCGACCGTCGCGCCGATCCAGGACCTCGTTCTCGGCAACTACGCGCTAACGTTCGTGAGCGCCGAGGGCCGCGCCCGTCTGGCCAAGGAAATGGAACTGCACGAAAAGGATCCGGAGAAGTATCCGGCGCCTCCGATCTACAGTTCCTTCGAAGAGGTTCTCTTCCTTCTCGATTCGCCGACCGTCGAAAAGCGGCTGCATTTGAACGAGCCGATCCGAGTTCGCCTCAAGCGGCCCGTCTTCCGACCCGACGAGGAAGTCGACTACCGCGATCCGAAGAGCGGCCAAGAGTTCAAATACGAGGTCACGACGGATGAGGAAGGCGAAGAGCGACGCGAGCTTACGCCTCTCGATATGACGCAGGAGACGATCTTCGTCACCGCTACGCCCGGGCAACTCATCTACAACGAAGTGCTGCCTTACCCGCTGAAGCACAGCGATCCGTTCCTCAAAATGGAACTCTCCAAGAAGATGATCGCGGATGCGATCATGCAGGTCCATAGCCGAGTCGGCGTGGGCGGCACGATCAAGTTCCTGGACGACCTGAAGGATCTCGGCTTCAAGTGGGCCACCAAGTATGGTCTGTCGATCGCTATTACGGACATGGATCCGCCCGAGCGACGCGACGAGATGATCAAGGAAGCGGACGATCAATCGACGCGAACGACGCAGCAGTTCCGACGCGGAATGCTCACCTATAACGAGATGACGATCCGCCTGATCGAACTCTGGACCCGAACGTACGACACGATCGGTAAAGAGATCGTGGCTGGTTTGACCCAGTTCAACCCGCTTTCGATCACGACGGTCTCCGGCGCTCGCGGTTCGGTTAAGCAGCTCGCCCAGCTCGCCGGCATGCGCGGCCTCATGTTCAACCAGTTCAACGAAGTTATCTACGAGCTTCCCGTTAAGTCGTCATTCCACAAGGGCCTGACGATGCTCGAGTACTTCGTAACGACTCACGGAGCTCGTAAGGGATTGGCCGATACCGCGCTTCGAACCGCGGACGCGGGCTACCTGACGCGCCGTCTTGTCGATGTCTCGCAGGATGTCATCATCCGCGGTCACGACTGCGGCACGACCGAAGGTGGTCTCGTTCACCGGATTATCGATGAAGGCGAAGTTATCGAGCCGGTCGGCGATCGCATGTGGGGCCGAGTCTGCTTGGCCACGCTGATCGACCCCGAGAACAAGGAAATGATCGTCGAGTTCGATACGATCATCACGCGGGATCAAGCCACGCGGGTGACCAAGATCGAAAACGCCTACCACAAGGAATATGAGGCGGCGGAATCCGAGGAAGCGCGCGAGAAGATCATGTCCCACTATCGGAGCTTTGGCTTCGAGGTCAACGAGCACAACCAGCTCTCGGTTCTTATCCGAAGTCCCCTGACTTGTGAGCTCGAACAGGGAATCTGTGCGAAGTGCTACGGCGTCGATCTCTCGAGCAACAAGCTCGTCGAGGTCGGAGTAGCCGTCGGCATCATCGCTGCCCAGTCGATCGGTGAACCCGGAACGCAGCTCACGATGCGCACGTTCCACACCGGAGGCGTCGCTGGCTCCGCCACCATCGCCCGAACGAACCAGTATAAGACCGGTAAGTTCATCCGCCAGTTCATGGAGGACTTCGCGGTGGCCACGGACACAGACCTGAAGCAGTTCGATCCGACCAAGCTGCTCGAGAGCCAAGAAAGCGCGGTCAAGGCGATCTTTGCGGACAAACCGCTCACCATCAACGATGAGAGCGCGGCCGCGACCGAAGATCCGAAGAAGGCCAAGAAGGCGCTTACCGAGCGCCAGACCAAAGCCCTTCAAAAGGCGGCGGATAAGGCGGATAGCGACTCGCGAAAGCAGTGGGAGAAAGCTCGAAAGACCTTCTTCTACTCTTGGACGGGTGAATCCAGCGGCATCGTCCGCGTCGAAGAAATCTTCGAAGCGCGACGCCAGCCTCGTGGTAAGGCGATCATTTGTCCGGTTACGGGCTTCGTTCGCAATATCACGGATTCCAGCTTCGGCCGGTGGATCGTTATTGAAGCGACCGTTCCGGTGACGGGTCCGATCAAGGATGCTTATCTTGCTGACCAGCAGAACTGGGGCGAGGTCGATCCCGCCGTCGAAAAGCTAATCGGTCAAAAGTTGATCACCGGCGCCGTCGCCGTGCTGAAAAAGCATGGTGTCGATTCGGTCCACATCTACTATCCGATCCTCGTTCCGCCGCTTGGAAAGCTTCCGATTGTTCCGGGCTCCAAGGTCATCAAGGGAGACCCGTTGACCGAAGGCCCACGCGATCCGCATGAAGTTCTCGAACTGGCCGGCGCCGCCGCGGTCTACGACTATTTCGTCGAAAACCTGCAAAGCGTCTATAAAGCGCAAGGCGTCGACATCAACGACAAGCACGTTGAAGTTATCATTCGGCAAATGCTGCGCAAGCGGCAAATCAAGGAGCCGGGTGACACGCCGTTCCTGCCGGGCCAGATCGTCGACCGATTCATCTTCGAGCGGGCCAATATGGCCGTCCGCGAGCTGCTTCAGAGCGGCAAGAAGATCAAGTACGTCGATCCGATCACGGGTGACACCGTGGAGCGCGACCCGAAGGAAGCCACCTCGACGTGGATTCTGCTCGGTATCACGGAAGCCTCCCTTGCCACCGAGTCGTTCCTTTCGGCCGCATCGTTCCAAAAGACGACGCGCGTCCTGACGGAAGCGGCGGTCCGCGGAAAGAAGGACCAACTCGTCGGTCTCAAGGAGAACGTTATCATCGGTCGCCTCATCCCGTCTGGTACGGGTGTGAAGCAATACCGAAACGTCGCCATCGACGTGCAGCGCGGTCCCAGCTGGGCCGATCAATCGCTCACGGCGCTTGTGGAGGCGGATGACGATGAGCTCGAGGGTCTGGACGACATCCTGAGCTTCCCGAGCCTGGCCGATATGGCCGGTGAAGAGGAGTTTGGGGCCGAAGAGCCGGCGGCCGAGTAAATCCTACTAGGGATTGATTGGAGCGGGCGGTCGACGTTTGTCGACCGCCCGTTTGGTTTGTGGCAACGAGATGTCCCACCGGGCGATCCTTCTCCACCTGCGCGCCGCGCTCGTCACCCTTCCATCTTAGCTGCAGTCGGTACGGGTTGCCCCACCAAAAGGATGCCTTCTTGCGCAAAGCGGTCGTGCAACGTCCGAATGAGTTTCGACTTCGTATGCACTTGGCCGTCGGCCAAAGCGATCGGTAGCAGGACCCGAACAATCATTCCCGTGTCTGTAAATTCTTTCCATCGGACCCGCGGCTCGTCCAAAGGAAATCCTTCCCGGTGGTGCTCGGCCTGAACTTCCGTGGCCACTTCAAGTGCAACTTCTTCTACCTTTTGAAGGTCGGCACCGTACTGGATTTTGACCTCGACCGGAATCGTGACGAGTGGTTTCGGTCTGCTTAGGTTTAAGATTGTATCCTTAGACAAAACGCTGTTTGGAAGGACGAGTAAAGCGTGCTCCGGAGTTCGTAGCGTCGTCGTTCTCCAGCCGACGTTCTCGACATATCCTTCCTTATCGTTGGAAAGCCGGATCAAGTCGCCGATGCGTACCGAAGCGTCCCAGGCGAAGAGAACGCCGCTGAAAACGTTCGACAGGCTCTCCTGCAGCGCTAATCCGATAATGACGCCACTGAAGGCGCCGCCCGCCAAAAACGGCTGTGTGTTAACCCCCGCAATATCGAGCGCGAAGAGGAAGGCGAAAGCTAGGACAAACCCGGTGGCCAGCTTTCTAAACAGCAGCAGCCGGTTGATCCTTTCCGGTTGAGACAGGTCCGTTCGAGCGACCTCGATCTTATAGAAGGCGATGATGAACTTGATGCTGCAGAAAGCGACATAAACGACCAAAGCCAGCGCAAGGGCGCCATCCTCGACCTTCTGGAATTTCGTGTTTGCCCCCATGGACGTGATGCCGTCGAGCGCCATGTTCACGCCGAGGAGGAGTAAGCCCCAAAAGGACAGGCTTCTGAGGGGACCCTTCAGCGCGCGGGCCCAGGGCCGGTCCTTTATCCCAGGCAGGGTGAAGATTCGGGTTATCAGAATCGCGATTGCAATACCCAGCCCCACGCAGGCCCCCGACACGATGGCGGCGCGGACGCCCTCCGCTTGGGTTATCACGATGCCATCGAGCCAATTCATAGCGAACTCAAATGGTGGCACCAAAAGCCCTAAGGCGGCAACCGCCTCCTTAGGTACAACGTCTAGATGACCGTGGAAGGCGTCCGATACCGACCGGGAGAGGCTATTCGCTGGCTTGAAACCGGCGCGGAAGGCATGCGCTACGTTGCCAATGCCCAAGGGCGGAGCGTGGTGCGGCGCGAAGGCGAACGCAACATCGGAAAGGACGTGATGCAAGCGGCGGGCGCGATCGCCGACTTCGGGAAAAGCGCGATCGCTGAACTCATGCATCGCCAGGCCCAAGCCACCGAGTTCATCCTTCATGACAAGGACTTCGAGATCGTCTCCACGAACCGCGTCCAGACCATCCCCTATTCCTCCGTGATATCGATCCGGATGAAAGGCGATAAAGCCACCCTCGTCTTCGAACGCGGTTCCTATTCGATCAAGCCGGAGGCCTACATCGTGTCCGGAAAGATCAAGCTGCCGATCGGTTGGTCGCGCAACGATATCGAAGTGCCCTACGAGATGCTGATCGACGAGCTTGCCGCCCGCGTCGGTGTCAAAGTCGAAATGGCTTAGTGTTTTCCGGCAAAGAGAGTGGGAATCCCGCCTGTGTGCCAAAAGAGCACTTTGCCTTTCAACAGGCCTCGCCGAGCCAGGTCGTGAAACCCC
>JADMIO010785081.1_pt1 | contig 19876 bp, 14 predicted proteins | sample 8958161 | NCBI WGS metagenome assembly JADMIO01 (sample SAMN16585339, study PRJNA669376) | soil metagenome | isolation source: Crop rotation soil | place: USA: Cullars Rotation, Alabama | collected 2011
CTTTCCCCGTGACCAACAACGGGAACATCAATGTCAAGAAGAGCGTTCTCGAAACGGGCGGCGGCAACGTTGACTTGACCACGACCTCCGGAGACCTGTCGATCCGCGCTCAAGTCAAAGCCACAGGCGGCAACGGCAACATCACCCTGCTCGCCGCCGCCAATCTGCACTTTTACGATAGCCTGGTGGTGAACCAAGACGACGTTTCCGTCGTTGGCAACGGCACGATCACCGGCACGGCGACACACGGCAGCATCATCTTCGAGCCCAACGTCCGCGTCAGCAGCGGCACGGGCGCCGTCACCGACGTGCCCCCCAAGCTCGAAAACGTGTCCGGTCCCCAGGTCACGGCCGAAGGCCAGGCGACTGTGACGTTTGACTACGGCCACGCGGGAGAGCGGACCTTCACGGCCAGCGTAGACTGGTCCGATGGAAAGACCGACGTCTACCCGCTGAGCAGCCCTGGCGTCTACACGACAACACCGGCCCACTTTTACACCGGCAATCCTGATACGGCCAACGCAGCCGCCCCAATCTCGATTACGGTTACGCTCAAGAACGACAGCCATATTATTTTCACCGGGTACACACAGACCTCGACCACGATCACGGTCACTGTGCCTGGCGAGGGGCTGAAGCCCATTCGCATTGACACCACGATCAAAGTTCCGCACCTGACGTTTCCGACCGTGACCGTGATTCCGTCCTCGCCTCTGATCACGACGCCCCCTCTCGCCGAGACGCGCGTGCTGCCGATTGCCACGATGACGATGGAAGCTGCCGGCACGACCGAGCGGACGGTGATTTTGCAGTCGGTGCTCGCCGGCGGCCGCCCGGGGGAGCGAGTTTCGCTGCCCGTCAACGTGCTCGATGATCTCAACTCCCTGTTTCAGCGGATGCCGGACGGCCATTACGTGATTTATCTGTTCGAGGGCGACACGCAGTCGACGCGCAAGGTGATGGAGTTCGACCTGCGCGGCGGCCGCCCGGCGGATCCCGGCGAAAAGCTCGAGGGCGTGCGCGATCGCCCCCCCAGCGCCGAATGGGTCCCCGACGCCTCCGAGCCGATTGCGTCTCCGTCTCCATTGCCCGCAGCCTTGTTGCTGGCCGGAGGACTGGCCGCGTGCGCGGCGCCGGAGCAATGGCAATCGCGCGTCGATCGAGCGATGGAGCGCTGGCGTGCGTATTCCCGCGGGCGAACAGGTCGTCGAAAACCTCGTTAGGTTGCCAATCCAAGTGCCGTGATACCCATGCGAACGTGCCCTCAATGCAAGGCCGAACTGAGCCCGCCCGATCTGGCGGCTTGCCGCTGCGCCGCCTGCGGCCATGCGCTGGGCATGCCCACGACCGACACCAGCCGTCTGCCCCCGGCCGCGACAGTCGAATTCGACTTGGATGGCAGCGTCGACGAACCGGCCGCCGGCGATTCGCAGCTTGCTCCCAAGCACGTGGAAACGTTGCCGGACCCCCGCGTGCATCAGGTTCTCAAGGAGGCCCGGCCGGTCACTCCGCTGGACGATACCGAACGTCGCACGCCGTCCGGCTTGCGAGTCATTCCGCTCGACCAAACCTACGACGTTGACCAGGGGCCTGACGACCACGCGACCCGGCGCGACGTCGAAAGACAGGTCTCGGCCGTGTGGGGCCCCGCTCTCCCCACCAATCAGAACCCTCGCATGACGCTGAAGGCGGCCGAGCGGAACGTCGACCAGCCCAATCAGACACTCGTGATCAAGCCGCGTGTGATGCGCGAAGTCGAGGCGCTCTCCAGCGTCCCCGCCGATTACGAGCTGCTCGAGGTGCTGGGCGAAGGAGGAATGGGCGTCGTCTACGCCGCCCGTCAGACGTCGATCGACCGCACCGTCGCGCTGAAAATGCTGAAGCCGAACATGGCCGGCAACCGCACGCAGCGCGACAAGTTCCTCTCCGAGGCCGTCGTCACCGGCGATCTGAACCATCCGAACATCGTCCCCATGTACGATCTCGGCGCGAACGATTCCGGCGCGCTGTTCTACGCCATGAAGTGCGTCGAGGGAATTTCCTGGTCGAGGGTGATCCACCGGCGAACGGTCCATGAGAATCTCGATATCTTGCTGAAAGTGGCCGATGCCGTGGCCTTCGCCCATTCGCGCGGCGTCGTGCACCGCGACCTCAAGCCGGAAAACGTCATGCTCGGCGATTTCGGCGAGGTGCTGGTGATGGATTGGGGATTGGCCTACGCCTCCCCTTCGTTTCGCAAGTCCGGCAGCATCATGCAGACGCACAGCATGGGGGGCACACCCGCCTACATGGCGCCGGAAATGGCCGTCGGACCCATCGATCGCGTCACCCCCGCGAGCGACATTTATCTGTTGGGAGCGATTCTCTACGAGATCGTCGCCGGCTTCCCGCCGCACACCGGCAGCAGCATCACAGCCTGTCTCAACGCCGCGGCCCGCAATGATATTCTGCCCACCGACAAGAGCGGCGAGCTGATCGACATCGCGCGGCAGGCGATGGCGACTCGCCCGGAAGACCGCCATGCCTCGGTGCTCGCCCTACAGGCCTCGATCCGCGAGTACCTGTCCCACGCCGAAAGCATCGCCATGTCCGCGCGGGCCGAGCAAGATCTCAAGCTGGCCGCGAAGGCGGGCGACTACCAGATCTTTTCGCGGGCCCTGTTTGCTTTGGAAGAAGCCCTGGCGCTGTGGGACGGCAACCCCCGAGCGCGCAAATACATTTCGCGGGCTCAACTCGAGTATGCCACCTGCGCGCTGGACAAAGGGGACTTCGACCTGGCCGCCAGCCTGTTGGCGGCCGATGATCCTGCGCACGAGGAACTAGCCGGTCGCATCGCCGCGGCCAAGCGGGAGCGCGAAGCCCGTCAATATCGGCTGAAAAACGCCAAACGCATGGCTGCCGGACTCGCGGCGGCCGTGGTGGTGGTGATCGGCGTGGCCTATTTCGGTATCCGTGTCGAGCGGGACCGGGCGCTTTCGGCCGAGCAAACGGCCCGCACGGCCGAGAAGACGGCTCGCACGGCTGAAACCGAGGCCAACCATCAGCGCGAGCGGGCTGAAGACGCCCAAGAGGCCGAGATTTATCAGGCTTACATTGCCCGGATCGGTCTGGCCGACGCCAAGATCGAAGAGAACGCCTTCGACGCCGCGGTGACCCTGCTGGACAACGACTGTCCCGTCGGGCTGCGCCACTGGGAATGGGGGCGGCTGCGGTATCTCTGCTCGCAAAGCGAGCTCACGCTCGACGCCGGCGCACCGGTAAGCTCCGTGGCTTATGACTCCACCGGCCGCCGAGCCGCCAGCGGCAACTGGAGCGGCAAGGTCCAAATCTGGAACCTGGCGACCGGCGCCTTGGAACGCGAGATGGACTACGGGGCGCCCTATGTTCACGCCGTCGCTTTTTCGCCCAGCGACGAACAGGTGGCGGCCGCGGGGAGCGACGCCGCCGCGGGGATCAAGCTGTGGGACATCGCCAGCGGCCGATTGTTGCGCACCTTCAAAGGGCACAGCGATTCGGTTTTGTCGGTTGTGTTTTCTCGACGGGGCGAGCGCCTGCTGTCGACCTCCTACGACGGCACGGCCCGGCTCTGGAACGCGGCGACCGGCGAGTTGCTGGGCACATTGGAGGGACACAACTGGTGGGTTTGGTCGGCGGCCTTTTCGCCCGACGAAACGGAATTGGTCACCGCCAGCCAGGACGGCACGGCCGTTGTCTGGCCGCTCGAAGAGGCCCTGCGCCAGAAATCGGCCAGCGCCGAATCGCACCAGGCGCCGCGCACATTTCGCCAGCACCAAGGCGCCGTCTACGCGGTGGCTGTTTCTCCCCAGGGGCGGCAGGTGGCGACCGGCGGCTACGATAAGCGCATCCTGCTGTGGAAAGCCGGCGACGTGCAGCCGTTGAGCCTGGAAAAACTGCTCGTCCAAAAGTCCGACCAGTCGGTGGCCTTTACGGAACTCAGCGGCCACACGGCGGCCGTGCATGCGCTGGCCTTCTCGCCCGATGGCCGGCGGCTGGTGAGCGGCGCGTTCGACAACGCGTTGAACGTCTGGGATGTCGAAACCGGCCAGCTCATCAAATCGCTGCGTGGACACGCCGGCCAGGTGCGCAGTTGCCGCTTTTCGCCCGACGGCAAGAAGGTGCTCTCCGGCGGGCACGACGGCCAGGTGAAGGTCTGGAACGTCGACACGTACGGAGAGTCGCGCGTGCTGGGCCGCCATGTGCTGCAAGGGCATAGCGACGCCCTGCTGGGGGCCGCTTTTTCGCCCGACGGCCGGCAGATCGTCACCGCCAGCCGCGACCGAACGGCCAAGGTCTGGGACGCGGCCAGCGGCCTGGAGTCCAAGACGCTCGACGAAGGTCACGCCTTTCTCGCGTCCACCGCGATTTTCTTTCCCGACGGCTCGAAGCTGCTGACCGCCGCCGTCGACGGCACGACGCGCGTCTGGGACGCCGCCGCCGGAACGGAATTGTGGCGACTGTCCGACACCGGGCGCAGCGCCGCCGCGGCCATTTCCGCCGACGGACAGTGGATTCTGACGGGCAGCAGCGCTAAAACGGCCCGTCTGTGGGACGCCGCAGGCAAGCCGATTCGCGAGCTGCCGGCTCATCGCACCGAGGTTACTGCCGTGGCGATCTCGCCCGACCGACGGTGGCTCTTCACCGGCGAGTCGAGTGGGCGCGTGAATCTATGGCGCGCCGAAACCGGCGAGCTTGCGTGGAGCCAGTACCAGCATTCGGCGAAGATCACCGCCGCCTCTTTCACACCCGACGACGGACGGCTCTTGACGGCCAGCATCGACCGATCGGTCGGCCAATGGGATTTGGCCACGGGCCAGGAGTTGACGAAGCTCGTGCTCAAGCATCCCGGTGGAGTCACGTCGTTGGCGCTGCTGCCGCCCGGGCGCGCCGTGACAACCTGTGAAGACAACCAGGTGCGGTTGTGGGATCTGGCGACCGCGCAAGTTGTCGAGTCGCTCACTTTCGGCGGCGCTAAGGGGGCGGAAATCGGCATCAACGCCGTCGCGGTGGACGCCGCGGGCAAGCGCCTGCTGGCGGTGAACTCCACCGATCGCGTCGTGCATCTTTGGGACGTGGAGGCGAATCGCGAGCTGCATCGCCCAGGCGCCGCGAACCGCCCATTTCTCGAAGCGCAAGACATCGGCCCCTTGTTGTGGTCGGCCGGCTTCTCGCCGGACGGGAAACGAGTGGCCACCCTCGGCGGAAGCGATGCCCGACTGTGGGACGCGGCCAGCGGCGAGTTGGAGCGGACTTTGGCCCGTCACGGCGCGGTGGCCAGCGCCCGGTTTTCCCCAGACGGGCGGCGGGTCATCACCGGCAGTTGGGACAACTCGGCAAAGATCTGGAACATGGCCAGCGGTCTGGCGGAGTTGAAGCTGGCCGGCCGGCATGCGGGCCACGTCAATAGCGCGACGTTCAGCCCCGACGGGCGCTGGGCTCTGACCGCCAGCGACGACAAGACGGCCTGGCTGTGGAACGCCGTGACGGGCGAGCCGATCCGGCTCTTCAAGGGCCACCAAGATCGCGTAACGCAAGCCGTTTTCTCACCCGATGGCACAAAGGTCTTGACGGCTTCCGCGGATAAGACGGCTCGCTTGTGGACGGCGGCTACCGGCGAGGAATTGCGAAAGTTTACCGGCCACGACGGCGGCCTCCTCTGGGCCGAGTTCAGCTTCGACGGCACGCGCATCATCACCGCCGCGGCCGACAACGAGGCCAAGATTTGGGACAGCGCCGGCGGCGAAGCATTGATGACCCTGTCGGGGCACACCGCCGGCGTCAACTCGGCGACCCTTTCGCGCGACAACCGCCGGGCGCTGACCGGCAGTCAGGACAATTCGGTCAAACTTTGGGACGCCCTCACCGGCAAGGAAATCCTCTCGCTCAAGGAGCACACGCAGGAGGTCACGTCGGTCGCCTTTTCGCCCGACGGCCGCTCGGTCCTCTCGGCCAGCCGCGACGGAGCCGCCATCCTGCGTCCGGCCCTGGACTGGAAACCCGTGCTGGATGAGGAGCGTAGCCAGTAACACATGCTTTCATGGCGTTCGCACGAGAATCAAATCCGCTTAGCCGCAACTTGTAGTCGGCTCGTTTCGACAGCGACGAAGATCGTGCAAAGTCCTCGCGGCCTCAACTGCCTGTGGAATGTTCGTGGCGTGACCGAGGCCACGCGGCGGTCACATCGCCGGCGTTCAGTTCATTGTCGCGAGATTTCGCCAAAAATTCGCCAGGCTATCGGCGCCGCCAAAGAGCGTGGTGAAATGCGTGGAGTCAACGAGCAGGATGTCACCGGCTCGTTGTCCGGTCGGCGGCAACCAAAGCAGGCAATTGAACTCCTTGTTGCCCGCGGCGGTGAACGGGTGCGGACGATCGGGGTCGACAAGTTGCCGGCCTAGAACCACCACTAACTTCGTATCCTGGGTCGTCACTTCATAATGCGGCAAGTGCAGGTGGAAGTTGAAGGTCGTGACGTTGTTCAACAATCCCAGCTTGTCCAGGTCACGAAAGGCTGTCAACGGCGTGATCTCTTTCGTCCCTTTCACGACCGCGGGACGAAGGCCCCATTGATTGATGATGGGAACATCAAGGGCCTTCATCAGCGAACGAGTGAATTGGCTGAATCGCTGCTGCCGAGGCACGAGCTCGTCGCCGTGGTGACGATACTCGATTTGCCGCTGCTTCGGGTCGTCGGTGAAACCAACGTCGTGGTGCGGCGCGAGCAGCAGACAGGTTCCTTCGCGCCGGAGCCACGCGCGGATCGCCTCGATTTCTCCCGACTCCGCCTCCTGCTCGGCCACAAGATGGTCCAGGCCAAACACCATCAGGGTGTCCGTGTCGGCCAGCACCCGCTCGTCGATCGGCAATTTGCAGCCGGCCTGGTCGATGCGCTGAAACACGGCCACGGGATGACCAGTCGCTTCACCGACGATCTGCTGGAACGAAAGCGTCGAGCGATGAAACAGCTCCAGCGTTCCCGCGATGCCTTGAAGGAAATTCATCCTGTCCCACTCGGTGGCCTCGAAAGCCGGCCACGCGACCCGACGTACTTCGGTCATTGTCGAAAACCGATTATCCAACTCGGCAACCTCTCGATTCGTTTCCCAGGGGTAGCTCCAAGTCCAATAGATGCTCACGCGGCGTTTGCCAGGCGTGTGTTTTCGACGGATGTGGTCTTGGTTGTAGGTGCGGGCGCGCTGAAGTGCCGACATTGTTTGCTCCCGATGTAGGGATTCTGGAATTCGTTGTTAGTTCGCTTGCCAAATGTCTTGCCCATTAAGCTGCCGTGTGACGCTGGCCGCCACGCGGCCGAGGATGCCGGCATAGGTTGGGAATGAAAGCGGAACGTGGGCCAATTCATCGACTCGCATGCCGGCGGTGATGGCGATCGCCGCCACCTGCGTAATTTCAACCGCCCGCTCGCCGACGACATGACAGCCGAGAATCTTGTGCGTCGCACGATCAACGACAAGTTTGCAAAAGCCGAACGTGCGGCCGTCGATGATCGTGCGCGTGGTGGCGTCGAAGTGGATCTTCGCCGCGATAATCTCGGATGCCGCCCGGGCTTGCGCTTCGGTTTGTCCGACCTGTGCGTATTCCGGGTCCGTGAAGCTGCCAATGGGATTCACGCCGTTATCCAGCGTCATCGTGGCGCCGCGGACGGCGTTGGTCGCGGCTACAAAACCATCCTGAATCGCCGGCGGAACGAGCAGCAGGCGACCTGTGACATCGCCGGCGGCAAAGATGTGCGGAGCGGACGTTCGCAGATGGGGGTCGACCCTTACATAACCCCGCTGATCGGTCTCGACGCCTGCGGTCGCGAGATTCAGCCCCTTCGTGTTCGCCTGCCAACCGACCGTCACGACCGCGAGCGCTGCGTCCGCGGAGCGCCGTTCGCCGTCCTTGTTGTAGTTCATGCGCACGCCAGTCGATAATTTCTCGAACGATTCGATTTCGCCGAAATTCTCCTGCACAACAACTCCCGCGCTGCGGAACGCAGAAGCGACCGCGGCGGAAATTTCTTGGTCTTCTGTCGGCAGGATGCGCGGGCCGCGCTGAAACCAGTGTACGCGTGAGCCAAACGCGTTGAAGATCGAAACCACCTGCGCCCCGGTCGCGCCGCCTCCAATGACCAGCATCGAGGGCGGCACGCTGGCCAGGCTCCAGGCGTCGCTGTGCGTGTTTGTGAACTCGAATCCCGACACGTCGAGCGGCCGACTGGTTCCACCCGTGCAAAGGATGAACTTTTCGGCCTGCAGCCGCTGGCCGGTCGCTGTTTCGATTGTATGCGGATCGACAAACCGCGCCGCCCCGGCGTGTTCGTAGACGGAAACGCCGACCGAATCAATCTGTTCGCGCCAGGTGGAACGGGCGCGCACGTGGTGGGCGACCTCGCGGACGCGCGCGAGGAGCCGAGGATATTCGAGTACCGGCTCGCTTACGGCAATCCCATACTGTCCGAGTTGCCGGGCCTCGCGGATTAAACGCGCCGCGTGCGCCAGCGTCCGCACGGGTACAGGTCCGTCGTTGGCCGCCATGCCGCCGAACTCGTCGCGCGTGACTAGCGCCGTGCGAGCGCCCAGATCCGCTGCGCGTAGCGCCGCCACGATCCCGGCCGGTCCCGCGCCAATCACGATCACGTCGATCATGTTCGTTCGTCCGCATTATGCTGCAAATAAGTTAATGACTCCCCAGCCCTGCGACGTAACGCATGGCGGCGAGGCCCGGCAAGAAAAAGTAGGCGCCGCCACGTACGTTTGTGAATGCCGGCAGGCCCTTGATCGTCTTGCGGATCGGCCGCTTGGGGATCTTGAATTCCAGCGTGCCGTCCTGGTTGCCGATGATCGGGTCGCGCTCGTTCCGCAGTTCGTGGAAATTGCGATCATTGGCCCACACGTTTTGCGCGAACTCGAACTGGCGAATCAGGCTTGAACAGATCACGAACGCCGCGATGCCGCGTTCCACGCCGTCGTCTGCCGCGCCGTCTGGCAGATGTGGTCCGTAGGTCGCGCCGCGGCGGATCATGCGACGACGATTCATATTGGCCGCCGTGTCGCGCGGGTTCATGCGCCGCATGTGCGAGCCCAGCGGCACCGCGTATCCCAATGGGTCCATCTGCTTGTAATTGAAATTGTTGTTCCGCTGCGGATCGGCGCCCAACTCCGGGTCATCCTTGTCGGGCGCCAGCACGAGCGGCGCGCCGCTGCGCCAACGTCCCATCAGTTTCGCCGCAATGAGTTCCTGTTCCTCAGGCGTCTCGCCGTTGTCGCGGAGGAATTCGCGAAACCGAGCGACATGCTCCTGCAACCGTCGATAAGCCGCGAAGCTGCCGTTGCGCGAGAGGACCTCCGGCTGCGGCAAGTTCGCTGGAGGCCCATCTTCATCCGGGTAGCCGAGAATGAACTCTCCCGGCTTGAGCAGCGGGCCGGAACCGGGAGTCGGCTCGTCACCGCTCCCTTCAATAACCGGCTGCGAGAGCCGGTCGCGATACCCGAAGTGATCGTGGGCGTAACCGAAAGGGGGCGTGGCTTCGAGGTCCAGCGACGAGAGCACTTTGACGCCCTCGCACCGTGCGATAAGCTTTTCCTGCTCCGCCTGAAACCTCGCTCGCTCCGCCGCATCACGGGCGAACAGGATGACGATCGCGTGCATGTCGGGGCTGGCTAATTCTCCGGTCCAGTGATCCGGGTGATTTTCGCCCGTGTCCCCCAGCATCTCCGCACGGGCGACCATCCCCTGCTTGAACTCTTCGGGAAACGTCGCCAGCGAAGCCTCATCCAGGCCGAGCGCCCGCAATCCGTTCCAGGTGAAGGCCACGCTCACCCAGCGATTGTGCTTTTCGACCGAAGCTCGCATCGCCTCCGCCGATTGCACCTCTTGCAAAAAATTGCCCAACCACTGGCGTCCGCCCGCCGGATCGCGAAACGAGAGAAAATCGTATCGTCCTGTGAGTGCGGGCGCACGGGTCAACAGGATGTGTTGAATATCGTCGAACTCCAGCATGCTGGGATTCCTATAGCTCACTGGCTCAGGCTTTCCATGTCACTATCGAATCCCTTTTGTCCAAGCCCAGGCCGCGATGAGCCACCCTTGAGCGAGTCTGCGAAGCGCCACAGTAAAGACCGCTCCCGATTGCGTCATCTGCTTGCCGCGCACATCAAATGTCATGGCGGCTGGCACGACCAAATACGCATTGTCGCCGGTGATGTTGTGGTGCAATGGCTCGCCCAGCGTGACAACATAGCCTGAAGCGCCATGTTGCTCAGCTTCGATCAGCACGTCTCTGTACCAATCTAGGGTCGCCGTCGGGCCCTGCCACACATGCGGCGCCATGCCGTCAAGGATTGTACCGGGAACGGTGAACATCGCTGCCATCCGTTCTCCGTCGCCATCATTGAACGCGTCGATGTATTGGCGAACTACCGCCATCGGATCGGGTGTAATCACTTAATGCAAACCTGCAGAAGATGCGTATTTGAAATCACTGCATTTGGTCGAGCATGTTCGAAAACGCCGCTTTGAGCTTGAGCGCCTTCTTGATCTCGTCGGCACTCACATACGGGTATTCCCCGTATTCCAGGAAGCTCGGGCAATGGTGTTCGCGGACGAACTTGATGAACGCCGGAGCGTTGGTCTTCCAATCCATGGGAAACCCGTCCAGGTTTTCAAAAACCGTGCTGAGACCCGAAACTGCGAAAATGCTCACGGCATCTTCGGTGTACTTGTCGAAGTCCGTATCGAAAATGCCCTGATACATGAAGTAGGTCTCGCCCTTGATGGGGAACAGCACCCAACGAAGGTAGTGCAGCTTGAGCACGGCGAGAACATCCGGTTGCCCAGCGACCGCCTGCTCGATATTGCGAGCGTACTGGTAGAACACCTCCTCGCGACCGGGGATGATCTTCGCCAGAATGGAGAATCCATAGCAGGCTGGAGACTTGGGAAAGATCGGTCCGTACCGGCCCTGCTCCGCGCTGTCCTTGCTGAAGCCCCCTTTCGGAATCGCCATGGCCGCCGGCTTCGTCCAGTCTTGATTCAACGCCTCTGACATATTCGTGTGCCTTTTCTGGTGAGCGGTTACGGCAAAGGGATCGCCACGTTTTTTGCGGACTCAAAATACGAAAAACGTGCGAGCGCCTCTTTCCGCATAAACCCATTGGTCTGCAACAGACTGCTGACCGGGCGACGCCATGGGGAATTTTGCGGGCAACTCGCCTGCAGGAATCGCCGTAGAGCATTCTCACATAAGACCTTATATCTCACAAGTTCCGATCTTGTTTCGTCACCCAGCGAATTGGACATCACCAGCGCGCGTGCGAAAGCTCGTGCAACCCGCCGAGCAAGCTCGCATTTGAGACGGCCGAGGATGGGCGCAACCCCTTTCCCAACCAGCTCTACCTGGACAGGATTTCGATGCCCGTGTAGATTAGTCGATTCGGGAAAGCCGAAAGAGATATTCGGTGGACGAGGAAGGATGTAACTGGAAACAAAGCGAAAGGAGGATTTGTGGTTAAGTTGAACGTTCGGGACCGTGAGTCGATTCAAGAGGCCGTCCGACGGTTCCGCAAGTTGGTCGAACGCAGCGGCATCAAAAAGGAAATGCGCCGCAAAGAGTATTACGAGAAGCCCAGCGAAACACGCCGCCGCGCCCGATTGCGTGCCGAGCGCCGCACGCGCCGCACCGTGCTAGGGCCGATGGCCCGGTAGATTCCTAATGTTGCGCGCTGCTGAGGCTGAAGATCGGCAGCAGCAGCGCCATGCCGATCGTGCCCACGACCACGCCCATGACCGAGATCAGGATCGGTTCGATCACGCTCGTCACCGCCTTCAGCGACGTCTCGACCTCCTGGTCGTAGTAGTTGCTGACGCGCTCCAGCACCGGACCGAGCTTGCCGGTCTGTTCGCCCGCCGAGAACATCTGTATTAGCATCGGCGGTATCAGGGGCGAGTGGTTCAGCGACTCGCAGATCTGGCTGCCAGAGACCACCTGGTCGGACACCCGGTTCCAGAGCGCCTCGTAATAAAAATTGCCGGCGACTTCCGACGAGAGCTTCAAGGCGTCGAGCATCGGGATACCGCTGGAGAGCATCGTTCCCAACGTGCGCACGCTGCGGCTGATGACCACTTTGCGCGTCATCGGTCCCACCAAGGGCAGATTGATCTTCACCCAATCCCACGCCTGGCGGCCGGGCTCGGTGCGGCGGCCATAAATGAAGCCGGCCACGAGTCCCGCGACGACGACCAGCCAGGCGTACCAATAGTCGATCAGCCCGGTGGAAATGACCATCATGACCTTGGTGGCCATCGGGAGCTTGACCCCCTTGCTGCTGAACATCGGCATGAACTTCGGCATGACGAAGGTCAACAGGAAAATCGTCACGCCGACCGCCAACGCCAGCATCACGCAGGGATAGGCCATGGCGGCCTTCACCTTCCCGCGCGTCTCGATTTCCTTACGCAGATAATGGGCGATGCGATCGAGCATCGTGCCCAGCGTGCCGGTCGCCTCGCTGGCCTTGATCAGCGAGATGTAGGTGCGGTCGAATTGCGCCGGGTGTTTGGCCAGCGCGCTGGAGAAATCCTCGCCCTGTTCGACCGCGGTTTTCAATTCCTGCAGAATCTTCTTGAGCGTGGGATTCTGTTCCTGCGAAGCCATCCCCTCCAAGGCCACGGAGAGCGTAATGCCGGTGTCGACCATCACGGCCAATTGGTTGGTGGCGTAGACGATGTCGTTGCGCGTCACGCGGCGGGCGAAGAGTCCCGAGCCGCCGCCGGTCTCCTCGGCCGGTTTGACCTCGACCACCTGGTAGCCGTCGCGGCGCAAGCGCTGGCCGGCTTCTTCGGCCGTCGGCGCGTCGATTGTGCCGTCGAGCATGTTGCCGCGCATGTCGCGCACCTGGTAGGCGAACGTGGCGTTCATTCACCCTCCTTGGCGGCCGATTCGAGCGGATCGCGCGTTTCGCCGACGACGTGCAAGATTTCCTCGATCGTCGTGATCCCCTCGCGCATCTTGCGGAAGCCGTCTTTGCGGAGCGTGATCATTCCGTTGCGTTCGGCGATGGCGCGGATATTGCCGACCGAGGGATTGGAAATCACCGCGTCGCGAAGTTCGTCATCGAGCGTCAACAGTTCGTGAATGCCGATGCGCCCGCTGTAGCCCGTGTTGCGGCAGCGTTTACATCCGGCGCCGCGAAAGAACTCTTCCATCTCGAATCCCATCCGATCGAGCGCCTTGCGCACGTTGCGCGGCGGCTCGTAGGGCTGGCGGCATTTCGGACAGATCCGCCGCACCAGCCGCTGGGCCAAAACCATGTTGAGCGCCGCTCCCAGCAGGTAGGGCTCGATGCCGATGTTGATCAGGCGCGTGATGGCCGAGCAGGCGTCGTTGGTGTGCAGCGTGCTGAACACCAAGTGGCCGGTGAGCGCGGCCTGGATGGCGGTCCTTCCGGTGTCCTCGTCGCGGATCTCGCCGACCATGATCACGTCGGGATCTTGGCGCAGCAGCGTGCGCAGCGCCTTGGAGAACGTCAGCCCGACCTTCTCCTGCACCTGGAATTGATTAATCAGCGGCAGGTTGTACTCGATCGGATCTTCGACCGTGCAGACGTTGTTTTCCATCGAGCTGATGTTGTTCAGCGCGGCGTAGAGCGTGGTGCTTTTGCCGCTGCCGGTGGGCCCGGTCACGAGCGCGATCCCGTTGGGCGCGCGGATGTTCCGCTGCAGCTCGGTGAGAATATCCTCGGCAAAGCCCAGGTCCTCAAGCACCAGCGACACGCTGCGGGTGTCCAACACGCGAATGACTGTCTTTTCGCCGCGCGCGTTGGGAAACGTGCTGCAGCGCAAGTCGATCTTGCGCTTGTCCATCAGCACGTGGATGCGCCCGTCCTGCGGCAGGCGGCGCTCGCTGATGTCCATCCCCCCCATGATTTTGATGCGGCTGGTGACCGCGTTCACCAGGTGGATCGGCACTTCGAGCGACTTGTAGAGCCGACCGTCGATGCGGTAGCGGACGCGCAGCACCTTCTCGGCGGGCTCGATGTGAATGTCGCTGGCGCCCTCCTTGACCGCGTTGTAGATGATGAAGTTCACCAGGCGGATGACCGGCGACTGGCCGGCGGCGTCTTCGATGTTGCCGATGTCGTCGACGGTCTCTTCGATCAGCTCGACGTCGTCGGAGACATTATCGTCAATGATGTCGTCGATGACGAAGACCTTCGAGTTCGGCAGCGTCGTGATCATCCGCCGGATGTCTTTGATCGTGGCGACGACCAGTTGCACCTTGAGTTGCGTCAACTGGGCGATTTCCTCGAACAGGAACAGGTTCGAAGGTTCCGAGACCGCCAGGGTCAAGGTGTCGCCGATGACATACAGCGGCAGGACGAGGTTCTTCTCGACGAATTCCCGCGGCAGGACGTCGACGATCCGAGAGTCAAAGATGCGGGTTTCGAGCTTCGCGTAGGGTAGGCGATACTCGCTGGCGATGCACTCCGCGACCTGGTCGTCGCTGCATGCCGAGATATCGACCAGGATTTCGCCCAGCAGCTTGCCTTTGTGGGCCAGGTGCTGTTCGGAAAGGGCGTTGACGAGCCCTTCCTGCGTGAGGTATCCCTTCTGGACCAGCAGGTCGCCCAAACGCGGCTGTGCTTCTTGGGTTGTCGCCATGTTGTTGGTCGCTTCTTGCGTCGCCGGCCAGTTGATTTAGGATCGGCCGAAGAATAACTTCCATCTTCGTAACCCCTCACCGTGCCCTCTCCCGCAAGGGGAGAGGGTGTCGTGGAGAAGTTATTCTTCGGCCGGTTCTTATCGGAAGCTTTTCACCGCGTCGACGACGCTTTCAAAAACCTCCAGCCGCTCGTCGAGTCGCGTCATCTCCAGGATCTTGCGATTGCTCAGGTTGGTGGTCGCAATTTTCAAGTCGCCTCCCAGATCGCGCAGTTGGCTCTGGGAATTCACCAGGGCTGTCAGTCCCTTGCTGTCGAGTGTTTCGGTGCTGTCCAGGTCGAGCACGACCAGACGCCGTTCGAGCGTGGCCACGAGGTGCTCAAAAGCGTCCGCTTGTTCAGCGCCGAGCTCTTCGGGCGAGTGGACCACGATCACGGAGCCAAAGATTTCGGTAGGCAAGTGCATGGCGATGTCTCCGGCTCTACGTCGCCGCGGTGGGCTCCATCTGCAGGGCTTGATTCACGACGTTGACCACTTCACGCGGGCTGAACGGCTTGGCGATGATGCCCAGGACGTTCCACTTCTCGGCCATGTCCCGCGGCGAGAGCTCGAAGCCTTTGGCGGTGAGCATGTAGATCAGCAGGTCGCTCGTTTCCGGAGTGCTGCGGATGCGTTCGATCAGGCCCAGGCCGCTGAGCCGAGGCATCTGGCAGTCGGTGATCAGCAGGTCGGGTTTGCAGCGCTGGATGGCCTGCCAACCCAATTCTCCGTCGGCGGCGCACTCCACGACGTAGCCGGCCCGCGTGAGTTTGAATTCCGCGGCTCGAATGATATGGATTTCGTCGTCGCACAACAGGATGCGTTTGCTCATGTCTGAGTCTCCTCGTGCTGGGCCGCTTAGGAACGGCCGAAGAATGACTTCCGTTTTTCTCAACCCCTCACCCTGCCCTCTCCCGCGAGGGGAGAGGGGTGTCGTGGAGAAGTTATTCTTCGGCAGTTCCTTACTCCTTGGAGCGCGCGGCGCTGGGAATCGTAATCGTAAACGTGCTGCCCACGTCCGGTTGGCTCGTCACCGTCAACTTTCCGCTGTGGACGTCCTCGACGATGTGTTTGGCCAACGGCAGCCCCAGCCCCGTGCCCGGCGCCATGTTCTTGTTTTTTTCCACGCGATAAAACTTGCTGAAGACTTTGGCGCAATCTTCTTCGGTGAGGCCGACGCCGGTGTCTTCCACCTCGAACTGCACGTCCTGGCCGCACATCCGGCTGCGGAGGGTGACCTTGCCGCCGGCGGGCGTGTATTTCACCGCGTTGGAAAGCAGGTTGATGGCCGCTTGCAACATCATGTCACGATCGACATGCACGCCCAGATACATCGGGCTGAGATCCTGCACGAGCGTGATCTGCTTGGCCTCGGCCGACGGCTGCACGACGTTGGCCCCCTCGACCAGGATCTCGTTGAGCGGCTGGCTCAGCTTGTTGACCTTGACCACGCCGGCCTCGATCCGGGCCAGGTTCAGCAGATTGTCGATCAGCCGCTGCAAGCGGTCGGCTTGCCCGTTGATGACCTTGAGGAACTCTTCTCGCGTTTCATCGTCCTCGGCGTCGCCGTCGGCCAGCAGCTCGACGTAGGCCTTGATCCCGGCCAGCGGAGTTTTCATCTCGTGGCTGGCCGCGGAAACAAACTCGGCGTTGTGCCGCTGAATGATTTTCTGGGCGCTGATGTCGCGCATCACCGCCACAACTCCCTCGTTCCCCTCGGCAGCGGCGGCTGCGCCGTCGGAGTCAGCCGGAATGCTGGTGGCGGTAATGCTGTACCAGCGCTTGTCTCCCTCGGGTCCTTGCAGCTCCACCTCTTCGGTGCGGCTGGTGCGCACCTTGCGGCGACGTGTATCGTTCAATAGCGCCACGAGCTTGTCGCAGCGCACCAGTTGCGAGAGGATCCGCTTCTCGGTGGCCTGCAAGTCGATGCCCAACAGTTTCTGCGCGCCTTTCCAGCACATTGGGATCCTAAGCTTAGAATTCCACGTGGACAAGTTGTCGCGGCCGCTTCTATAGTGTCACCTAAATACTAGTGACTCCAGCGTAACTGGACTGGCCACAGTTAGGCCGCAAATGTAATCACACTGGCTCACCTTCGGGTGGGCCTTTCTGCGTTCGCGAGTGGACCCGATAAGCTCATGGAGCGGCGTAACCGTCGCACAGGAAGGACAGAGAAAGCGCGGATCTGGGAAGTGACGGACAGAACGGTCAGGACCTGGATTGGGGAGGCGGTTGCCGCCGCTGCTGCTGACGGTGTGACGTTCTCTGTTCCGGTCACACCACATACGTTCCGCCATTCCTATGCGATGCACATGCTGTATGCCGGTATACCGCTGAAAGTTCTGCAAAGCCTGATGGGACATAAGTCCATCAGTTCAACGGAAGTCTACACGAAGGTTTTTGCGCTGGATGTGGCTGCCCGGCACCGGGTGCAGTTTGCGATGCCGGAGTCTGATGCGGTTGCGATGCTGAAACAATTATCCTGAGAATAAATGCCTTGGCCTTTATATGGAAATGTGGAACTGAGTGGATATGCTGTTTTTGTCTGTTAAACAGAGAAGCTGGCTGTTATCCACTGAGAAGCGAACGAAACAGTCGGGAAAATCTCCCATTATCGTAGAGATCCGCATTATTAATCTCAGGAGCCTGTGTAGCGTTTATAGGAAGTAGTGTTCTGTCATGATGCCTGCAAGCGGTAACGAAAACGATTTGAATATGCCTTCAGGAACAATAGAAATCTTCGTGCGGTGTTACGTTGAAGTGGAGCGGATTATGTCAGCAATGGACAGAACAACCTAATGAACACAGAACCATGATGTGGTCTGTCCTTTTACAGCCAGTAGTGCTCGCCGCAGTCGAGCGACAGGGCGAAGCCCTCGGCTGGTTGCCCTCGCCGCTGGGCTGGCGGCCGTCTATGGCCCTGCAAACGCGCCAGAAACGCCGTCGAAGCCGTGTGCGAGACACCGCGGCCGGCCGCCGGCGTTGTGGATACCTCGCGGAAAACTTGGCCCTCACTGACAGATGAGGGGCGGACGTTGACACTTGAGGGGCCGACTCACCCGGCGCGGCGTTGACAGATGAGGGGCAGGCTCGATTTCGGCCGGCGACGTGGAGCTGGCCAGCCTCGCAAATCGGCGAAAACGCCTGATTTTACGCGAGTTTCCCACAGATGATGTGGACAAGCCTGGGGATAAGTGCCCTGCGGTATTGACACTTGAGGGGCGCGACTACTGACAGATGAGGGGCGCGATCCTTGACACTTGAGGGGCAGAGTGCTGACAGATGAGGGGCGCACCTATTGACATTTGAGGGGCTGTCCACAGGCAGAAAATCCAGCATTTGCAAGGGTTTCCGCCCGTTTTTCGGCCACCGCTAACCTGTCTTTTAACCTGCTTTTAAACCAATATTTATAAACCTTGTTTTTAACCAGGGCTGCGCCCTGTGCGCGTGACCGCGCACGCCGAAGGGGGGTGCCCCCCCTTCTCGAACCCTCCCGGTCGAGTGAGCGAGGAAGCACCAGGGAACAGCACTTATATATTCTGCTTACACACGATGCCTGAAAAAACTTCCCTTGGGGTTATCCACTTATCCACGGGGATATTTTTATAATTATTTTTTTTATAGTTTTTAGATCTTCTTTTTTAGAGCGCCTTGTAGGCCTTTATCCATGCTGGTTCTAGAGAAGGTGTTGTGACAAATTGCCCTTTCAGTGTGACAAATCACCCTCAAATGACAGTCCTGTCTGTGACAAATTGCCCTTAACCCTGTGACAAATTGCCCTCAGAAGAAGCTGTTTTTTCACAAAGTTATCCCTGCTTATTGACTCTTTTTTATTTAGTGTGACAATCTAAAAACTTGTCACACTTCACATGGATCTGTCATGGCGGAAACAGCGGTTATCAATCACAAGAAACGTAAAAATAGCCCGCGAATCGTCCAGTCAAACGACCTCACTGAGGCGGCATATAGTCTCTCCCGGGATCAAAAACGTATGCTGTATCTGTTCGTTGACCAGATCAGAAAATCTGATGGCACCCTACAGGAACATGACGGTATCTGCGAGATCCATGTTGCTAAATATGCTGAAATATTCGGATTGACCTCTGCGGAAGCCAGTAAGGATATACGGCAGGCATTGAAGAGTTTCGCGGGGAAGGAAGTGGTTTTTTATCGCCCTGAAGAGGATGCCGGCGATGAAAAAGGCTATGAATCTTTTCCTTGGTTTATCAAACGTGCGCACAGTCCATCCAGAGGGCTTTACAGTGTACATATCAACCCATATCTCATTCCCTTCTTTATCGGGTTACAGAACCGGTTTACGCAGTTTCGGCTTAGTGAAACAAAAGAAATCACCAATCCGTATGCCATGCGTTTATACGAATCCCTGTGTCAGTATCGTAAGCCGGATGGCTCAGGCATCGTCTCTCTGAAAATCGACTGGATCATAGAGCGTTACCAGCTGCCTCAAAGTTACCAGCGTATGCCTGACTTCCGCCGCCGCTTCCTGCAGGTCTGTGTTAATGAGATCAACAGCAGAACTCCAATGCGCCTCTCATACATTGAGAAAAAGAAAGGCCGCCAGACGACTCATATCGTATTTTCCTTCCGCGATATCACTTCCATGACGACAGGATAGTCTGAGGGTTATCTGTCACAGATTTGAGGGTGGTTCGTCACATTTGTTCTGACCTACTGAGGGTAATTTGTCACAGTTTTGCTGTTTCCTTCAGCCTGCATGGATTTTCTCATACTTTTTGAACTGTAATTTTTAAGGAAGCCAAATTTGAGGGCAGTTTGTCACAGTTGATTTCCTTCTCTTTCCCTTCGTCATGTGACTTGATATCGGGGGTTAGTTCGTCATCATTGATGAGGGTTGATTATCACAGTTTATTACTCTGAATTGGCTATCCGCGTGTGTACCTCTACCTGGAGTTTTTCCCACGGTGGATATTTCTTCTTGCGCTGAGCGTAAGAGCTATCTGACAGAACAGTTCTTCTTTGCTTCCTCGCCAGTTCGCTCGCTATGCTCGGTTACACGGCTGCGGCGAGCGCTAGTGATAATAAGTGACTGAGGTATGTGCTCTTCTTATCTCCTTTTGTAGTGTTGCTCTTATTTTAAACAACTTTGCGGTTTTTTGATGACTTTGCGATTTTGGGAAAG
>JADMIO011280089.1_pt1 | contig 19875 bp, 18 predicted proteins | sample 8958161 | NCBI WGS metagenome assembly JADMIO01 (sample SAMN16585339, study PRJNA669376) | soil metagenome | isolation source: Crop rotation soil | place: USA: Cullars Rotation, Alabama | collected 2011
GTTCAAACACCGGGCCTTCGTTTTTTAACCAGACTGTACCTCACCGCGTGATTTCCCCGAGGCTCATCTCTCGAAACGTGCGCATGGTCTGCTCGGCGGCGCGATCGGGGTCAGGGTAGGGGAAGGCTTCGGCCGAAATGTAACCGCTGTATTTGATTTCGCGTAGCGCGTCAAAGATCGGCTTAAAGTCAGTGTGTCCAAGACCTGCCGGCCGGCGGTTGCTATCGACGAAATGCACATGCCCGAGACGCGCTCCGGCGGCGCGAATGGCATCGGCTATCGAAACTTCCTCGATGTTCATGTGAAAAAGATCAGCGAGGATCTTGACGTTCGATGGCAGGCCCGCAAGAAAAGGCAGGACATCTTCAATTCGATTGAGGAGATTCGTTTCGTAACGATTGAGATGCTCGTAGAGGATCGTAACGTTCTTATTTGCTGCGCGCCCAGCCAGATCCTGTAGTGCCTCTTGCAGAAGATCGAGTGCCTTCTCACGAGGAATCTCGCCTTCAGCCCTGCCTTGCATCGAACCGATGATGACAGCGGCTCCGAAGGGGGCGGCCAGTTCGATAAAGCCGGAAATGAACTCGCGAGCGCGAGCGCGAATGTCCGGTGAAGCTGAAGTGAGCGTGAGTTTGTGCCTTAACCATCCGCCGCCCGTTCCAATCGTGGCGAGAGCGAGATGATTTTCACGAAGCAATTGATTCAGTTCTCTTGGAGCGAGCGCCTCCAGAGCCGGCGGAAAAACCTCGATCGCCGCGTAACCGAACTGGGCCGCTTTACGGCAGGCGGCAGGCAAATCATCCCAAAAGATAAAGGGTCCACCGCGGGCTTCGGGGACAAGTGAAACTGTGACGCAAGGCTTCATTTAAACCGAAACGAGAATGAGATTTCCATAGGCAGTTGTGTCCCCGGTGCGAATCAATCCAATAGCGTGCGGCACGCGTTTTTTGAATTCGATATGCGGTTCAAAATGCATTGGCACCCCGCGGCAGGAGCTCTCGAAAAGTGATTTTGTTTCCCCGGTATTGTGTGACAGGAATTCTTCCGCCATGTGAACGGCGCCCGCTTTGAAGTTCGGCAGGATCGCTTCGAGCACCTGCGGGATGGTCGGAATTCCGCGCACAAGCGCGAGATCAACGGTTTCAATTTGCGGCCAAAATGGAAAGGCCGCGTCTGCTATCACGAGCGCGTTCGTATGCCGGATCCGGCAAAGAAGGTGACTGAGCTGCGGATTAATAATTCCCTGGATTAACATTTAAAGCTTTCGTAGCAGACGAGATGAGAAGTCTCTGATTTTCCGCCGGAATTGGAAATTTTTATTTTTTGCGCTTGATCCGAAGCGTTTCGCCAAGACGTCCGAACACGCTCTTTTTGCGTGTGACGGTTTCGCGCGGCATCGGGGCGCACGGCGCCGAACATTCCGGACAAAACTTCAGAAACTCGCCATTCAATCGCTTCATCAGGCGCACGCAATCATTGCACCACCAATTCTCGCATTTAGTACAACGAAACGTGGCGGCTACCTCGCGATGATTAAAGCAAGCCGGGCTGCCATCATCCAAAAAAGCCGCGCCCGGCGCTTCTTCGAATTTGATCTCAGGAATCGAGATGTTCACCTCGCCAAGCTCGGTCGCGAAATCGATCTCTCCGAGGGTGAGGGTATCGCCGCGCTGTAGAACACCTTTGGCGATCTGCTTTTGATTGATGAAGGTGCCGTTGGTCGAATTCAAATCGCGCACTGCCACGGCGATCTCAGCTACCTGCAATTCGCAATGAAAACTGGAGATGCTTGGCTCGCTAATCTGAATGTCATTATCCGGGTGGCGGCCAATGCGGTTAAGACCGTCCTTCAGCTCGATCTCCCGGCCTGCCTCTCCCCCCGTTTTAATAATGAGCTTCGGCATGAACTACCCTGCGTGTTGGACTAGATACCCCTGGGGAACGGAGTTGTCACGCCGGTTATGCGGCAGATCAACCAGATAGTCAATCAGATCGAACATGCCGCAAGACAACGGGACAGTTCGGAACTCGCCTTAGCTTTATGGTCATTCACTTGATCGGCACGCTGGCTTTCTCCGTGGGATTGCGGCGGTGCGAACCCGGAAGATCGCGTTGGCTTTATTCAACGTGTTGGCCTTGATCTACGGACATGCCATTCGTTTCAAACACCGTTCCTGGCGAAGAGGCTGGAAATGTCCTGCAGCATGCCGGCTAAAACACTCTGCCGGCCGATTTCAAATCCGTAACGTATTGATTCGTCTTGCAATTTGCGCTTTCGACAGACACTTTTGTCAGCATGAGAGCATTGTCCAAACGGCAATTCGCCCGGAATCCATCGATGGCCTCACATTTGAAACCTGGAGAATCGCTGCAGATTGAGGACGGGAAGGAGCCACTCGTTCTTTCTCGCCGGAAACGGGTCCGGCTGACGGCGGACCAGATTCATGCGGAATTAGATCGAATTTGTGAAGGTGCTCCGGCGCAAGATACCCAAGCCGCTCTCAGAGACCTGCGTGGATGACAATTTATCCAGATGCATCTTTCCTGGTGTCGTGGCTCTATAAACCAGACCCACTCAACGCGAAGGCTCGCGGCTGGTTTGCGAAACACCAGGCCGGTGACTTCTTGATTTCGGATTGGACCCGATTTGAAACGGTTAACACCCTCCGCGATCTACGCCTCCGTCCGCATCCGCCGAAGAGCCACGTTGTGGAAGCTTTGCGCCGGTATTTATCTCACCTGCTGAGGATCGGGCCATTCGAGTTTGCGCCGGTCGACTGGAATGAGGTCATCAAGGATACGTACCAGATTAGCGCTGCCTTCGCTGGCCGGATTAAAGCTCGCAGCGCGGATACGTTACACATTGCGATCCTTGAGCAAATAAATCCGGATGTATTCGTCTCGGGCGACCGAGATCAGTTAGCATTGGCGGTGGCGCGGGGATTTCGATGTGAATGCTTTTATTGAGACGGGCTGCTTTTAGGCCTCTGAATAGCTTCATTGGACAGATTGGTATCCCCAAAGATTCAAAGGGAGCTGAGTTGTTCCAATTGTCGCAACAATTCGGATGAGGTGGCAATGAGGCGCTCGACGGAGTCCGGCGATATACCGACTCGGGCGGCGTCATCGAGCAAAGTCGCGTGGTCGCTGGTTTGGGCGGTGGCCACGGAATGGGCAATGGAATTGGCGAGGTAAACAACGTTCGAGATTGTAAGAACCGGGCCGGGAAATAATTGGTGATGGAAAGCAGCGGCCTCGATAATTGGTTCGGGCAGCCTCCACTGATGCAAAAGGCAGGCGCCCACTTCAGCGTGGTCTGTCCCGAGAACTTTTTGTTCGGCGGCGATTCCGGATTGTGCACGGCTTTCGAGGGTGGCATTCAGTTCGCGTTGAAGGTCGGGAGGCAAGACTTGATTGAGGACGATCTTGCCGATGTCATGGAGAAGACCGCCGGTGTAGGAAGTTGATTCGTCGAGTTCGACGGAGCCGGCGGAAGAGACCAACGTTTCGGCACATTTGGCGGTGAGGAAGGAGTGGCGCCAAAGTTCTCCTTCGTCCATGGCGTAAGTGAGGGCTTTTCGGCTAAGGATACCGCTGAGGCTGACGGCGATGGCAAGGCGATAGACTTCGCCGTGGCCAAGGTAGAAGAGAACCTCCCGCAAGGAGGCAACGGGTTCGGCCAGGCCGAAGTAGGCGGAATTTGCCAGAGCGAGCAGCTTGGCGCTCAGGACCGCGTCGCGCTCGACAGCCTGCTCGACGGCGGGTTGGTCCACGTCGGCCCGGTTGAGCAATCCGAGCAGGTTGACGACGGTAGGAGCGGGCGCGGACAACTCCGTGACACGCGCAACGAGTTCTTCCGCTTTCTTGGATGGGAGCCAGTCGGGCACGAATGAAGTTACCCCAAAGCAGCCATTTGCTTCTGGGTGTGGAGAAAGAAATCGAGATAATAAACGAGACGGTCTTTCATTTCTTTGCGGGGAACGATGGAGTCGATCAGACCGCGGTCGAGGAGAAATTCGGCGGTTTGAAAGCCGGGAGGAAGCTCGGATTGGGTTGTATCCTTAATGACCCGCGGCCCAGCGAAGCCGATCATGGCGCCCGGTTCAGCGAGAATCAGATCGCCAACGCTGGCAAAACTGGCCATTACGCCGGCGTAAGTCGGATGAGTCAGGATGCTGATGTAAGGCAACTTATTTTTCCCGTGGTAAGCGAGAGCGCCGCAGGTCTTGGCCATCTGCATGAGACTGAACATACCCTCGTACATCCGCGCGCCGCCACTGGTGGAAATGATAATGACGGGCAGGCCTTTGGACGTTCCGGCTTCGATCAAACGCGTGAGCTTCTCGCCGACGACCGCGCCCATGGAACCGCCGAGGAAGCTGAAATCCATCACACCTAAAGCGGCTTTGTGGTGACCGATCTTTCCGATCCCTGTGATGACGGCGTCCTTGAAGCCAGTTGTTTTCTGGTAGGTGGTGATCTTGTCGGGATACGAGGGAAAATTAAGAAGGTCCACGCTGGAGACATCTGCGTCCATTTCTTGAAAGGAACAGGTCTCCACGAGGGAATGGATTCGCTCCCGAGCCCCGATGGGGAAATGGTGCTGGCAGTGCTGGCAGACTTTGAGGTTCTCATCCAGCTCTTTGTCGTAAAGCATTGTGGAACACTTCGGGCACTTCACCCAAAGGCCTTCCGGGATTTCTTTCTTCTTTGATTTCGCGGAGGAGAGTTTTGGTTTCTTAAGGAAAGTTGTGCTGGAGTTTGGCGGGGGGGGTGTGACGGCTGGTTCGACGCTTTCCAAACCGAGCGACTTTTTTGTAAATGAGCTCGTGGCCATTTTGTTTCAAAAGCGGACTCTTCCCCGAGTTCGTTAACTTCAGCAAACGCCGGTTTTTCCGGAGCGCTTCCCGCTTATATTTCCATTGGTGCGCGATCTTACTACTGAAGGCCGCCACGGGCAACTGTCCAAACATCCACCATGGATGCCCCGTTGAGCATCAACATCTTAGCACAAGCGTCGGCCGTTGCCCCGGTGGTTAAGACATCGTCGACGAGGACAATTCGTTCACCCTGCAAAGGTTTCGCTCCTCGATATGCGAAGGCTCGTTTGACGTTCTCGGCACGTTGAGCGCGGGTCAGGCGAGTCTGGGTTTGGGTCCGTTCCTTGCGGCGGAGCAGCCGGTTGTTCACAGGAATTCCCGTGCGTTTGCTTAAGAGTCTGGCCAAACGAACGGATTGGTTGAAAGAGCGCTCGCGGAGCTTGAGCCAGTGGAGAGGAATGGGAACGATCAGGTCCCAGTTTTCGGGATCGAGATTGGGCCCAGCGCTACGAAGGAAAATATCCGCCAGGAAAGGTTCAAACCAATTTGCCTGATTGTATTTGTAGCGGTGGATCACGTCCTGAACCAGGCCGGTGAGTTTGACGGCGGCGCGTGCGGCGCGAAAGTGCAAGTGCTGGTCGCCGCAGTTGGCGCATTCAAATGAGAGGGTGATCTCGCCATCAAAAGGCAGGCCGCAACGGCGGCAGAAGGGTTCGACGATGAATTGAACGCCTTCAGGTCGCGTCCAGCACCGGGCGCAAACGAAGCCTTCCTTTGGCGTGGCTGACTCGCTTTTGCAAATCTGGCAAATCTCGGGATAAAAAAACGCCGTCAGCCGCTGGACGGCGGCAGAAAGAGGAGCGAATGCAGCAATATCAGGCCTCATCTTTTTTCCTCACAGGCAATGTTTGCTTCAAAGCGATCAGCATGAGCACAAGCACGAGAGTGGTGCTCCAATTCTCGACCAATCTGCCACTGCCAAACATTGAAGAACCCGCTGCCGGAGCTTCCTTCGTCCCAAATTCAAAGAGTTTCATCCAGAAAACGCACGCGCTGTGATAGCCGATGGAGAAAAGAAGCGAGCTGGTCCGCTCGAGTCCAAGGCAAAGGATGACACCGAGAAGGAACAGATTGAAAAACGCGGGAACCAGCGCTCCAAGATCAGTGAATCCCGAAAGCATTTGGATCAGCACGACCAGCCCCGAATACCAGCGGACTTCCTCGGGTTCGGCTGGATGACCGAAGAAGTGTAAATAAGCGTAAATCACGCTGCTGATCGTGGCGGCGGCCCAAAAAGGATGTTCGCGGCGTAAAATCCCGAAAAGAGCTCCGCGAAAGAGAATTTCTTCAAGTGTGGAAACGATTACCGCGCTAATCGCTGCACCGCGCAGGTGCCTGGACCACTCCGCCGCGGAATGGCTCAGATCGAAAAGGCGGAAATGAAGGCTGACCGTGATCGCGACGGCGAAAGCCAGCGCGGCAAAGCCCCAAACCAGTCCATGCAACGCATCGCCGCCGTTGCGAAGGTCTGCCTTTAAGCCCAGCTCGCTGGCAGATTTGATCCGCAAGGTTTTAAATAACCGGGGCAGCCCAAGAAAACCAAGCAGCAGGAGACAGCGGCCAACAAAGCGAAAGAAGGGCTGTCCCGCCATGGTCGCCATAAAAGACCGTGCATGATCGTAGAGGGGCCCGAACCCCATCAGAATCCGATGCGGTTCGGCCATAAACTGAACAGTGGCCTGCAGACGCGGCGCGATAAGGGCCCCCGCCAAAAAAACGAGGCCGATATAGAGCGCCAGGCAAAACAGCGCGGGCCGCGCACGCTGGGCTTCAATGACCGGGGGACTGGCGGTTTCGGGGGATGGCGGATCGGTGGCAGACTCGGGAGCAGTCATGGTATCCATCTCTTGCCGCGTTCACCGACGCGATGCCATGTTCGCCGGAACAATCAGGCCAAATAGAACATGGTATCGCCAATTTGAAAGGTTTGGCCCGCTTTGAGAAGCATGGGCGAAGCGATCTTATTCCCGTTAACGAGCGTCCCGTTGCGTGAACCGAGGTCTTCGAGCAGGAACCCGTCTGGGCTCCGCGTAAGCTGGCAATGGCGTCGGGAGGCTTTCAAATCCTGGATCACCACGTCACAATCGGTGCCTCTTCCGATTACGACCGAGTCGCGCTTTTGGAGACTCGTCTCAATCAGCGTTTTCTCCGGCCCGCCACTGACTTTCAGCGCGCGGGGAATGTGTGATTTGTCAGCGTCTTTGTCCGGCACAAGGCGCAGTTTAGCGAAGTTGCCTGGCCGCGCAAGACAACGATTTTTCCAAAGAGGTGGATCGCATGGAAGTGTCGATTTGCTAATCACTCCCGCTGCTGTATATAGCGCCTGAATTGATGAATCGCTTCAGCGCAATTATTTTTGATATGGACGGAGTGATCGTGGATAGCGAGCCGCGCCACGAACGCGCTTTTCGGGAGATTTTCCAGGAAATGGGCTACGGAGAAACCCACGGGATTGACTTTGCGGCTTATTATGGCCGCTCGGATCGAGCGTTGTGGCTTGATTTCATTGAGAAACATAAGCCAGCCCACTCGCTCGAAGAATTGGCCGATTGGAAGCAGCGCCGATTTCTTGAAATGATTCGCGAGGAACAGCCGATCTTCGAGGATCTACCCGAGCTGGTCGAACGGCTTTCCGAACGATATAAATTGGGGCTCGCATCCGGCTCGTTTCATCCGGTGATCGATGTGATCCTGTCGATGGAAGACTTGCGCCAATATTTCCCGGTCGTGGTCAGCGTGCAGGACGTCTCCCGCGGCAAACCGGCCCCGGACGTCTTTCTGAGAGCCGCCGAGCTGCTGCAGGTCAGGCCGGCGGAATGTTGCGTTATTGAAGATGCAGCGGCGGGGGTGGAAGCAGCACGCGCGGCGGGAATGACCGCGATCGCGATTACGAATTCATTGCCGAAAGAGAAGCTCGCTCGGGCGCATCACGTGGTTTCGAGTTATGAGGAAATCGATCGGTTGTTGTTGATCTGAGCCTTCATCTCCGCTTGGACGTGGTCTTACTTTTGTTCGGAGCAGATTAAGACCAAGATTAAGAGTAAGAGTAGGAGTAAGAATTGTTGGGGCGATGGAGTGCCGGTTTGCCTCGCTCCTCGGGAAAATGCTACGTTTTCGAGATGGATGTTTATGATCATCCCACTTTTGCCATGGCCTGCCAGCAATTCGAGCGCGTGGCCGATCGCTTAGATGTTCCGCATCACCAGCGCGCGCGCATCAAATATCCTAAACGTTCCATGACCGTTTCGCTGCCGATCCAGCGCGATAATGGAGACGTCGAGGTTTTTGCCGGCTATCGTGTGCAGCACCATTTGACTCTGGGCGCGACCAAGGGCGGCCTGCGCTACCATCCGGAGGTAACCTTGGGCGAGGTCGCGGCCCTGGCGATGTGGATGAGTTGGAAGTGCGCTCTGACCGGCCTGCCTTATGGCGGAGCCAAGGGAGGGGTGGCGTGTGATCCTCGCAAGCTATCGGTTACCGAATTGGAGCGTCTCACGCGGCGGTACACCCAGGAAATGATCCCATTCATCGGCCCGCAAGTCGATATCATGGCGCCGGACGTGGGCACGAATGAACAGACGATGGCGTGGATGATGGATACTTACTCGATGCAAATGGGGCATACCGTCCCGAGCATCGTGACGGGCAAACCGGTGGCACTCGGTGGTTCCCTCGGGCGGCGCGAATCCACAGGGAAAGGCGTGGCCTATCTGATCAATCGAGCAATGGACACGGTGGGCATTCGTGCAAGCAATGCGACGGCGGTTATCCAGGGATTTGGTAATGTGGGAGCGGTCGCCACATACGCCCTGGCGAATTACGGCTTGAAAATTATCGCCGTGAGCGATGTAAACGGGGGGATCATCAATCGTTCCGGGCTGGATACCTGGAAACTCAACCAATTTGTGGCGAAGAGCGGCACTGTCGTTGGTTTTCCCGAGGCCGAGCCCATCACAAATGAGCAGCTTTTGACGACACCTTGCGATGTTTTGGTTCCAGCCGCGCTCGAACGGCAAATCACCCAGAAAAACGCCGGCAGGATTCAGTGCCGGATTTTAGCTGAAGCCGCGAATGGACCCACAACGCCAGAAGCTGACGTTATCCTGGAGCAACGTCCTGAGACTTTTATCATTCCCGATATCCTATGTAACGCGGGAGGAGTGATTGTTTCCTATTTTGAATGGGTGCAGGATCTGCAAAGCTTCTTTTGGTCCGAAAGTGAGGTCCTGGACAAATTGAACCGAATTCTGGAGGGGGCATTTATCCAAACTCTGACTCTCAGCCGGAAGGAGAATATCCCCATGCGTCTGGCCGCGCTGTCTCTCGGCGTGAAACGAGTTGTCGAAGCGAAAGCACTGCGCGGACTTTACCCTTAGTGCGATTTCCGGCTGCAGGCGCCGAGAGCGCCCCGCGCCGAAAGGACCCGAGCTGCGTCACTCTCGCCCACTTAACCTAGCAACCGCGACCAAAAGCGGCGTCGCTTTCGGTTTGTCACCGCCCTGGTAATCGGCTGAATTTCAATTTCGGGCGCTTCTTCGAAAGCTACATCCAAATTATGAACTGCTGTTTTCATACTCGTTGCCCTTCTGTTTGGTACCGGGTTGAACTTTGCGAACCGTCGCTCAAGAGGCCGTACATTCGATCATGCACCCGTTGCAGTAGAAAACACTGCGCCGAAATGAGGAAATGCGCTCGCGTTGGAATGGTCCGGTTGGCCAGCGCCTCGCGGTAAAGCGCCAGCGTTCGGCGGTCTGATTCCAGGCATTGTTCAAGTGGATTTACCGGCGCTTCCTCAGCGAGAGCGTCCCGCGAACTCAGTTGCGTTCCGGCTTTATCCGTATATTCCTCTGTGACGTGCGGCAGGAAATCTCGTAATTCTTCGGCGAACCGTGTCCGTTGCTGAGCGTAGATACCCAGCAATCGTTTGAGATTCGCGTCACTCACGGCTTCCGCGGCCGAGCGGAATCCCTCGTGTGAACGATAACAGGAGTTGATCAACTCGCCTACCATTTGAGAGCTTTGGTCCATCATCGCCGTCATTTGTCTATCCTCGCTTGCGCAATCCTCTCCCTTGCGAGTCTATGCATTGCATCTCGCACTCCAGCTTAGCCCCCGGCGTGGTCTTCTCAATCAGGCTGGGACTCTAAAACCGGCGAATTAAATGCGCGTGGGAACAGGTCAGGGAAGGCATGATCGGGCAAGGAAGGGGACTCCGCGGATCAATTGTGACGGAGGTCGGCATCCTCTGTCCCTCGTGGCGACATGATACTCGAACCGATTTGCGCCAATTGGACAAGGTGATTTCGAGCCTGCTTGAGGTCAGTAACCACCGCGCTCGCGTTCGTCGCGCGCAAAAGCTCACGCACGCGTTTTTCGCTGCGCAAACCCCAGCGGGCCAGGACCCGTGGCAACTCGGGGCAATCTTTTTGCAGCCGTTTCGCCAGATAGCGGCTTTCGCGCAGGCCACCCGGCGAGAGCGCGCCGATGCAAACGACCGCTGGAGTTCGCTGTTCGATCTCCTGGAGCGCCTCGCCGGATAGTGCTTCCGACGAAATGATTCGCATGCTTACCGATGAAGGCAGGACCAGGGCCAGCATCGACATCGCCAGTTCATCCAGCGTGTCTTCGACCGGAATGGCAAGGATTTCCGGAGCGTTGTCCGCCACCGGCTGGGCGCCTTTAGAACGCGCATCAGCGGCGATTCTCGAGATCAGCTGGCCCGTTGTCGATATGATGAAATCCAGATGATCTTCCGAGAGCTTTTCGCTCAGATAATCTCGCTTGGCGTTCAGCAAGGCGGGAAGAAGCAAGTCTTCGTAGATATCGATCAACTCGTGGTCGCGAGCGTATTTCACGACAATCTCCCTGGCTTCGGTCTCGTCCATCGCGAGGAGACGTTGATAAAATTCCAGAGGCGGTTCCATCACTGCTTCATCCCCGAGCAGCAATGGAAGAAAGGACAGGCCCGGCACATACTTGCCGAAAACGACCAGGCAGACCGTCAATGGCGTGGCCAACACCAGCCCAATTGAACCCCAAACCCACGTCCAGAAGGCGACGGCAACCAAGAGCGCCACTTCAGAAACCCCCGCCGTCTGGCCATAGAGAAGCGGCTCCATAAAGGAATTATTGATCAATTCCAGAACAATGATCACCCCCAGGATTAACAACGGCGGAAGCCAGCCGGGGAAAACAGCGAGGCTTAACGCGATCGGCAGCACCGCGCCAATCCACGTGCCGACATAAGGTATGAACCGGAGTAGTCCCGCCAGAAAACCCCACATCAGCGCGTAGGGCAAGCCGATGAAATAAACGGCTATGCCCACGGCCGAACCATAAATGCTGTTCACGATCGTTTGCATGAGCAGGTACCGGCTGATTCGATCCGCGGCCTCGTCCAGCGCCCGAGTTGTGGCCGGAACACGGCTGTACCCGAAGAGAAGAATGATTCGATTTCTCAACTCGCGCTTGCGCAAGAGCATAAAGACGAGCAGAACGAAAACCAGGAACGCAGTCGCCACTACTTCGGCCAGGGGACCGAGCGCCGTCGGAATGTTCCACCACACTTCGGTATGATCCTGCCCCTTCACTACCACTGGGACTGGCTCGAGTTCCGCCGGCGGCGCATTAGTTCCCGCAGCCTCCTCCACTGCGCTCCGTCCTGGACTGGGTGACGATTTCTTGAGTTCGCCTTTCAGGTCACGCCAGGTCTGTCGCATCCGCTGGAATGTTAATCCAGTTGCGGCGGTGCGTAGATCCGCGATTTTAGCCTGGAGGTTTTGCCTGTAATCCGGCAACTGATAAGCCAGCGCACTGAATTGCCGCCCAAACCCCCAGACCATGGCGCTCAGGATCGAGAACATCAGCGCTACCACGAGTAAAACCGCCAGAGGCTGTCTCATCCCGGTCCGAACGAGGGCATTGGTTACCGGGCTGAGCAGAAACGCCAGTAGCGTCGCCATCGCGAGCGGGACCAGGACGGGCTTGCCAAAATACAGCGCCGCCACCGCCAGAATAAAAGTGGCCAGATTTACGAGTGTTGTGTTCGAAGAGCGTGGTGGTGGCCCCATAGCGCTTAAGCCGAACCGAAGCTCGCCTGAAGCGCGGGCTTCGGCGGTAGTGCCGTTTTGTCTTCCCGGGTTCGCCGCAACAAGACAAGATTGCGGCCATAAATGATCGGCAGCGCCACCGTGCCGAATAGGATCGGGGCATTATCCAGGTGCAACGCGTAAATCAGGTTTACCACGCTGCCCCAAAAGCTCAGTTGCCAGAAATATTCCGGGACAAAAAGTCTCCGGCGGCGTTCCGAGGCGATCCATTGGAGCAAAAAGCGAGAACTGAATAAGATGTTTCCGGTGAACCCGATCACCGTCCACCAATAGCTGCTCGCGTACAAAATGGGGAGCCACGGTTCAATATAGGGCTCGATGAATTGACCTGGAACAGTGCTCATTTGCTCTCCTCACGCATCCGCAAGAAGTTAGCTCCACGGCCAATCACTCCGCTATCGCGTCACGCCCGGTTTTATCATTAGCCAGCTCCTATGGTTCTTTTCAGCAAATCCCTGAAAACAAAAGGCGCCCGCATAGGGTGCCTGAAACACTGAGGAGTCGCTCCTCCCTCGAGCGGCGATCGAACCTTGATCAGCGAGTCTTTCCTTTCGCCGGTTGCGCTTTCTCTTCGTTCGCCCCTTCTTCGTTTTCCTCCTCCTCATTTTCCTCTTCTTCGTCCTCTCCGCCTTCTTCCGCCTCGAGATTTACACAACTGACCGCCAGTTCCGTGAGGTTTTCGTCGGTGTCCTTTTCTTCATCAAGAGTCTCCTGGAGTAGATCCGCCTGGTCGTCATGCCCAAGCATTTCCGCGTACGTCCGCAGCGTCCCATATGTCGCGATTTCGTAATGTTCCACTTTTTGCGCCGCCGCGATCATGGCCGCATCACGGACATCCTCATCATTGCTTTCCTCCATCATCCGCTTTCCTTCCTCGATCAAACCTTTCATTGCTTCGCACTTCGTGCCTTTCGGTTTCTCATCGAGTTCTTCGAAGATCCGTTCAAGCCGCGAAATATGTTCTTCGGTCTGTTCGAGGTGCTGCTCGAACGCGGCCTTGAGCTCTTCATTTGAGGCGCTTTTTGCCATCTTCTGCAGCGCTTTCGTGAGTTGGTTTTCCGCGTCGTAAATATCGCGCAGTTCATCGAGATAAAGGTCCTGAAGTGTCTCCATTTTCATTGTGTGCTCCTTTGGTAAAAAAACGGTTTTTGTTCCGGCTTCGGCCTGTGAAAGAGTCCGTCAGTGGTTCCTCCAATTCAATCAGGTATCCCCCACAACGGCGGTAGAGTCGCCACCCAAAGATCGTAAGATTATCCCCCATAAAAAAACCCGTGATTCCCTGCTCGCGCTGTCACAAGGTCATGACCCATGAAACGGAGCGAGCGGTTTAGAAATTTATGGCCTCATGAAACACACGGATTCATGGACCTTCTGCGCTGGAAAATGCTCGAGCGAACCGCGGTCCCGGCGCCTTTCGCGCCGCCGGTCGCCGCCTCGAGCCTGCGCGAATTCGAGCCTCGCCAACGGACCGTGACCTGGATTGGGCATTCTTCGTTTTTCCTCAGACTGGCCGAGCGTTCCATTTTGCTTGATCCGGTCTATTCCGATTACTGCGCGCCTTTTCCCATCCGCCGATTGAAGCGTCGCGTTGCGCCAGGGTTGCCTTTCGAGAGCGTGGCTCATCCAGACCTGGTTCTGATCACGCATAACCATTACGACCATCTGGACCTCTCCACGATTCAAAGGCTGGCTGCGGAAACTCAGTTTATCGTGCCGCAAGGTTTGGCGAAGTGGTTTTTGAAGCGCGGACGAAGGAACGTGCGGGAACTCACTTGGTGGGCATCCACCGATATCGAAGGGCTTCGGATTACCTCGGTTCCGGCGCAGCATTTTTCGTCGCGCACACTGTGGGATCGCAATCAAACATTATGGTGCGGATGGGTCATCGAATCCGGGAACGAAACGGTCTATTACGTCGGAGATTCAGGTTACTGCGCGACATTTCGGGAGATTGGCCGGCGCTTCGGGCCCATGGACCTGTCGCTCATTCCGATTGGCGCTTACGCGCCCCGCTGGTTTATGCAGCCAGCCCATATCAATCCCGGCGAAGCAGTCCAGGTGCATCAGGACGTACGTTCAAAATTCTCGATCGCGTGCCATTGGGGAACGTTTTGCCTGACGGACGAACCGATGGACGAGCCGCCGAAGCTGCTGGCTCAATCCCTTGCAGCCGCGCGCATTTCGCCTGAGACCTTTCGCATCCTGGCCATTGGGGAGACCGTTTCGTTTTAACGAATGTATTCCCGGACACGAGATCGCGAATATTCGTTTTCTGTAGAGACGACGTGAGAAGTCTCACTTTCGACAAATGTCCCAAAACCGCCGCGGCGCTTTAGCCGGCGCGCCGTTCTTTTCCGCCGGAAAGATTTTGAGCCAGGCGCGAGGCCAGTCGATCCAAAGCGGGAGAACGATCCAACGGGTCGAGCCGCACGTTTAGAATGCAAAAGCTCTCCGTGTGTTTTGCAGCCTCGCCCAAAGCCTGGTCGAGTTGCTCCTCCGTTTCAACGAAAAAGCCGCGACCCGCGCCGAGCAATTCGGGCAATCGATGGTACTGCCATTCCAGGACATCGTTGTAACAGCCGTCCTGCATGTGTCGTTCGGTCCCGTACCCGCGATTATTCAAAACGACAACCACCGGATTGAGCCGATACCGTACGGCCGTTGCCAGCTCCATCCCCGTCATCTGGAACGCCCCGTCACCCACCAGGATGAGCGGGCGCAATTCCGGATTTGCGATCTGCGCTCCGAGACCCGCCGGCACCGCGAAGCCCATCGAGGCGTAGTAGGCCGGTCCGAGAAACTCCGTGCGATGATGAATAAAGAGATCAGCGGCGCCAAAGAGCGCGTCGCCCACATCCGCCACAACCATCGTTTCCTCGGTCAAAAATGAATTCAACCGCTGAAACAGGCGGGTGACGGAGATTGGGGTCCGCCCCCGCCCAGGATGAAATGGTTTCCAGGGATTTGGTCTCGGGATCCGGGGCAGGACGCGGCGTTTCCACTTGGCCCGGAGCAATCCAGAAAGGAAGTCCTCAAAACGCACCGACTCAAAATGATGATAGCGGATCGCGCATTTCTCGCTGTTGACCGACATGGACCTTCCCGGATCGAGGCGCGCTGTATAAATCCCCAGGTTGATGTCCGTCATGAAAACGCCGAGCATGATCAAGCAGTCGCTGCCTTCAACATAACGACGGACCTCCTCTCGCCCCATCGCCCCTTCGTAAATTCCAAGGTAGCCCGGGTACTGCTCCCCGACGACCGATTTGCCCAGGAGGGTGCAGGCAATCGGGATATTCGTTTTTTGCGAAAGCTTCAAAAGCGATTGCTGCAGCCCGAACCGGTGCACTTCAACGTCCGCGAGCAAAACCGGATTTCTCGAATCGTTGATCATTTGCACTGCTTCGGCAACCGCCGTTCGTAACGCTTGCGGATCGCTGGTTTCCGGGAATTCAACGGGTTGATGATGTGGAATCCCGGCGGCGTTTGGCAGGTCACGGGGCAATTCGATATAGACAGGGCGTTTGAAACGAAGCGCCGCGTGTAAAACACGATCGATTTCCTGGAAGGCAGTTTGCGGATCGCTCAACACCGTTGAAGCGACCGTCAGTTGCTCGAACACTTTCTTCTGCGTGTCGAACTCGCGCACGCGGTGGTGCAACAACGGATTCTTTTCGCGCTCCCTTATTCCGGGCGCACCGCTAATCACAACCACCGGAGATTTCTCCGCGAACGCTTCCGCGGTCGTGTTCGCGACTTTTAAACCGCCGACGCAGTAGGTGATACAGACGGCGCCAAGCCCGCGCACACGCGCATAAGCATCCGCCGCGAACCCCGCGCCCTGTTCATCGCAAGTGTTGACCACGCGGAGCGGGCTGCGCACCAGCTGATCATAGAAACCAAGCACATAATCCCCCGGCACGCCAAAAACGTCGCGCACTCCATTCGCGTGCAGCCGTTCGATCAGATATTCTCCAATGGTCGTCGTTTTCACGCGTCCCAATAGTTGCTGTTCTTCTTTCTCCCGACAATCCTGATTAAAACTCCTGCCTTTCAACAGAAAAGGCTTTCAGCCAGTTTCCCTCGATTTGGGCGGGCCCTAAGACAAAACCTTCGCCTCAAATGAGGTTGGGCCTTCTTTAAGAACTGGCCGTTGAAACCTAGAATTATTTTGGAGCGACTGAGTTGAACATCTTCAAGATCATTGCGGCGTTCACAACGCTCACAATTCTTGTTTTTGGTTTTTTGGGCCACGGCCCGGCGACCTATAGGGTGGCTATTGTTTTTTTGGGACCGCTTCTTTGGGGAGTGTATGCGTTGCGACGCCAATGGCATATTCATCCGGTTCATTATGCCATTTTTGCCGGCGCATTGCTTCTGCACGATCTGGGCGCCTTTGGCACTTACGGCAAATTCTACTTTAACCTGGAATTTGACACTTACGTCCACTTTGCTTTTGGCCTCGCTGGCGGATTGATCGTGGCCCGCGCTTTGGAATACAACTTTGCGTTGCAGGGCTGGCGCCTCTGGGTGGGAACCATTCTTCTGATTCTCGGCGTGGGCGCAATCCATGAGATCATGGAAGTGGCGAGCACCCTCGTGCTCGGAGAGCGCGGCATGTTCAAATTGAATGACCCCGACAAGTTCGATACTCAAAAAGACCTCGCCAACAACCTGCTCGGCTGCATCGCGGCGCTGATGCTTTCGAGAGCGGGGCGACATCGCTAATCCTTCTGAACGAAGCCGTAGTAACGGCCCATCCAGTAGGCATGGAGAAAGTCCGCGGCGCCGGTTTCATCTTCGCGCCAGAGTTTGATTTCGGACCAGTGCTCGGCGTCTGGGCTTCGGTAACATCCACCGGGACCACCGGCGACGATTCCCCATGGCGTGATGAAAAGGGCGTTGGCGAGCGGAATTCGCCAGCCGTTCATAGATGGCATACTGGTTTTGCCGTGGTCATTGCGGCGCACCAATTCGCCGACTTCATTCACGCGCACCGAAAGATCCTTTGAAACTTCATGCCATTCGTGGATCGAGTTGGATGGAAAATTAATGTCCGCGGAATCGGCCTCGATCTTTCGCCAGCTCAATCCGCCATCGCGCGTAATCACAATTCCCCGGTCTGTCTTCGCATACAGCACGAAGGTGCGATTGGTCGAGGCGCGGATCGCTTGAATGGATGCGCCCATTAAACCGCCGCTGACGTCCTTCCATTTGTTTCCAGCGTCGCGCGTGAAAAGAAGGCGTCCGGAAGAATCGCTGAACCAGGCGACGGCGGGATCGTCCGCGGAGAATTGGACCATGGTGACGGCCGGCTTAAGCCAGCCGTCAAGTTGATAGGGATTGCCTTTCCAGGCGTATTCGTTATCCAGCGGGCGAAGATTAATGGGAATAGGTTTGGTGCTTTGCTTTTGTCCCTGGCGGTCTGCATAGGGATTAAGTTCGATATCCTTTCGCAGAGAGTTCATGACGGGGCGCATGACACGATCGACGGGATAATCGCGGAGAGTTTCGCGCGCGAGTTGCAGAGATTCTTCGGCATGCGGGATGGAGGGGAGTGTGCTCTGCGATTGTCCCGCCTTCGCCGGCGGCCGATATTCAGGCAGCAGCGCCAGGGTCATGAAGGTGAAGAGAGGGTTGCCTTCCATCCAATTCATTTCCCAGAGGTCGCTCACCCAGCCGCGATATTTTTCCAGCAGACCATTATCGTGCTCGTAACGGACCAGATTGTAGAGCGCTTCATACGATTGCCCTTCGCTGCTGTGATTAACGCGCGCGACACGCTCGAGGCTGAAAGGACCACGGTCCCGATCGCGCCGCAAATCGGGGTTGTTTTTGAACCGTTCCACGACGCGCGTGTAAAGATCACGATACCGAGGATTTTCCGTGATGTGATCCGCGATCAAAAGATCCGGCAACAACATGAGAGAGCTTCGCAGGCCAGGTTGCCAGGCGCTGTTGGCATTGGTCGTCCCGGAACGTTGTAAATACTGGGCGTAAAACTTCTTGTAGTAAGCGTCATATTCCGGGTCCGGATCGATCCCGACGTGCCCCCATTGCGTAACCTCGCCATCCACGTCGATAATCCGGCAATGGTTATCGACCAGATGCGTCATCAATCGATCCACATTGCGGGCAATCAATTTCTTTTGAGCGTCGTCCGCCGCGAGATCATAATAAATGGCGTAGCCATACAGGACCGCGTTGAAGTTATCGACGCTCACATCCCCGTACCACCGGTAGTTGGCGTAGGCCCCCTGTCCTTGATGCCATTCCCTGGAATCCGCGCCATTCCGTTCCCAGTCTTCGACCGGCCCATGGCCCTTGACATAGCCTCGCGCCAGCAAACCAGGCTTTCCGGTCACCTCCTCCAAAATCGTGAGCGCCCGCAAAATCTGACCGCCATGTTCACGAACCGCGCGATCACGCGTCACCGCATATTGATATCCAACACCCGCGAGGTATCGCCCGGTCCATACACCCGCGTGAATCACGTTTCCGGGCTGATCCACGGTGTGTTCGAGTTTTGTTCCTGGCGGAGCGCTCGGCACGATGGAGACGTAAAGGCCATCCAGCCAATGTTTTTCCAGCAGGTCGTTTTGAAGCCACGCTGCCTTGCGATGGAGCGGACTGGAATCGGTAACGGCTTTTGGCGTTGCTATTGACGACGCTCCGGCCGGCACGGTTATGACCAGCGAGAGATAAAGAGCGACGAAGTAAGTAGTGCGCTGAGGGGTCATGATCTTTGGTTTGGACTGAAATACAGCAGGCCCGTTCGTAATGCAATCGCGCCAAAGTAATGCGAAGGAAACTGCGTTTTTCCTAATGATCGAGATCATGCCAACCTCCCACAGTGACGTGATGTTTGGAATCCCGGGCCGACGCTGGAGGCGCAAGCGGTGACGGGGGCGGATTCGGCGGCGCGGAGGGCGAGAGAGAGAGCGGTGCAGCGGTCGGAATGGCCATCGGGTGAATGGGAGGCGCGATAGGAGATTTGGCCGTTGTTGGAGATGACGGGGTAGATGGAGTGGAGATCTTCGCGGATGTCGGCGGAGGCCGGGATGGCGAGGATGCGTCGTTCGAAGGCGGAACGGAGATGGGTGAAGAGTTCGTTTTTGAGTGGTTGGGTGAAGGTGCAGAGCTCCATCTTGCCGCTCCTCGCCGGAGGGGCCACTGAGGGTGTAGCGGGCGCGACGTATTCGCCGAATTGGCGGGTGAGGAGGTCGCCGAGGCCGATGCCGGGGCCGGTGTAATCGAGGCAGACGCGGCGGGCGAGGTTGATGCGAGGGATGAGGGCCTCGAGTTGTTGGGGGGTGGAGGCGTTTTGGAGGATGAGGACCTCTCTGGTGAGAAAGAGATGCGATTGATTATTGATTATTGGAAATTGATTATTTGAAATTGAAGAGCACTCCTCACCCTGGCCCTCTCCCCTCAATTGTGAACTGCAATTGTTGTTTTGCGCGCTTCGCGGCACGGGGGCGAGGGAAGCGGCGGGGATTTTTTCGAGGAGCCAGGCGACGGTGAGGTCGTGTTTGCGGCCGAAGTCGATGCCGAGGAAGCGCTCGCCGCGGAGGGCACTGAGGATGTTGGGAGTGCTGGTTTCGGTGGCTAGATCGGATTCGCAGGTGGCGATGAGGTCGTAGGGGAGGAGGACGGTGGATTGATCGAGGAATTGGCATTCGTATTCCTGGGCGAAGGCTTCGTTGTCGCCGAGGCCTTGCTGGAGCAGAGGGATGTTGATGGGGAGACCGGCGTCGACGGCGTTATGGATGGTGACCTGGTGACGGGAGAAGAGGCGGATTTCTGATTTGGGGGAGGGAGGAAGACGGCAGTGATCAGTAAGCGAGCGATCGGTATTCAAGGGGGAGGGGGGAAGAGTAGGAGGG